>Ga0307378_10000107_pt1 | contig 154098 bp, 122 predicted proteins | sample UN1MG_FD_202238 | JGI IMG/M metagenome (GOLD analysis project Ga0307378, IMG submission 202238) | Soil microbial communities from Risofladan, Vaasa, Finland - UN-1 | ecosystem: Environmental > Terrestrial > Soil > Coastal area > Acid sulfate soil | place: Finland: Risofladan, Vaasa... | reverse complement strand
ATTACATTTCTCACTGGATACCTTCAGATATTTAATCGGCCTGGTATCTCAGCCCTTGCAGGTTATTTGTGCGTAGCCATTATTCTGATGATTTCGGGGAGGGTCAGAAAGTCTCTTTTGCACCTTGGATCAATCATGAAACTAAACGGACATCTGCTGCTTTTCTATATTACCTTACGGCTGCATTTTTTTACCACAACGCCTCTCATTCAAAGCAAGACTTTATCATTCATTTTACTGGTAATCCTTATAATTATACAGGCATATATTGCAATCAGATCAAACTCACAGCTATTTTACGGACTGGTACTCACGCTGGCGCTGATTGCTGCGCTGGTCTCTGATTCAACACATCTGATGCTCCCAATGCTTACCCTCGTTGCAGCGGGCTCTACCTATCTGATGTTCCGGCTTTCGTGGAAAGGAACACTGGTCTATTCAATTATTCTGGTATACACATGTATGCTGCTATGGTTCCTGAATAATCCGGTTATGGGCAATCCAATGGGCGCAATTGACTCACAAAATGGCGGAATCTTCTACCTGTTCGCCATAGGAGCTGCTTATACACAGATTGCCCTTCTACGGCAACGGGACGGGGATTTTGGAGAGTTTGCCATGACAGTGATTATTCTGAGCGGCTTGAGCTTTACTACGATGCTGACACTGATCATACTACAATTCTTCAGCTCAAGCTATATGGGTATCCTTACGGTAATAACTGTTTGCTGCCTGAGTTATTCAGTGATCCTTAAAAGGTTTTCGGAATGGAAGTTTACATCTGCACTTTATGCTCTGTATGGATTCTCAGCAATGAGTATTTCTCTCTACGGATTGTTGGGACTACCTGATGTATTCCTGTCGCTGGCAGTTCAGAGCTTGCTCGTAGTGTCGGTAGCGCTCTGGTTCCGCAATAAGATAATTGTTTATCTGAATGCCCTGTTACTTGTTTTCCTCATTGTTGTATATTTTGCTGTTTCAGAGCCGGTAAATGGAGTTAATCTTTCGTTCGCACTGGTTACTATTATTACCGCAAGAGTATTAAACTGGAAGAAAAAAAGACTGGAAATAGAGACAGAAACTTTAAGGAATTTTTACCTGATAGCAGGATTCGTACTGGTATTGTATGCCCTCTTCCACTGGATGCCACGGCAATTTGTTACCCTGTCGTGGTCAACGGCAGCCATTATTTATTTTGGATTGAGCATACTTCTGAAAAATCCGAAATACCGGCTCATGGCACTGGGGACCATTATATCTACAGCATTTTACCTTTTCATAGTTGATCTGGCAAAGATTGAGCTCTTTTACCGTGTGATAGCATTTCTTTTTCTTTCTATAATCTCCATTACTGTCTCGGTATATTACACCAGACATAAAAGAAGTACATGAAAGGAGGAAATAAATATGTCTGCCATACGTCAGTGAACCTTCCCGATTCAGCCATGCTGTTTTTTTGACAAACAGTCAGAATTCGTGCTAAAGAATAATATCAGGCTTGAGTTTTGTCTCTTTGATATCGTTGCCTTTCAATTCAACATAGTACGCATTGCTTCTGTTATCGGTGGCTACAACCCTGCTTACCCTGTTGTCCTCAAAGTAGATAGCGGCATTATTGTCAATAGCATAACCTGCTTTTAGTATACCACTTTTTATCAGTTCATGGTATCTGGGTCTACGTTCAGGTTCGGCATCATAATGTGGAGAGTGACTACCCTTTAGGAAGCCCAGGCATTCCATTTTTGTGAGTTCCTTTGGCCTTGAGTCGGTAGTTCCTTCTTCAAACCAGCAAAGCGAACCTGCACTGCCCCCGCCAAGGATGATCCCCTGATCCCATGCTTTCATAAGAACCTCATCGATGCCCTGTGCTTTCCATATCGCTATCATATTAAGGGTGTTACCACCACCAACTATGATCCCATCCATAGAAAGAAGCACCTCCTCCCAACTCTGATTCATCCTGTAACTGGTGATGAACATGTTCTGTACAAATGGGATAGCATCAAGTCCGGCACATAACTGGTACCAGTAGACGGCCGACCTGGGATCGTCAGCTGATGCTGTGGGAAAAAAGCAGAGCCTTGGTTTATCCTTACCGGTGAGCTTAATGATGTATTTAATGATTTCTTTATTGAGACCACCGCCTGTTACCACGATCTTCCTGGCATCACTGTTTGAGTTGATACTTTCGGGGGTGTGCCCACGGGCAATACTGCTAACTCCTGCCCCAAGTGAGCCAAGGGCTGCAGTTGTAATAAATTCACGCCTTTTCATTATGGATAATTTTATATTTAACAGATATTGATCGGATCAGCAACTGAATATATTTACTCAGTACTAATTTAGTAAAAATTGATAACTGAACCAGGGTCAAAAAGGATCAGCAGCTAATCCTTGCAGAATTGAGGATCTCGATACCAAATATGGAGCAATATTCTCTCAATTTGTTTAATATTCCTTATAATATTTTTAACTTAACACGAATTAACCTGAAACTTAATCTGATCAAACCATGAACCGAATCGTAAAAACTCTTTTACCTGTGGCAGGTATAATCTTTATTACCTATTCATGTACACAGGATGGATCAGCTCCCAGGGTTACAGAAAGCGACTACACCCGTGCTGAAAAGATGTTATCAGCCAACACTTCAAAACTTGTGTTTGGCTCCAGTGTCCGACCTGTCTGGATCGATGCAAATCATTTCTGGTATGCCAACAATATCCCTGAAGGCCAGGAATTCATCCTGGTAAACTCCAATGATATGACCAGGGAACAAGCATTTGATCATGAGAAGCTGGCAGTTGCGCTTTCCGAACTGTCAGATAATGAGTATGATGCAAATAACCTTCCACTTGGTGGACTCGAATTCACTGGGGGCTTGAACAAAGTCTCATTCATGGCCGGAGGATCCTATTATATATATGATATTCCTGCCAACCATCTCGAAGAGATGAAAGCACCGGTCATATCTGGCCGGAACGCTGTTGTGTCGCCAGACGGGGAAAAAGAAGCCTTTATCAGGAATTACAACCTCTGGATCAGGGATCTGGCCACAGGCAGGGAGTCACGGCTTACTACCGATGGAGTGAAGGATTTCGGTTATGCAACAAATAATGCCGGCTGGACTAAAAGGGATAGTCCCATACTGCTATGGTCGCCCGACTCAAAGAAAATAGCGACATTTCAACACGATGGGAGGGGAGTTGGGGAGATGTACCTTACCACAACAAATGTGGGGCATCCGGTACTTGAGGCATGGAAGTATCCTCTTCCTGAAGACAGTGTTATTTTCAGGATACACCGGGTAGTTATACACCTTGACGGACCAAAGGTTATTCGACTGAAAATGGCTCCCGATCAGCACCGGAGTACAACCACCGATCACATTGCCACCCGTGGCGGCCAATTTGCAGATGTTGAGTGGAACCAGGATGGATCGCAACTTGCATTCGTTTCAACCTCGCGCGATCATAAGTATGAGGTATTGAGGGTTGCCGATCCCAACAGTGGAACTGTGAGGGATCTATTGGAAGAAAAGGGTGAGACCTTTTATGAATCAGGTTACAACAGCATAAACTGGAAATTGGTGGAGGAATCGGATGAGGTTATCTGGTTCTCAAAAAGGAGTAACTGGGGCCATCTGTACCTGTATGACCTGACAACAGGAGAGCTGAAGAACCAGATAACTGAAGGTGACTGGAATGTGCTCCAGGTTCTGCATATCGACAACGAAAAAAGGAAGATATATTTCAATGGCAACTGCAGGGAACCGGGAGATCCCTATTTCATGTATCTGTACAGCATAAATCTGGACGGATCGGAACTCACACTGCATACTCCCGACAGTGCTTATCATTCGATAACACTTTCACCGGATGCCGGCTATTTTGTTGATAGTTACTCCACCCCGGTTGATCCTCCGGTTACCTGTTTAATTAACACCCAGACAGGAGAAAGACTGGAGTTGGAAAGGGGGGACATTTCAAAACTTGTTGAGTCAGGTTGGAAACCCCCGATCCCCTTCAGCGTTAAGGCACGGGATGGAGAGACCGATCTTTATGGACTGATGCATCTGCCATCAAATTTTAATCCGAAGAGAAAGTATCCGATAATTAATTATATCTATCCCGGACCTCAGTCAGGTAGTGTAGGCAGCCGCAGCTTCTCCGCCTCCCGGAGCGACAGGCAATCGATTGCTGAACTTGGATTCATTGTTGTTGCTATCGATGCAATGGGAACACCGATGAGGTCACATTCATTCCATGCAGCATATTATGGCAATATGGGTGATAACGGGTTACCCGACCAGATCACAGGGATGAAGCAGCTGGCAGAAAGATACTCATGGATTGATATTGACAGGGTAGGAATATATGGGCACTCAGGTGGAGGATTTGCCTCAACAGATGCCATACTCCGCTATCCCGATTTCTTCAAGGTGGCAGTGAGCGGTGCAGGTAATCATGATAACCGCAATTACGAGGACGACTGGGGTGAAAAATGGCAGGGACTCCTTGAAGAATACCCTGATGGAACCACAAGTTATGATAATCAGGCAAACCAGCTCCTGGCTGGAAATCTTAAGGGGAAGCTATTGCTGGCACATGGAACAATGGATTCGAATGTTCCATATTATAACACCCTTCTTGTGGTAAACGAACTTATTGCTGCCAACAAGGATTTCGATCTTATTTTATTCCCCAACCGGGGACACGGGTTTGGCAATGAACCTTATATGATGCGGCGCCGCTGGGACTATTTTGTTGAACACCTGCTTGGCGCTGAACCGCCCGAAGAATTCGAGTTTTCTCCGGATACTTCGAGACGATAATGAGAAGGAGGTGTATCAAAAGTCATATGATAATTGTTTTTGTATTACACTTCAGTCTATAAATAGCTATTTATTAATATGTTGAGATTTTGTGATTGACTTTTAAAGCATAAAAATTGACTAATTTTTATGCTTTGATACACCCCCTTTTTGTCTGTTGCATAGGGTATAATGAACATGCTGGTTGCCGAAGCGATGCAGGGTGCCCAATCCGGGTGTCCTGGCTTATGTCGTGTAACTGAGGTTTTACTGTTTATCTTTTTTGTAGCTCTTTGACCTGATCACGATTACACCATTAGTTCCCCGTGAGCCATAGATTGAGGCGGCAGAGCCCTTCAAAACGCTGATGGATTCAATAGTATTCGGATTAAGGAAGTCAATATTGTTTATTATTGCACCGTCAAGCACAAACAGAGGTTCATTACTCAGATTCATTGATGAAATCCCGCGTATCCTGATGTTTTTGCCACTAACAACCACACCCGGTACCTCACCCCTGATCATGTCATAAACATTGGTATAGTTGGCTTTTGAGACCCTATCCATATTGACTGAACCGACACTGGTTGTCAGGTTTCTCCTCTCGGCCATCTGGTATCCGATATCTACCACTTCACCTGCGTACTCCAATTTCAGTCCCTCCGGGTTGAAATTCCTGGCCAGGATAAAATTCATTTCGGTCTGCCTGTCGTATTCCATCACCTGTCCTCCGTTCTCAAAGCTGAATGCCGAAATAGTCCTGACAGTTGGCTTTACCTTGATTTTGTAGGTTCCATCAGAATTTGTGATGGTGGAAGTCTTGAGGTTATCGATAAAGATACTAACACCCACCAAAGGTATGCCATTTTCGTCGATCACAATACCTGTTACTGTGATCTTCTTGTTTTGCTTTTGTCCACTGCTTGTGATGGGCAATAGTAAACAACAGATTAAGATTAAAGCAACTTTCCAGTTCATAGCAGTAGTATTTATTGCAAATTTATACAAATATCGTGCAGAAAAACATTAATTCGGTCATTATTATCATACAATGATACATTTATAACAGCTGAATTAGCTTTTTGTTGGCCTTGCAGCAGTAGTTCAATAAATCCCGGAAATAAAGACAGGCACAGAATAAAAATGGAGATTTACCCGCCGGAACGCTTTACACCATAGTTCTCCTTTTTCAGAATGCCTATGATCGACTCACAAAAATCACCCTGGATTACTATTTCACCTTTTTTAACCGATCCTCCGGTACCGCATCTTTTCTTCAGCATCTTTCCCAGTGCTTCCAGATCGTCAGAGCTTCCCTTAAATCCCTTAATTAATGTAACAGTCTTCCCTTTTCTGTTCCTCCTGTCGATCATCACCCGCAGATCCTGGTTCCCGGGAGGGAGGGTCTCTTCAGATGGATTCTCTCCCTTGCTGAAGTTAAAATCAGGATTTGTTGAATAAACCACCCCGAGCCGCTTCTTCCAGTCGTTTTCCAACTTCTTTTTGTTTTAAATGTAGAAAATATTGATTAATAATGTAACTTCAGTTCACCAATTTGACAACTCTAAAACAAAAGATAATGAAAAAATCCTTGTTAGTCCTGATCTTATTGGTCCTTGTTACGGCGCCGGTCAGATCACAGAAAGCACCCTTCACTCCCAAAGATGCGCTGGACGTAAAATCAATCAGCGTAGGCGATATCACCGATGACGGCCTGCTTATTGCAGGCACCGTCAGGTCGCGGCATGGCAGGATGAATACTGATCATGGCAGATTTGGAGACCCAAATTATGTTGCTCCAAATCTGAGCGAGCTGGTGATTATCAACAGTTCGACCGGAAAAACCACCAGCCTCCTGGAAATGCCCTCTGTCATTGGCAAATATGCATGGTCGCCTGATGGGAAGGATCTTGCATTCATCAAGTATGAGGCGGACAGATTCAATCTGTATATTTATAATAATGCCAAGAACAGGACAAAACAGGTCAAATTGAAAACAAACCTGGCTATTGCATCTAATTCTGTTTTGGAATGGATGCCAGGAGGAGAGTCTGTTATAATCTACCTCAGGCCCGAAGGGTGGGCCGTCAGGGCTGACTCCGTGTTCACTGAAGCTACATCCGGCCCTATAACCGTATATGATTCGAAACGGCCTTTCCTTAAATGGGAAGAGTTAGCTAATATTGCTGATCTAACCAATGTTGCACTGGTTGACCTGTCAACGGGAATCAGCTCGGAACTCCTGCCCGAAGGTATGTATAATGACCTGAACATTACTTCAGATGGCCAATACCTCACATATATTGAATCACACCCTGTAAAGACTGCCTATGACCGCAAAGGAGGCGCAAAATATGAACAGTTCAGAATATCCATTAATGAGCCCGGAGTCAGGGACACACTTATAAAAATGACAGAGAAAAGTATAAGACCAATATGGAATGAAGATAAAACAATGTATGCCTATACCGATTCCGACAAGATATTCATAAGGTTGGTCTTTGAGGCAGAGGCAAAAATGATCTCCCGCGATACAACCGAGGTCATAAAGGAGGACACCATAAAGTCGAAGTTCTCTGTGGTTCGCTGGAGTCCTGATGGAAGGTATCTGCTTGCATCATCCAAAAGAGGTTACTGGATGGTCGATCCTGAGGGTGAAGAGGATATGAAGTTGGTCTATCAGTTTCCTGATGATCCTGATAAGGCTCCCCGCAGCGATATTGTAAGCTGGAGCCCGGATGGTGATTACTGGTACATGAGCTATTCCGCGAGGGATAAATGGGAAAGGGGATTGGTAAGGTACAACCTGAAGGATAATAAAACAGATGAACTGGTAAAGGATAGTAACCTCTATTCACAGTGGAGGATGTCCAAAGATGGATCACGACTCTTCTATTCCTTTTCTGATGGCGATATGCCCGACGATCTATTTGTTGTGAATAGGGATTTTTCGGATATAAAAAGGCTTACGGATCTGAATCCATGGATAAAAGAGAGAATGATCACAAGGAGCGAGCTTATAAAATATCTTGACTCCGATGGCAAGGAATTATATGGGATTTTATACTATCCTGTTGATTATGAGCCGGGTAATAAATATCCACTGGTTTGCGAGATCTATGAAGGTTTTTTCAACAATGGTTACAGCTATTCAATGAACCTGATCGCCAATGCCGGTTATTTTGGCTTCAAACCATCTGTAAACCTGATACAGGGATATCCTGGTGAAGCATGGATAAAGGGTGTAACCGCAGGTATTAATAAGCTGATCGAAATGGAACTTGTCGATCCTGATAAGCTTGGAGTTCATGGTACCAGTTATGGAGGGTATGCAACTTCGCTGCTGATCTCGCAGACCGACAGGTTCGCGGCTGCCATAAATATTTCCGGTAAAACAAATATAATTAGTTTCCTGGGTGATAGTCCACGTATAGGTACACGTAACTATGCCGCAGCAGAGGTCGGACAGGACAGGATAGGCGAAACTCTTTGGGACGCACCAATGAAATATTTTGCCACATCAGCCATCCTTTTTGCCGACCGGATCAATACCCCGCATTTGCTGCTTACAGGTGAGGGAGACTGGAATGTCCCGGCAATGAACACAAGGGAGCTATATTATGCGCTGCGCCGTCTTGGGAAAGAGGTTGTATGGGTAAATTATATTAACGGGGGTCATGGTGCAGGAGCAGCCAGCAATGAAAGCGACTTCTATGATCACTGGGAGAGGATACTCGAATGGTATAGAAGCCATTTCGACAAACCAAATGAAAAGGAATAATTCTGAAACTCTGTAACGTTTCTGAAAGAGAAAGGTTATTATAATACACAATCAGGAGAGAATTTTGGACGAAAATGCCATAATGCTCCAGGTTATCCAGGGTGATACGGGTAAACTGGGTATCCTCTATGAGCGATACAAGAGACCTATGTATGGCTATTTCTTTAAATTGACAGGGGGTGATCAGCCTTCCAGTGAAGACCTGGTGCATTCGGTTTTCTTTAAGGCATTAAAATATAAACACAGTTTCAAGGGTACCGGTAGCTTTGCAAAATGGATCTTTAGCATAGCTCATAATCTGGGGATCGATTATACCAGGAAAAAAAGACGGGCAGTGACAGTTGAGTTGAATTCAGATTACCATGGAGGTGAACAGGCGGAGACCCCCGGACTTGAAAAGGGAGAGAGTCTCTCACTTTTGCACATAGCTCTTGATATGCTGGGTGATGAGGATAAAGAGATACTGGTGCTCGGGAAGATACGGGAGCTTAAATACAGTGAAATTGCTGAAATAACAGGCCTCACAGTGAGTGCAGTAAAGACAAGGATTTTCAGGGCTTTGAAAAGGCTCAGGGAAGTATATCTGAAAATTGAAACAACACGATATGAAAAACAAAGAATTGGATGACAGGTTCGGAGATCTGTATCCCGGTGACATGGCCGGGGATAACAGGCAGGAAATAGAAGATATCAGGAAAGTTTATCAGCTTCTGATGGATGATGACGATCCTGAACTCCCGGAGTCACTTGACAGCCGTTTTTATGAGCTGCTTAAGGAGGAGATGCAAAAGGCCGGATCAGGTGGTTTCGGAACTACTATTTCCAAAGCTATCTCATCACACATATTCATGCATTCAATCAGAATAGCCGCCGGGATCGCACTTTTCCTTCTTGGCTGGTTTGGCGCATCATGGCTGGGTAACAGCACAGGCTCAAACAGGAAGCTGGCTGAACTCACCAGTGAAGTTGGCAACCTGAGGGAATCACTCATACTTACAATGATCAGGCAAAACTCACCGGTTGAAAGGATCCAGGCAGTTAATATGGTTTGTGAAATGACCAGCGTTGATGAAAGGATAACGTCAGGCTTACTGAACATATTAAGTAATGATCCAAACGATAATGTAAGGATGGTAGCACTTGAAACATTGCTGGATTACGCTGATATACCTTCAGTGCGGGAAGGCCTGATAAGGTCGATAACCAGGCAGAAATCTCCGTTGCTCCAGCTCAGACTGGCAGAAGTTATGGTCGCTCTGGAGGAGAAAAGATCGGTGGAGGAGTTTCAAAAGATACTTACCGATATTACCCTTGACTATAATGTGCGTGATAAACTCAATCAAACCGTAGAAGTGTTGCTTTGAACCTGACTTTTATTATTATGGCTAAATTATTATATATCTCAATATTATTGCTTCTCTTCACTCTGCAGGGATTAACCGCACAGGAAGAAGAGATTATAATAGATCCGAAGAGCAATGGAGTGCCGTGCAGATTTATCTTTGAAAATCCCAAGGGATCAGTGGAGATAACCGGATATGATGGCGGAATGATTATTGTGCAGGCCAGGCCCCGGTTCAGCAGGATTGGAAACTCAGGGACAACGGAGGGTTTAACCAGAATTCCGGTTCACCAGATGAACCTTTCAGCCAGTGTAAAAGAGGGAGAGGTAGTGTTGACCTGTGAATCGGACAATCGCACCATCGATTTTACAATCCTTGTCCCCAGGGATTTTTCCCTGAAGGTTGGCTCCAAAGACTACGGAGAGATCAAAATAGTGCGGATTGATGGAGAAATTGAAGCGAATAATCCGGGCGGGAATATATCAGTTGAAAATATAAGGGGTCCCGTTGTCCTTACAAGTGTAGCAGGTAATGTAATGGCCAGGTTTGCTTCAATTGATAACGACCGGCCCAGCATGATGACATCTTTTGATGGCAATATTGATGTGTCGGTTCCGGAGGAAGTTTGCCTGACATTCAACCTGAAAAGCCAGAAGGGAGAGGTACTGACCGATCTTGATATCAAAATGGCAAAACGTGAACCCAGGATAGGCTCACAAGGGGAGGCCAGGATCTACCAGCAGGATGACTGGAGCACCGGACACCTGAACAGGGGTGGAACAGAGTTCATCATAAGCACCTATTATGGAAATATAGTAATAAAGGGGAACGGGCTGTAACCTTTACAACCAGGTGAGGTTATTATAGAAGAATATTAATTCAAAATTATAAACCATGAAAAGATTCTTACTTACACCTGTAATTTTTTCTCTGTTTGCTGTTTGCATGGTATATTCTCAGAACCCTGATCATAAAGGTAGCTGGGAGATTGTCTATAAGCATGGTGAACCACATCTTAATCTTAAGCAGAGCAAGAATGACAACAATTGGAATTACGGCAGCACTATCGACCTTGGAAAGTTGTCAGGCTATAAGACCGGTCAGAATGTAACGTTTTACCTTCGGAATGATGCCGGGGAACTAAAGTTTACCGGAAACGTGACTGATGAAGGCGGTAGTGGAGATTATGAATTCTTCATAAACGATTCATATGCAGACGGAATGAAGAAAATGGGGTACACCGGATTTTCTGACAGGGAATATTTGTTATTTACAATGAAGGATTTCAAAATAAAGGACCTTGAGGAACTTCAGGAACTTGGATTTGAAAATATTCCTGAAAACAAGGTTGTAGCTGTGGCAGCACTGAATATTAGTCCAATATTTGTAAGGGAGATCCAGGATGCAGGATTCAAAGATATAGATATAGGCAGTGTAATATCTTTCAAGGCTTTGAATATTGATGCAGACAGGATAAATGAGCTACGAAGTACTTTTGGTGACGACCTGAGCGAGGCTGATGTACTGTCTTTTACCGCGATGAACGTGGATGCGGTATATGCAAAAGAGATGAAAGATAGCGGACTCGATCTTAACCCGAAGGATCTTCTCGCTTTCAAAGCTATGAATATCACACCTGAGTATATAAGGGATATGAAGAATTCTGGGATAGGTGAGGTTAATTCTAAGAATGTCCTTGCTTTAAAAGCACAGGGAGTGGATCTTGATTTTATCAAGGGATGCCGTGCAAAGGGATTTACTGATCTTACCGCTGCCAAGGTCATTAAACTAAAGATTTTCAACCCGGATGATGAATATATTGACATGATCCGGAAAGCTGGCTACGAGGATGCAACACTGGAGCAGATAATCGAATTTAAGATCATGAATATTGATGCTGCGTTTATTGAAAAGGCCAAAGAATTTAATGACGGAAAGCTTCCTGATCCACAAAAACTTGTGGGTCTTAAGGCAATGCGGAACAAACCAAATCAATAACCAGGATTATATAACCTGACAAATACCTGTCTTCTCTGTCCCGGACCGGAATAACATAATCCCTTCCGGGACAGAGTTTCTATAATTCAACTTTATGCTATACAGATTAGGTAGTGCTGTACCCTATGCCTTCTGTTCCCTGAATTTTGAGAGGAAATAATTTACATAATGCGAATCATCCTTGCCATATTTCGCAATGATATTATTTTCGCTGATCTTGAACGTTGAATGTTCTCCTGTGACCCTGGAAAAATAGACATCAAATTTATTTTTCTTTTCATCGGTCATTATAATCCTAACAAGGTTACTGTTTATATCGTCTGCTGTCAGGCTTTTATGGCAAACCGGACAGTAAAAATCAACAATCTCCCCTTCATCCAATCTCAGGGTAGGGTGACTGGTCATTGAGTAATTCCCCAGCTTTGGATTAAGCAGGAGTATGCCTCTTTTCTTACCATCAGGCGTACTGACGGTGAAGATGATATTGTTCCATATCCGCAGAAATGAGTGGCATTTCGGGCAGGAATAGTTGTGTTTCAGTTTAACATCGTGTTGCATGGCTAATTATTAATTTGTCATAAGATACGAAATCAGATAACATAAGTCAATAGTTTTGGCTTATAAGAAATTGAAAATTAGACTGTTAATTAATTAACAGATATATTTACAAGATTAATGAATAAAATAATTCCATAATTAATTACATTATTAAAACTATAATTAATTTTAGGGATTACCAGCACCGAACTAGCACAAACAGGCTTAAAACAATGCCGGCAGAAGAGTCAGGGGTGGCGTTTTATAAATTTGTCAGATCCTAATCTTCAATAACTATAATACCTGTATATGTTGACTTCCCCGGAAAGAATTAGGTGAATACCGGCAGTACAGTTCTTTGGAGAGTTGAACTCACTCTCACATGCCACCAATCTTTCATGAGATTCATTGAAAACATCATAATGGCTGGCCCTCCTGGCTTTTTCATATGCCTGTTCTTGACAAATGACCCGAAGTTGTCCAAAAAACTGAATATATGATTGTTAATTTATTTTTACATTTACAGGATTTTAACAGGTCGATCGGGTAAAACATAGTAAAAATGCAAAACACAGTCATTGGCACAATAATTACCCTGGATTCCCCTCAGGTTGCAGAGATGATATCGGAGACCGGTTTCGACTGGGTAATGATCGACATGGAGCACTCAACCCTCTCCGCAGCAGATGTGCAGAGGCATGTTCAGACCCTTCGTCCGGGAACCCTGTCAATCGTCAGGGTGCCTTCCAATGAGGAGGTCTGGATCAAGAGGGTGCTGGATACCGGATGTGATGGAGTCATGGTACCTATGGTACTTACCAGAGAGGACGCAGAACGGGCTGTGAGGTCGATGAGATATCCAACCGAAGGAACCCGGAGTGTCGGTGTTTCGAGGGCTCTCAAATACGGACCTGATTTTGGCAACTATCTGTTCAAAGAAAGCAGGGAGCTTAAGCTTCTTGTCCAGATTGAACACATAGAAGGAGTGAGAAACCTGGACAACATAATTAAGGTTGAAGGTATCAGCGGGATCTTTATCGGCCCCTATGATCTTTCTGCAAGCCTTGGTATGACGGGAGAGGTTAACAGCGAAAAGGTGCAGTCGGAGATCAGGACTATCAAGTCAAAATGCAAAGAGGCTGGTATGCCCTGGGGCATCTTTGGAATGACACCGGATACGATCAGGAATGAAATTGCAGACGGCTGCACGTATGTGCTGTGCGGTATCGACTCCGTGATCCTCTCACAGCAGGTCCAATCAATTTTTACTGAACTCAAAAAAGAGCTACAAGCTGAATAAGGAGAAATAAAAAATTTTACATTTGAAGATACTGTAGATGAATAAATTATAAATGCATTGTGTACTCTATCACAGGAAAACTATAGATAAATACAGGAACTTTAACTTAACAAAAGATTATGAAAAGGACTGGAGTAACACTTCTATTGATAATCCTGATCACAGGCTCAGGATTAACTGCATTCGGGCAGGAAACGGTGCCTGAAAACGAGGATTCCCCTGAATCAGTAATTAAAGATCTCTATCAACTGGTCTCGATTGAAAAAGGGAAAATCCATGATTGGGACCTGGTAAGGGAACTGTTTCATGAGAATGCAAACATAGTCCTTAGAACAAGCATGACAGCGTCAACGGTGTTTGATCTGGATGGCTTTATTGGTGATTTTGTGAAGTTCGTAACCGATTACAATATTATTGAAACGGGTTTTACAGAGAAGATCGTAAAAATGAAGCCTTTCATATTTGGTGATATTGCCTCTGTACTGGTGGTATATGAGGCAAGCGTACCCGGTTCAGGCAGGCAGCCACAACAGGGGCTCGACAGCATTCAGCTGATCAGACAGGATGTAGGCTGGAAAATAATTTCCATCATTAACGAGATCCCAATTCCCGAAAGGCCTTTCCCGGATGAACTCCGTGATTGACCTAAACCGGAGACCCGATATTTAATTCGGAATTCTGCATACCATACCGGTGAGTCAATCCTGGTTCCTTGCCAAAAACTGGCATATGCATAATAAGGGGAAACTGATCAGCCATCTGCCACACCTCTTTATCCTTAGTAAACACGACTGACAGAGTCAAAAAAAATTTTGTTCTACAATTACAAATTCAATAAATTACATCTATGAAAATAAAGTTGCATATACTATTACTCCTATGCTCTTTCATGGTTTCACCGGCATGCAGGTCCCAGCAGTCTTACGACCTGCTTAGAAGGGATATGGTGAACGACCAATTATCTGAGAGGGGTATTTCCGACAGGTGGGTTTTAGAGGCCATGAGGTCCGTTGAAAGACACCTCTTTGTTCCTGAGGAGCTCAGAAGATGGTCATATGGTGATCACCCACTTGCCATAGGGGAAGGACAGACGATCTCACAACCCTATATCGTTGCACTTATGACCGAGCAGCTTAGCCTGAAGCCAGGAATGAAAGTGCTTGAGATAGGTACCGGTTCAGGATACCAGGCAGCGGTACTTGCAGAAATGCAATGTCAGGTTTACACGGTTGAGATAATTGAGTCACTCGGCCTGCGAGCCAGGAAGGTACTTGAAGATACTGGATACCATGATATCAGTTTCAGGATCGGGGACGGGTATGATGGTTGGAATGAGCATGCCCCTTACGATGCAATCATTGTAACCTGCGCACCCGGAAATATTCCTGAACCACTGAAAGAACAGCTGAAGGAGGGAGGAAGGATGATCATCCCGGTAGGAGGTGCCTCAGTGCAGGAACTGGTATTGCTCACCAAACGGAATAACAGGATGGTGACCAGGAGAATTCTCCCGGTGATGTTTGTCCCGATGGTTGACCCAAAGGGTAAGAGGTATTGAAGAGCGGAATTTCATTCAGGGCTTACCCTATTCTTTTCAGAGTTGTTTCGATTGATTGTTCAACACTCATGAATCCCGGCTAGCTCATTGGCTTCGAACTTCGCCCCGGTTCATCGGGGCTGCGTCAGGCGAAGTCGCCTAGCTTGTAAACCCGGTTCCTCACAGCTTGCTGCGAGGAGTTTCAATTCGAGTCACTGATCTTTTGTATATTTACATGAGAAGTAAACCACTTAATTGACATAATAAAAATGAAATCGAATTATTTAAAATCAACCGCTGTTATCATTCTGGCTCTTTTAATAACCGGTTGCCAGCAAAAACCAAAAGAAGGGTATATTATGAAAACTGAAGATTTCGGACAACTGGAAGGTCATAAGGTTGTCCTTATAACACTGATAAACAAGTCAGGAAACAGTGTGAAACTTACTAATTATGGTGCGGCGGTTGTATGGATAGAAGTACCCGATCGTGACGGTAATCTTGAGAATATTACTTTCGGTTATGAAACACTGGAAGGTTACACCAGGGGCGATCCTTACTTCGGATCTATAGTCGGACGGTATGCCAACCGTATCGCGTTAGGCAAATTTACCCTGGATGATGAGGAATATAGCCTGGCAATTAATAACGATCCCAACACCCTTCACGGGGGGCCGGGAGGCTGGCACAGCGTGGTTTGGAATTATGAAACTTTTAATGATGACTCTGGCGCTCCTGCGGTCAGATTCACATACGATAGTCCTGATATGGAAGAGGGCTATCCGGGTAACATGCATATAGTTGCCACCTACAAATGGACCGATGCCAATGAACTGGTGATCGGGTACGAATGTACTACAGACAAGAAAACAGTTCTTAACATTACCAACCATGCTTATTTTAATCTGAAAGGAGCAGGTAATGGCGACATATTGGATCACGAGCTGATAATTAAGGCCTCAGCATATACTCCTGTTGATGCCAACCTTATTCCAACAGGAGAGATGGCACCAGTTGCCGGTACTCCTTTTGATTTCACATCGCCATACACTGTAGGTGAAAGGATAGATGAGGATTTTGAACAGCTGATCCTTGGACGTGGATACGATCATAACTATGTTCTTGATAATACAGAAGAGGTGGATGCAGTCGTATATGAACCCGGCAGTGGCAGGATGTTGGAAATGATGACCGACCAGCCGGGTGTACAGTTTTATTGCGGTAATTTTCTTGATGGAACACAAACGGGACATGGTGATAAGGTCTACAACTACAGGGGCGGATTATGTCTCGAAACACAGCATTTTCCGGACAGCCCGAACCAGTCTGCATTTCCGACAACAGTGCTTAATCCCGGAAATGTCTTCAGATCTTCTACAATTTACAGATTCTCTGTCAAGTAATTATAATATCGATTATATTTGGCCGGAAATGCCGTTGCTTTTCCGGCTTTTTAATTCAGCTGAAAAATGAAAATCCTGCCATTACTTTCCTTATTAATTCTGGCTGTGGAAGCATCACCTCAAAATGATACTGTAAGATATCCCTTCCAGGATACATCCCTGGATATCAATAAAAGGGCAGATGACCTGGTTTCGAGAATGACCCTCCAGGAGAAAAGTGATCAGCTTCTTTACACAGCTCCGGCAATCCCCAGGCTTGGCATACCTGAATATAACTGGTGGAATGAGGCATTACACGGCGTTTCGAGATCTGGCTGGGCTACTGTTTTTCCGCAGTCTGTTACAATTGCGGGATCATGGGACGAAGACCTTATATACCGGGTAGCTGATGTGATCTCAACCGAGGCAAGGGCAAAATACAATGAATACCAGCGCAGGGGAAAGAGAGGGATCTACCAGGGACTGACTTTCTGGTCGCCCAATATTAACATTTTCCGTGACCCCAGGTGGGGCAGGGGGCATGAAACTTACGGTGAGGATCCATATCTGACAGGACGCATGGGACTTCAGTTCGTGCTTGGGATGCAGGGTGATGACCCTTATTACCTGAAGACCGTTGCCACCGGTAAACATTTTGCTGTTCATTCAGGTCCTGAACCACTGCGACACAAATTCAATGCACTTGTAAGCGAGGTGGATCTCAGGGAAACCTATCTTCCTGCTTTCAGGACCCTGGTTGTGGATGGAAAGGTTCAGTCTATCATGGGTGCTTATAATATGTTCAGGGGCCAGCCATGTTGCGCCAGTGAGGAACTGTATGGAATTTTGCGTAACGAATGGGGATTCGATGGATATATTGTATCCGACTGCTGGGCAATATCTGACTTACACACATTCCAGGGATATACAGAGAATGTTGAACAGTCTGCTGCAATAGCGGTCAAACGAGGGACCGACCTGAATTGTGGTGTCTCATACAAAGCACTGAAAGATGCAGTGGATCATGGTCTGTTAACCGAAGGTGATATCGATATTGCAGTAAAAAGATTGATGAAGGCCAGGATCAAGCTCGGCATGTTCGATCCTGATTATATGGTTCCTTATGCAATGATACCTTATTCCGCCAATTGTGCCGATTACCATACCACCCTCGCACGGGAAGCAGCCAGGGAATCAATTGTACTGCTCAAGAATAATGGTATTCTGCCATTGAACCGTACCATTGGGACCATAGCAGTGATAGGACCGAATGCCGATAATTTTGAATCTCTTATAGGGAATTATAACGGCATACCCGGAAACCCGGTTACTATACTGGATGGCATAATCAACAAAAAAGGGGAAACATCAAAAATATTATTCGCTGAAGGATCTGATCTTGCTGATGGGATACATAACCTTGTTCCAGTTCCTTCAGATTATCTCAGGACCGGAGACAACAGGCAGGGGGCTTTTGCCGAATATTATAATAATGTGGGGCTCAAGGGAGAACCGGTATTTACAAGGATCGATGACCAGATAAATTTCTACTGGGAAACTGTGAGCCCTCATCCTGAAATGGCTGATGATAATTTCGGTATCCGGTGGCTAACATACCTTGTACCGCCTGAAAGCGGCAGATATTCACTGGGGGCATGGGGGTCATCAAATTATGAGATCTATTTGGAGGGAGAAAGGTTCATTACCTCAAGGAGCGAACACCATGCTTTTCATAAGGAAGGGATAGTTGATCTGGAGGCAGGGGAAAAGTATAAGATAGAGGTAATATATAGAAATTATGCAGGTGACGCTGATATAAAACTGCTATGGGCAAAACCTCGTGGCAAGCTTATTGACGAAGCAGTAAAAAAAGCCTTATCGGCCGATGCAGTAGTCCTGGTTCTCGGTCTGTCGCAGCGTCTCGAAGGTGAAGAGATGTCAATAAAGATCGATGGTTTTGAGGGAGGAGACAGGACAAACCTTAACCTTCCGGCTCAGCAGGAAGAGTTGCTAAAAGCTATCGCCGGAACAGGCAGACCATTGGTTATTGTACTTATGAACGGTAGTGCACTGGCAGTAAACACTGCGCAGGAAGTGGCAGATGCCATCATTCTTGCAGGGTATGCCGGTGAAGAAGGGGGGAATGCTGTGGCTGACATACTGTTCGGGGATTACAACCCTGCAGGGAGGCTGCCAATAACATATTACAGGTCGGTTGAACAGCTGCCTCCTTTTGAGGATTATAATATGCAGGGACGCACTTACAGGTATTTTACCGGAGAACCTCTCTATCCTTTCGGATATGGTTTGAGCTACACAACATTCAGATACTCAGATGTTAAACTCCCTGCCTCTGTAAAAGCTGGCTCATCATTGACCATAACCGTTACAGTTACGAATACAGGTGATGTAGCGGGTGATGAGGTTGTACAATTATACCTGACAGATGAAGAAGGATCCACCCCGCGGCCCATCAGGCAACTTGAAGGATTCAGGAGGATATATCTCAAACCCGGAGAAAGCAGGGAGGTCTCCTTTATCCTTGAACCCCGCCAGTTCTCCATGATAAATAAAATGGGCGAAAGGGTAATAGAACCCGGGTGGTTTACAATCTCAGTAGGAGGGAAACAACCCGGATTCAGTGGATACCTTGACCCTGAATTCACTTCAGTTTTGACCTCGCGGGTAAAGTTGACAGGCAAGGAAGTGAAGCATGATAAATAGGTTTGACCTTATAAATAATCTCAGGATTTGATCCCATCTGAATTCATTTCAAGGCTGAAGGAGCAGCTCGGTGATAAAAAAGCTGGTGAACTTCTTTCAAATCTTTCTGATAAGGGAGGTGCCAGTATAAGAATTAATCCTCTCAAATTCAACAAGCCGGCTCCATCAGGTGAACGCGTCCCCTGGTGCCCTGAAGGGGTGTACCTTGAAAAACGACCTCTCTTTACTCTCGACCCTCATTTCCATGCCGGGACATACTACGTCCAGGAGGCATCAGGCATGTTCCTGGGGGAGGTTGTAAGGCAGGTTCGGCAGGGCGAACAATTCCTGAAGGTACTTGACCTCTGCGGAGCCCCCGGAGGTAAGGCAACACATCTTTCATCACTTATCGGTGATAATGGTCTGCTTGTTACCAATGAGGTGATCAGGAGCAGGGCAAGAATACTGTCTGACAACATTACAAGGTGGGGGATGGGCAATGTTATGGTAACAAATAACGATCCCGGGGATTTTTCTGAAATATCAGGATGGTTCGACATGGTTGTTGTGGATGCTCCATGTTCGGGGGAAGGGATGTTCAGAAGCAGTATTGCCAGGAGAGAATGGAGTCCGGCAAATGCTGATCTGTGCAGCAGCCGGCAACGCAGGATACTGATGAATATTTGGCCCGCCCTCCGTAATGAAGGTATATTGATTTACAGCACCTGTACTTTCAATCCCGAAGAAAATGAAAAAAACCTTGCCTGGCTTTCAGGTGAAGAAAATTTTGAATCAGTCAAACTTGATATTAACGGAGAGTGGGGTATTCAGGAAATATTACATAAAGGGATATACGGATATGCCTTTTATCCGGGAAGGATAAAGGGTGATGGATTCTTTATTTCAGTGATGAGAAAAACTGGTCGCAGGGAAGAAAAAAGGTTACTTAGGGGGAATCTGCCACAAGGACCAACAGTTTCTGATTCCAGGGTCGCTTCAGAATGGAGCAGTTTCGGAGAGGAGAGAATATTCGTGTTAAGAGATAAAATCGTTGCCGGACCGGCGGGGAATAATATGATCTATCCGGTTATTGACAAACTCAACATAATCAAACCCGGAACAATCATATCTGTAAGGAAAGGGGCTGATTACCTCCCGGATAATGAACTGGCACTTTCGGTACGGATCAACAGGGATGCATTTGATGCTGCCGATCTGGATTACAACGAAGCTATTAAATACCTGCGTAAGGATAATATTATAATAAGTAACAGAGCAACCGGTTGGATGCTGATACTGTTTGAAGGTTCAATACTGGGTCTTGCAAAAAACCTGGGAAACCGCCTGAACAACTACTACCCGACTGAATGGAGGATAAGGATGGAGGCGAAACAGGATGAACAACATTGAACACCCGCTGTTTTATGGGTGTAAATACTCAATACATTTGTCTGCTGAGGATCCGGGTTAAACGCCCGGATTTTTATATATTTGATTCTCCGTAACGACCATATTACTATGTATATTTTAGGTTTTGACGCAGGCAGTTCCTCTGTAAAGGCATCGGTAGTGGATGGCGGGAGCGGTCAGCTAATTTCCTCTGCGTATTACCCCGAGAAAGAAATGAAGATCATTGCCTTAAAGCCGGGCTGGGCTGAGCAGGATCCGGACATGTGGTACCAAAACCTGAAGCAAGCAACAAGGAAGTGTTTAGCTTCAGCCGACATAGCGGCAGATGAAATAAGAGCAATCGGGATCTCTTATCAGATGCATGGACTGGTTGCTGTTGACAGGGATCTTGAACCGATACGGCCATCTATAATCTGGTGCGACAGCAGGGCAGTGGATTATGGTCAGAGAGCTTTTGATGAGCTTGGAGCGGAGTATTGTTTCGGGAACCTTCTGAATTCTCCAGCCAATTTTACTGCTTCAAAACTGGCCTGGATCAGGGAGAATGAGCCTCAAAACTACGAGAAGATACATAAAATAATGCTTCCGGGTGACTTTATCGCATTAAAACTCACAGGAGAGATCAATACAACCATTACTGGATTGTCTGAAGGTATTTTCTGGGATTTTGCCCGGAACGGGATAAGTATTGATTTGCTGGATTACTTCGGATTCGATAGAGAGATAATTCCTGACCTTGTCCAGGTTTTTTCTCAGCAGGGATGTCTCAGTGAGGCAGCAGCTTATGACCTGGGTCTGAAACCGGGTGTACCGGTAAGTTACAGGTCCGGCGATCAGCCGAACAACGCCCTCTCGCTGAAAGTGTTGGATCCGGGAGAGATTGCCGCTACCGCTGGCACATCCGGGGTGATCTATGGAATTTCAGACAGGGACCTGTTTGACAGGCAATCGAGGGTAAATATTTTTGCACATGTAAATCATTCTGCACAGCAAAAAAGGCTTGGTGTACTTGCATGTATAAATGGAGCAGGTATTCTGAATAGCTGGATGCGACAGATCACAGGATTGCGTTTTGGATATAATGAAATGAACGGTATGGCAGCATCGGTCGAGCCAGGCAGTGACGGACTCTTGATTTTCCCTTTTGGCAATGGTGCTGAGAGACTCCTTTTAAACAGGAATACTGGTGCCATTTTCAGGAATCTAAATTTGAATATACATAACGAAGCGCACCTTTTCAGGGCTGTTCAGGAGGGAATTGCATTTTCGTTCAGATACGGAATCGACATTTTGAAAGAGATGGGGATCCCTGTATCAAAGATCAATGCAGGAAATGCAAATATGTTCCTTAGCCCTCTCTTTGCACAGCTAATTGCTGACCTGAGCGGTTCCACTATAACAATCTTAAACACTGACGGATCAATTGGAGCTGCAAGAGGAGCGGGTATTGGTTGCGGCTACTATAATAGTTTTGATGATGCATTCGGAAGTGTTGAGGTTGTCAAAGTGGTTGAGCCTGATGAGAAAAGTGGAGTAATATATGAGAGCATTTATGAGCAATGGTTGACTATGCTACAGAATATTCTGGAATAGATCAATATCCGGCTATTTATAATTTAAACTAATTGATTTTATGGAAGTTTACAAGGGTATCAAAAAAATAGAATTCGAGGGAAGAAACTCAAAAAATCCGATGGCTTTCAGATGGTATGATCCTGATCTGGTGATAGCCGGGAAAAAGATGAGGGAGCATCTCAGATTTGCTGTAGCATACTGGCACTCCTTCTGTGGTGACGGATCGGACCCTTTTGGGAAGGCAACACAAAAATTCCCGTGGGATAATCTGCCTGATCCGATCGACAGGGCAAAATTTAAACTTGATGCAGCTTTTGAGTTTATTACAAAAACAGGAGCCCCTTTCTACTGTTTCCACGATACAGATATGGTAGGCGACGGTTCAGTCTTTGAGATAGAAAAAAGATTGGAAAAGACAGTTCCACATGCGAAAAATCTGCAGGAGAAAACAGGGATCAGGCTTCTATGGGGTACTGCAAACCTCTTTTCAAATCCCAGGTATATGAATGGAGCAGCAACAAATCCGGATTTTGCTGTCGTTGCCAATGCAGCGGTACAGATTAAGAATGCTATTGATGCCACAATTGAGTTGGGAGGCCGGAACTACCTCTTCTGGGGAGGGAGGGAAGGCTATATGAGTCTTCATAATACCGATATGAAGAGGGAGCTGGATCATCTGGCCATGATACTGGCGAAAGCAAGGGATTATGGCAGGAGTAAAGGTTTCAAAGGAACCTTTCTTATTGAACCAAAACCTATGGAACCATCAAAACACCAGTATGATTACGATGCTGCAACTGTGATCGGTTTTCTGAATAAATATAACCTTCAGGACGATTTTAAACTAAACATTGAGGTCAACCATGCAATACTGGCAGGACATACATTTCAGCACGACCTTCAGGTAGCTGCAGATGCCGGATTGCTTGGCAGTATTGATGCAAATAAGGGTGATTATCAGAATGGCTGGGATACGGATGAATTTCCTACAAATATCTATGAGGTAACAGAAGCAATGATGGTGATACTCTCTGTCGGAGGATTTACTACCGGCGGAATAAACTTCGATGCAAGGAGAAGACGTAACTCCACTGATCCCGAAGACCTTTTCATATCGCACATTTCGGGGATGGATACATTTGCACGTGCCCTCATTATTGCAGATCAGGTACTTTCAAACAGTGATTATCCGGGGTTCAGAAAGGAGAGGTACTCATCTTTCGACACCGGTAAGGGTACGGAATTTGAGAATGGCCAACTTGGATTTGAAGAGCTGAGGGAGATTGCCATGGAAACAGGAGAGCCTGAAACCAGAAGTGGAAAGCAGGAGATGCTTGAACAGCTTATTAATATGTACATATAAAAGCATGGAGCGAAGGGCGAAGGGAACCATATATTAAACTCACTGCTGTCCAAAACGATTCCATTTGGACAGCAGTGATTAAACTATATAAATATATTTTTATTTTTCGCTAAGGTCAGACACTATACCCTGGTTACCGGTTTACCAGCCTGGAGTCCTTCTCTGCGCTCAGGATGACAACTACAGGTATTTGCTCACTATATCCCTCCTTACAAATGGAGCTGCAGCAAATCTTTTAACCATTTTAGCAGTAGACAGGAAGGAAATAGTTGCTCCGTTTGATGTGTTGATCATAATCCGGTCGACCAGGAATTCGGTAACTGGCCCCACCTCCTCTGCCATAATGTTTAGAATGCGGATGAATCGTCGCGACCCTGCAGGATCCTTCTTTATAGGATCAATCACCAAGTCTGTGATCACCATGCCCGGTAAAAGAAGTCCTACTTTTACCGGGCCTCCTTCTGCCTCCCTGGACAATGCCCTGGTAAAATACTGGACGGCTCTCTTTGATGTACCATAGGGTGTCAAACCCTTCCTCATCCTTCCATCTGATCCAAGTCCGCCCATGTTATAGATAAAACCACCACCCTGATCTTTCATCATGTTATAAGCGAGATGTGACGCCAGCATAACACCCTTGACATTAGTATCAATTATTCGTGTGAAGTTGTCAGGGTCAAGTTCACCAAACATCCTCTCCTCATTTGTAATGCCGGCATTATTAATCCAGATATCTACCGGCCCGAATATCTTTGTTGCAAAATCCCGGAGAGTATTCAGATCCCTGATCCTGGTTACATCGCAAACCACACCTCTCATCCTGCTGTTATCCCACTTTTCAACAAGCAGATCAAGGGCCCTGTTTAGAGTGGCGTCTGAAGTAGCTGTGAATGTAACCATGCAGCCACTTCTCAAAAATTCATTTACCAGACCAAAGCCAATACCTCTGGACCCACCGGTAACTACAACATGTTTCATAGTATAAATTTAATTCAATTTTTTTTCATAATTTCACTGCTTCAAGATAAGGAAAATAAATACGTACTTTACCTGCTGAACCCTGAATATCAATAGATTTATAGCTACATTCGAATGAAATCAATTAAACAATAATCAAAAAAAAACGATTTATGAAATCAGACATTGAAATTGCTCAGGCGGCTAAAAAGCTACACATAGCCGAAATTGCTTCAAAACTTGGAATTCCTGAAGATAAGCTTGAATTCTATGGTAAGTATAAAGCTAAATTACCTCTCGATCTTATCGATGAGGCTAAGATAACAAAATCAAAACTAATCCTTGTGACTGCTATTACACCAACGCCCGCAGGTGAAGGAAAGACCACGACTTCGATAGGCCTTGCTCAGGCTATGAATAAGATTGGATCTGATACAATAGTAGTACTCAGGGAGCCATCCCTTGGACCAGTATTTGGAATCAAAGGTGGAGCTGCCGGTGGGGGTAATGCCCAGGTATTGCCCATGGAAGATATTAATCTCCATTTCACAGGTGATATTTCAGCTGTCGAGAAAGCACATAATTTATTGGCAGCTATGATAGATAACAACCTCCAGCAGCAGTCTGTAAGTCTTGATATTGATCCAAGGACTGTTGAATGGAAGAGAGTGATGGATATGAATGAAAGAGCCCTCCGGAAAATAGTAATTGGGCTTGGAGGTCCATTGGAAGGGGTTCCACGGGAAACAGGATTTAATATTACTGCCGCTTCCGAAGTAATGGCAATTCTTTGCATGGCCAGTGGTATGGATGACCTGAAAAAGAGATTAGGAAATATATTTGTTGGCAATACCTACAAGGGTAAACCGGTATATGCTCGTGATCTTAAGGCAGAAGGAGCAATGGCGGTTCTTCTGAAGGATGCAATTAAACCAAACCTGGTTCAGACACTTGAAAACACACCTGCAATAATCCATGGAGGTCCATTTGGGAATATTGCTCAGGGTACCAACTCCATTCTTGCAACAAAAATAGGTTTGTCACTATGCGATTATGTCGTAACGGAAGCAGGCTTTGCCAGTGAACTGGGTGCGGAAAAATTCTTTGATATAAAATGCAGGTTTGCAGGCCTAAATCCAAAAACCGTGGTTATTGTAGCTACAATACGGGCGCTGAAATATCATGGAGGGGCAAAACTACCTGACCTCAGCAAAGAGGATATGACCGCTCTTGAGAAAGGTATGGAAAACCTGGATGCACATATTGAGAACATGACCAAGTTTGGACTGAAACCGGTAGTAGGAATTAATAAATTCTCTTCCGATACGCAGGCTGAAGTAGATATGATTATGAAGCATTGCGAGGAGAAAGGAGTTACAGTTGCATTGAATGAGTCGTGGGAACTCGGGGGAGATGGAGCTATCGAACTGGCTGAGAAGGTTATCCGAGCAGTTGAGGACCCTGCAAACCAGTTTAAGCCACTTTACGATCTTGACCTGAGCTATGAGGAGATGATTGAAAAGATCTCAACTGAAATGTATGGTGCTGACGGGGTTGAATACTCGGCCATGGCTAAAAAACAACTGGCAAAGATCAAGGAACTCAACCTTAAGGATCTTGCTGTTTGCATTGCAAAAACACAGAAGTCGTTATCTGATGTTGCTTCAGTAAAGGGACGGCCCAGGGGATTCAATATAGCCATACGGGAGGTTGAACTGTCTTCGGGAGCCGGATTTATCGTTCCCATTGCGGGTGCAATAATGAGGATGCCGGGTCTCCCATCATACCCGGCGGCTGAAAAGATCGATATAGATGCTGATGGAAATATAACCGGCCTCTTCTGATGGAAGAGATTTCACGGATTGCTCCCTGATTTTATTAGCGGGGAGCTTTCTTTTTAGGTCAAGGACTAAAGACTAAGACAACAGGCGAGAGGCGAAAGATAAAAGACGAAAGGCTAAAGAAACAAATCAACGAATCAACAAATCAACGAATCAACCCTTATATAGACTAAGTATATATTTAGCCAATTAAACCACTTGTTTCGACATATTCTAGAAACATTGAATAATTTTTATTTATTTAGTGTAATCTACTCCGAAGTGTAAAATACGAAAGGGAAGGTACTTGTCCGGGTAATGGAATTTAGAATATCAAAATGAAACCACCTCAAGGTAATTACAATATTAGCGGGATTGTCCTGGCCGGAGGAGAGAACAGTCGGTTTAAAGGGATAACAAAAGCGAATATAGTTGTTGACGGAAGATCAATTCTGAGAAATATACTTGACCTCGTATCCCCGATATTCTCGGAGACAATAATAGTTGCAAATAACCTGGATGGGTTCAGTGAATATAGCGATTACAGGATTGTCCGGGATGTCTTCAGGAAGGTTGGTCCTCTCGGAGGTTTACATGCAGGCATGAAAGCCTGCTCCACAGAGGCCGTGTTTCTTCTGGCATGTGATATGCCGAGCCTCTCGGAAGATATCATCAGGTACCAGATCGACCTTTTTTTCAGGTCAGGATGTGAGATTCTAATACCAAGGATCGGGCAATGGGATGAACCACTCCATGCTATATATAGCAGAGCGGTGTACCAGAGACTCGATCAATTTCTTGGATCGACAAGGAAGTATGCTATAAGAGATTTTCTACAATTAGCGGAGGTGGAATATTTTAATCCTGAAATGAAGAATTTCAAGCGTCAGGTATTTACCAATATTAACACACCTGATGACCTCGCGTCATTGAAAGAAGGAAGGTAAGATTCTCTGAAAGGTAATACTGGAATAACATTAATTTAATCCTCCTTCGCGTTCCGCTACGGCGGACGAGAAGGTATGGTTTAATTGGCTACGCCGAGCTCCCCACCAGTCGGCGGGTCGGTTCCCCGGGGCTTGCCCCGGAAAAAAGGGTCCGGGGCTTGACCTGGGGTTTAATACCATTTAATATGGATAATATGTAAATCGTCAAAGAGAATAGTAAAAAAGTTATGCATTTTGTTGAGTGTTGTTTCATTGACTTTCATTACTTAAATTTAAGCAATTATTTCATTTATTTGGATTGGTAATTTCAGTTTTCTTTCAAGGTGGTTCATTCTCCTTTGCTTCATGGTGACTCATTACAAAGGTTAGAAATTAGTAAAACCACCACTTAATTTATACCTTTAATTTGTCCAAATTAATTTGTTGTAATACATTAGCTAAAATACCGGCAACAAAAGTTTGTGCCATTAAGGTGGAAAAAATGGATAGATGATTTAGAAAACGATGATTAAAGAATTACAGATGGAACGATCAAAGATACTTGGGAAATTTGCTGCAAGTATGGATAATATGCTTGGTGTCCTGCATGAACTGCAAAACAACAATCCTGGGAATTATCTCAGCCAGGATGATCTGATGGCTGTTGCTGAGTACATGAATACCACCTACAGCCATGTATACGGAGTGGCAACATATTATACGATGTATAGCCTTAAGCCGAGAGGGAAATACATTGTAAGGGTGTGTAATTCTCCGGTATGTAATATGGAAGGATCGACCACTATCGCAGAGGAATTAATGAAGATACTGTCGGTTGATGTGGGCGGTACCACACCAGACAGACTGTTTACCCTTGAACTGACTGAATGTCTTGGTCAATGTGGGGAAGCGCCCGGGATAATGATAAATGAGGATTTTCACGGTAATATTAACAGGGATAAGCTGATATCGATCATAGAAAACTACAAAACCAAATAGGGTGATAGCAGAAAGAAGGATAACACTAAAAAATTACGGAAAAATTGATCCGGGTAGTATTAAGGATTATATTGCCGTTGGGGGATATAATGCATTAAGGAAAGCATTGAAGCGCAACCATATTGAAATAATAGATGAAGTGGTTGGATCAAGATTGCGTGGCAGGGGGGGGGCCGGGTTTTCAGCCGGCCTGAAGGAAAAGTTTACAAATGAGGCATGTCCCGAATGTGAACAGAGATATCTTGTCTGCAATGCGGATGAAGGTGAACCAGGCACTTTTAAAGACAGAATAATAATGGAGAACGATCCTCATTTGCTGATCGAAGGGATGATAATCGCTGCCTACGCCATAAATGCAACAAGAGCCTATGTCTACCTGCGGGGGGAGTACTATGATTCAATACGAATGGTAGAAAAAGCTATTAATTCAGCCAGGGAAGAAGGATTCCTGGGTAACAATATTATGGGCTCAGGCTTTTCAACAGATATTGAAATCAGGCTAGGGGCAGGCTCATACCTCTGTGGTGAAGAGCTTACTCTTCTTGAGTCACTTGAAGGGAAAAGAGGCTATCCCAGGATAAAACCTCCTTTTCCTGCAGAAAAGGGATTATTCGGTCTTCCAACTCTAGTTAATAATGTTGAAACCCTGGCCACCATTCCTGTGATAATTGAACACGGGTCTGAATGGTACACGAAATTAGGATCAGCAGATTCCCCTGGAACTAAGATTTTTACCATCAGCGGCGACGTTGTTAATCCCGGGTTTTTCGAGGTTGAACTTGGTGTAACACTTCGTGATCTTATTTTCGGTCTCGCAGGAGGCATGAAGGAGGGAAAGGAATTACAGGCAGTATTGACAGGCGGTGCCGCAGGCACCTTCGTTGATGAGTCGGTACTTGATACACCACTGGGATACGATTCACTAAAGGAAAAGGGAGCAGTGCTTGGTTCGGGTGCAATTATAGTTTTGGGTGGCGATAAATCGATACCTGCCCTTACCCGGTCTATACTTGAGTTCTTTAAGCACGAGTCATGCGGGAAATGTGTCCCCTGCAGGGTGGGAATGACCCAGCTTACCAGGCTGATCAGGGAAGTTAATGAGCCAGATACCAATGGTGGATCTGTGCTCGACAGAATGGTGGATGAGGCAGAGTATATGGCAAAAACATCCCTGTGCCCTCTTGGCCAGTCACCCCTGCTGCCTCTGCAAAGCCTGAAAAGATATTTCTATGACCAGTTCTGATAAATCATTACAGACTATGAAGAAATTGGTAAACATAACCATCGATGGAAAAAATATAGAGGCAGTGGAGGGCGCAAACCTCCTGCAGGTTGCCCGTGACAACGGGATAAATATTCCTGGCCTTTGCTATCATAAGAAGCTTTCTCCAACTGCTGCGTGCAGATTGTGTGCCACCAGGATCGAAGGGCAAAGAGGACTGGTAATGTCCTGCACTGTATCAGTTAATGAGGGAATGAAGGTAAATACATATGACGAGGAAATTGAAGAGGTCCGCAAACATACAATCGACTATTTGTTGGCCGAACATAATGATGATTATGATGATACATACCTTGACGAACTGAGAGAGCTGGCAATAAGGTACGATCTTGATGATCCGGCGAATAGAAAATATCCGAACATCTATAAATCACTTGATTATGGCGGTGATGATACTTCACCTGTTCTTACATACGATGCATCAAAATGTATAAAGTGCTTCAGGTGTATCAAGGGATGCAACGAGGTACAGGGGAAAAATGTCCTCTCATTCTCCGAAAGAGGAATAGTATCACACATCATAGCCGGCTATAACCACTGGTCAGAATCTGAATGCGATGGATGTGGGGAATGTATACAGCTTTGCCCTACCGGAGCACTTGTGGAGAAACCGCACCGTGAGACAATAAAACTTGAGAAGATTGACAGGAAGGTAATTACGACATGTCCATATTGCGGTGTAGGCTGCCAGATCGAGCTGCTCGTGCAGGATGGCAGGATAGTCAGGGTAAATGGTGTTGAAGGGATTTTACCAAACGATGGCAGGTTATGCGTAAAGGGCAGGTTCGGTTTCGACTACGTCGGAAACGGTGAAAGACTTACAAAACCTCTTATAAAAAAGAATGGGAAATTCGTTGAGTCAGATTGGGATGAGGCCCTGAACCTGGTTGCTGAGAAGCTGGGAGGGATCAAAGAGAAATACGGGCCGTCAGCCCTGGCAGGATATGCCTCTGCCAAGTGCACCAACGAGGATAATTATTTATTCCAGAAATTCATACGTATGGTATTTGACAATAATAACATTGATTATTGTACCAGATTATGCCACGCATCAACCGTAACCGCTATGCTGAAATCTATAGGTGACGGTGCAGGCAGCAACTCAATCGAAGATTTCGAAACAACAGATTGTTTATTCGTTACTGGAAACAACATAATTGAAACACATCCTGTTACTGCTACTTATGTGAAGGCCGGGAAGTCAAAGGGTCAGCAACTCATTGTATGTGATCCGAGATGGACCCCCCTTGTCAAATATGCCGATATCTGGCTCCAGCCAAGGCTCGGCACGGATGTTGCTCTTTTGAACGGGATGATCAGACAGATCATTGAAGATGATGCTATTGATGAGGATTTTATAAAGCGAAGGGTTGATGGCGGGATGGCAGCATTTCATGAATTGAAGAGTCTTGTTGAAAAATATACTCCGGAACTTGTTGAAGAAATAACTACTGTCCCTGCAGATAAGATGATTGCTGCTGCCAGGATGTATTCCAGGGCAGAAACAGCCATGATCTCTACCGGTATGGGAATGAGTCAGCAGGTAACAGGTACTCATAATGTTTTCTCCCTGATTAATATGATGCTTATCACGGGTAAGATAATGCGGGAGAGATGTGGGATCGATCCTCCCAGAGGACAGAATAATGTTCAGGGTGCCACTGATGTAGGATGCTCACCGGTGGTTTACCCCGGATATATCCCGATTACTGACGATGAGAACAGGAAAAAGATTGCGGCACTCTGGAATACAGACTACGGGAAACTTTCCGGAGAACCAGGTTTGTCAACCATAGAGATCATACAACATGCCCATAAAGGGGAGATAAAAGGAATGTATATAATGGGTGAGAACCCAATGGTGACCGATCCGGACCTGAACCATACTGCCGAAGCTCTCAATAGGCTCGATTTTCTTGTCGTCCAGGATATCTTTCAAACCGAGACAACAAAATTTGCAGATGTCATTCTTCCAACTTCTTCATATGCTGAAAAAGATGGGTCTTTTGTTAACAGCGACAGAAGAGTGGTACGGGTCCGGAAAGCTGTTGAACTTCCGGGTGAAGCACGGGAAGACTGGAAAATAATCATTGAGATTGCTTCCAGAATGGGTTATGATATTGGCACCTACAATGATGCTTCAGATATCTTTGATGAGATTGCCATGGCAGCCCCGATATTGGGAGGGATCTCTTATGACAGGATTGAACATCAGGGAATACAGTGGCCATGTCCTGACAGAGATCACCCAGGCACATCAACACTTTTCCTTGAAAGGTTCAATACCCCCAGTGGGAAAGCTAAACTCAATCCATTCGACCATATTGAGCAAACTGAAAAACCCACCGAGGAATTCCCGTTTATACTTAACTCAGGCCGGATCCTCTACCAGTTTCATTCCTCAACGATGTCCAGGAGGAACAAAGCCCTGACTGATTTTGCTAATGAGGCTTATGTACTTATGAATCAGGTTGATGTCAAGAGACTTGAATTAAAAAATGGGGAGCATGTTAAATTGTCAAACAACAGAGGTGAACTGGTTACTACGCTCAGGGAAAGCAGCGAGGTTGCGGTTGGAGAACTATTTATGCCATGGCATTTTTCGGAGGCCCTCGTTAATAACCTGACCAGGGCAGAACTGGACCCCTATTCAAAAATTGCTCCCTTCAAATTATCAGCCTGTAAAGTCGAAAAAATCAGTCAGTAAGATCCAGAATATTCCGATAAAATGAATAATCTTTTCATCATTCTTGCCTCAGGAGTGATTGTGCTGCAATCATGTAATAATTTAACAAGGTATGAAGATGTGGCTTTCCCGGAAAAAGAACCTCGTGACTGGGAAAATCCAACAATGTTCAACCAGAACAGGGAGTATGCACATGCTTCAATGATCAGTTTTCCTGATGAGGAGACTGCCCTGAATAATGACCCTGAGGAATCTCCTTCCTATATATGCCTCGATGGATTGTGGAAATTCCACTGGGCTAAAACACCTGACGAAAGACCCTGCTGGTTCTTCAAGGATGATTATGATAACCGCGACTGGGATGAGATCACCGTTCCATCAAACTGGGAAAGGGAAGGATATGGAATTCCGATATATCTCGATGTTGGATATGGCTTCAAACAGGACCCTCCATTTATTCATCATGACTGGAATCCCGTTGGATCATACAAAACCAGTTTCAGGATTCCGGCAGCATGGAACGATAAGGATGTTTTTCTGCAATTTGGTGCTGTAAGTTCAGCATTTTACCTGTGGGTGAATGAACAGCTTGTCGGATACAGCCAGGGGAGTAAGACTCCTGCTGAATTTAATATTTCAAAATATTTGAGGAGGGGTAAGAACACTCTTGCAGTGGAGGTTTATCGCTGGTGTGACGGGAGTTATATTGAGGACCAGGACTTCTGGAGACTCAGCGGGATCCAAAGATCAGTTTTCCTTCATATGCGCCCCAGGATAAGAATTGCAGATTATTTCGTCAGGGCAGGTCTGGATGAAAATTATGAAAACGGAATTTTAGATATGGATGTTGAGGTTCGCAGCAATAGTGGAGCAGCTTCCGATTGTGCTGTCCGTGTAACCCTGTTGAAGGATGGAGAAACACTGTTCAGGGAGACCACCGAAATTGCCGGACTTGAGGGGAATCAGCGTATCAACTTCAACAGGATAGTTGAGAATGTAAAGAAATGGTCGGCAGAAATACCCGAATTGTACGACATGGTCATAAGTCTGCTTGATGGGAAGAATAATATTCTTGAGAGCGTCAGCAGCAGGGTAGGATTCAGAACAGTTGAAATAAAAGATAAGCAGTTATTGATAAATGGCAGGTATATCTACCTGAAGGGTGTCAATTTGCATGAACATCATGATGTTAAGGGACATGTTACCGATGAGGAAACTATGCTCAAAGACATTATGATGATGAAAACCCATAATATTAATGCGGTCAGGACATCTCATTATCCTCAGCCGGAGAAATGGTACGAGCTGTGTGATATTTTTGGCCTCTATCTTGTTGATGAAGCAAATATCGAATCGCACGGCATTGGTTATGATAAGGATGTGACTCTTGCTCACAAGCCTGAATGGGCTGCAGCCCATCTTGACCGGACTCAGAGGATGGTAGAGAGAGATAAGAATCACCCATCAGTAATCATCTGGTCGCTAGGTAATGAGGCAGGCGACGGACAGAATTTCGTGGATAATTACAAATGGATAAAATCAAGGGATAATACCCGACCGGTACAGTATGAAAGGGCCGGGAAGAGTACCAACACACCTGAACATCATACTGATATATGGTGCAATATGTATGCAAGGATTGAGGAACTGGAAACCTATGCACTTGACGGGGAGAGCTACCGTCCGATGATTTTGTGTGAATATGCCCATGCTATGGGCAACAGTGTTGGTAATCTACAGGACTATTGGGATATGATTGAAAAATATCCTTTGCTTCAGGGAGGTTTTATATGGGACTGGGTCGATCAGGGATTACTGACTGAGAACGAGAAGGGAGAGAAATACTGGGCTTATGGTGGTGATTTTGGACCGGAAGGTATGCCCAGCAATGGTATTTTCTGTGTCAATGGTCTGGTTTGGCCCGACAGAAAAGCTCATCCATCTCTCATGGAGGTTAAGAAGGTTTACCAGTATGTGGATTTTGACCTGATAACTCCGGCGAAGGGAATTCTGAAAATCACAAATAAATACCAGTTTACCAATCTCGGGAATTTTTCTTTTATCTGGGAGATTACCAGGGATGGAATAATTATTGAATCGGGTGAGGTGCCGGACTTAAAAGTTGAACCGGGAAAGGAAGCGATCATAAGTATTCCGCTTGCAGGTATAAAACCTGAATCAGGCTCAGAGTATTTTCTTAACATAAGAATGCCGGGGAAAAAAAGGATGGGCATTGTCCCCAAGGGCCATTTGTATGCTTCCGGGCAATTCAGGTTACCATTTGATGCTAAAGTACAACCGGAGGTTGTTAACATGCCCGGGATAAGCCTGTCAGGAAGTGAAGAGAGTATCTCTGTTTCCGGTACAAATTTCACAATTGACTTTGACAGAAATACAGGAGTTATATCATCCTGGAAGATAGACGGGAAGGAACTTATCGTAAAGGGACTTATACCCGATTTCTGGCGTCCGCTTACTGATAATGATTATGGCAACGGGCTCGACAGGCGGGCAGGTATATGGAAAGAGGCCGGATCTATGGCCACTTTGACTGAAATGGCGCTTTCGCAGGCGAATGACAGTGAGGTTATGCTGGACTTCAATTTCAATATCCCGGATCATGAAGGGAATATTATCGCAACCCAGCAGACCATGTATCAGGTACTTGGCTCGGGAGAAATTATTGTTGATGTGTCATTTAATAAGGCGAGGAATGACCTCCCTGAGCTTCCCAGAGTTGGAATGCAGATACTGTTAAAGAATGAATTTTGTAACCTTAAGTGGTTTGGCAGGGGTCCGCACCACAACTATAGCGATAGATACACCTCAGCATTCGTGGGGTTATACGAATCGACAGTGGCCGAACAATATGTGCCCTATATCCGACCACAGGAAAATGGCTATAAGATCGATACCCGATGGTTGACACTGACAAATGATGAAGGCACCGGGATACTGGTAACCGGTAATCCTGCTTTTTGCTTCGCCGCTCTTCATAACCTGCACGAAGATTTCTCATCCCCAGGCAACCTGGCAGAGAATCGGAAAGATGCGAGGTCGGTCAACACCCACACAACTGATGTTAAACCACTCGATCTGGTAGCATTGAACATTGATTACGGTCAGATGGGTGTCGGCGGCGATGATTCATGGGGAGCACGTACCCATCCCGAGTACTGCCTTCTTGATGATAGCTATAACTACTCTTTCAGGATGAGGGCTGTTTCTTCTCCCGGGGGAGATGTTGATGAGATTCTCAGGTGAAGGTATTCACCACCCCTGGACTGTTTATTCTACCAAGCAGGTTAGATGCAAATTCCCGTTTAATGGGATTACTATCGCCAAGTAATCCGGTCAGGGCTTCAACAGCATCCGTGCCAAATGGCTCAAAGTAATTGAAATATGCCGACATGGTTCTCCTGTCTGTTTCTCCTTTTATAATCTCCAGGATTGATTCTATGGTCTGTTTACCTGCCCTGGTCTTATTGAAGAAAGTAGGATAACCATATGTCTTTACGTCGAGGAACGGGAGAGAAAAAATGATCAGTATGATAGTATATACGGTTATAATCAACCCAACATCCCGACGCTTTTCCGGGTATTCTTTCCTTATTACCAGTCTTCCGGGTGCTTTGAGAATTTTCATAAGCCAGGAGGGAACGGGGAAAAGGAACGGGGTACTCTTCCGGTAGTTATTATAGTCGGATCCATACTTATCCAGCATGTTTAACTCTTCGAGCATACAGATTGCCAGGATAATCATGGTCATAATCAACCATGAAACCGTGGGATCGATCCACCAGCTTTTCTTCATCTGGTTCAGTGAACAGGAATAGATAAAGTATCCGTAGCTCCAGATTATCCAACCCGGGTACTGGGGGTGACGTGAGTACCTGTAGAGAAAACCGGTGGCTACTTTCTTACCTCCTGACCGGGTCTGTATCCATGTAAAGATACTCCAGGTAAAGATCAATGCCCCGGTTGACATGAAACTCCACACCACCAGTTTATGGGCAAAATAATTAAAAATAAAGAAGAACCTTATCAGGATCCAATATGGCAGGTAGATGATATCTCCCAGTTCTATGAGGTCCGGAGAAATATCCATCAGTGGCAACAACCCACTTCTCAGGACACGCAGGCCGGCCAGGTAGAACATACTCAGGGCAAAGCCACCAAAAACCGGAAAGAATGCAATTACTGCACCTCCCATGGCCAGGCTGCTCTTTTTTGTCAGGAATCCCAGGATTATTAGTCCTGTAACCGGGATCAGGCTTCCATACCCTATCCATCTGAGCCCAGTAGCCGAAATAAAGAGTTCCATCTGGTAAGCTGCAGATTCGCTTGATCCCGGATCGGTACCCGGAAATCCAACATTTTCCTGTAAAAGTGAGTCTAGCAGTCTCGGGATCTCGGTAAAAGCAAACATCAGTGCGACTGAGAACAGTACCTATATGATGAATGTGAAAAGGTCTCTTAATTTTATTGGTTTCATATCCCTCTTTGCTTAGAAAATATATGGAATAAACATTTTTGATCTTTTCATATAGTCCTCGTATTCCCTGCCAAATTTCAATATCATCTCGCTTTCTTCAATCCGTGCGGTAACAAATATTGAAACGACATTAATTGCCAGCAGAATTGTCTGACAGGTGGCTGTATCTTTGAGATAAGCACCCAGACCAACAAGAAAAAGAGAGAGATATAGCGGGTGTCGGATATACTTGTATATCCCAGTCTTAATAAGTTCAGTAGTATTTTCAAATGTCCCATCTGGCTTACCCCTGAATTTCAACATAAAAAAGCCATAACCCGCAACCCAAATTGACAGGATAAGGAAGATCCATGAAAAGATCTGAATGATCCGGAATGGCTCTTTGAACCAGACGGAATAATTCATCAACACTAAAAGTAAGATGCTTTCAAATGAAAAAAAACGTGAAACGCCATGATATCTTCTGTTCCGGATCGAGGCCCACCATGAGAACCAGATATTAAAAGCAGTAAATGTGATACCGATTATACAGAATAAAATCCCGGAGGGCGACATTGGTTAGTTTTATATAAATTTAAGAAATCTGACGGATTATTTAAAGAAAAACGGAAACCCCGCAAGATTTGCGGGGCTTCCCAATAAAAGCAGGATTTATCTATTGTCTATCTGAAAGCACAAGGTTCATGTCTTTTGCAGTTTTAACCAGCCTGATAAATTCGCCTCTGTAGCCTTCTTCATCATCACCCCTGGCGTTCCTGGCCATCGCAAGTACTCTTTCGAGAGTCAGGTCACCTGCATGCCCCGATTCCCTCAATATCATACCGAATCCGGCAACAGATGCCGAAAATCTAAGGTTCATGGATGCTTCTTCGAAAGCTACTACAGGGCCCGTAATGACCTCTTCCATCAGTATGCTTTTTATTCCATCAGGTTGCTTATAGCGTAGTTTTATTGTAAGCAATTCATCACTGATCCTGGTTTTCCCGGCAGGCCTGTTTTCCTGGTACTTAAGTGGATCAATGGAGGGTGCTTTTTCATCAGCTCCAGCCGGGACGAGCTCATAGATTGCGGTTACTGTGTGTCCTGCGCCCATTTCACCGGCATCCTTCCTGTCATCATTAAAATCCTCATCATTCAGTAACCTGTTTTCATACCCGATAAGTCTGTACGATTTGATATGGGCCGGATTAAACTCGATCTGAAATTTAACATCCCTGGCTATTGTGAAAAGGGTTCCACCGAATTCGCTGACAAACACCTTATTTGCCTCCTGAAGGTTATCAATATATGCATAGTTACCGTTACTTTTGTCAGCGATGATCTCCATTTTATCATCCTTGTAATTACCCATACCGAAACCAAGAACAGTCATGAAGATACCCCTGTCGCGCTCCTTTTCGACCAGTCGTTCCATCTCTGCATTGCTCGAGACGCCTACGTTGAAGTCTCCGTCGGTAGCCAGTATGATTCTGTTATTCCCCTTCTCAATGAAGTTCTCACCTGCAACTTTGTATGCAAGCCTTAACCCTTCACCACCGGCAGTCGATCCACCGGCACTTAACCTTTGAATTGCCTGCAGTATCTTTTCCTTCATACTACCCTGAGTAGGCTCAAGCACAAGCCCTGCAGCACCTGCATAAACTGCTATGGACACGCGGTCTTCAGGCCTGAGCTCATTTACCAGCATGGTAAAGGCACTTTTTAACAATGGCAACTTATTCTGGCTGTTCATTGATCCTGATACGTCAATAAGGAATACAAGATTTGAAGGAGGAAGTTCATTCTTGTCTATCTCTTTCCCTTTGAGCCCTATGTGCAAGAGATAGTGATCGGTGTTCCACGGGCATTCGGCTACCTCGGTAAACACTGAAAATGGATGTTCGCCCTGAGGTCCGGGATAGTCATAATTAAAGTAGTTTATCATCTCCTCTATCCTGACCGCATCAACGGGAGGTCTGGCACCCTGGCTGATAAACCTTCTGACGTTGGCATATGAAGCCCTGTCGACATCAATTGAGAAGGTCGACAACGGATTATTCAGAACACTCTTATAGCCATTTTCATGTATGGCCGAATATCCTTCGGTGTTAAAATTATTATTGTACCATACACCCCCGGTATAGTCGTAGCTTACTCCGCCGATCACTCCTGATGCCGCCATCTTCTCCCTTTGAGTGTATAGCGGACTGCCGGGAGCAGCCTTGATTCGTATATCGTCTGCTATAACAGCATTCTCTTCGAGTGCAAGCAGTTCGGGCGCCATCTGCACGTTGATAACCGATCGGTCACCAATCTTCTCATCGATGGTTTTATACCCAACATACTGAAATACAATGATTTTATCCTTCTCTTCCATCCGGATCCTGTAAAACCCATTGATATCGGTGGTTGTGCCCCTTTTGGTATTCTTGACAAATACCGTGACACCTGCCATTCCTGCACCGGTTTCGTCAGTTACATGACCGGTTATTGTCCTTTCTCCTCCTGGAATGGTCATCGCCACTGAGAGGATCATTATTGCCAAAAGTGATAAAATAGTTTTCATGATTAATTAATTTAATAGTTAGACTTCTGTAATCAGGATGCACCGGTTGCCAGAATTCCATAAATGATTTTTGTTTTTTTTGACATTGTACTATCTTTATTCTGATTCAATTAAGCATAATTGTAAGATTTTCATGCCGTTATGGATTATAAATAGGGATGACGAAAAACATACTGATAAGCAGTTACTGAACCGGTACATATCATCCGGTAACCTCAATGACCTCGGCACGCTCTATTCAAGGTACATGCACCTTGTATATGGTGTCTGCCTTAAGTATTTCAGGGAAAGGGAAGAATCGCAGGATGCGGTAATGGAAATATTTGAGAAGATCATTGTGGAACTTGGGAAGCAGCCAGTTGAAAATTTCAAAAGCTGGCTTTATGTTTTAACGAAGAATTTCTGCCTGATGCGTTTGAGGTCAAAACAGAGCCAGTTAAAAAGAAACAGGAAATTTGAAGAAACTGCCGGTTCTTTTATGGAAAACAGGGAGGAATTGCATCCTGTTGACAAAGAAGAGGTGTTAACGGACAAAGCACTCAAAGATTGTATTGACGAATTGAAGGAGGAACAAAAAAGGTGTATTGAATTATTTTATTACAATAGTAAATGTTATCGTGAAATAGCTGAAGATTTGTGTATGGATGAGAAGAAAGTGAAATCTCATCTTCAGAATGCTAAAAGGAATTTAAAAATTTGTCTGGAGGCAAGTGATGACAAAGAAGAATAAAGATAAGAGAAACAGGCTGGCTGACTTTATCAGGTATCGAAACAACGATATGAGTTATAGCGAAAGACATGCCTTTGAGAAAGAGGTTCAAAAGGATCCCTTTGAAGAAGAGGCTTCTGAAGGTTTTTCTGAACTCAGCTCAAATGAGATAATTGAGGACATGAACAGGCTAAGGAGCAGGTTGAGCAAGCGGACATCAGGGAGAGTTGTACCGTTATTTTACCGCTATGCAGCGGCTATTACCGTACTGGTAATTATTTCCTCCGTTCTCCTTTTAAGAGACCTGAACAGATCGGATATGCTCGTTTCCGATAACATTGAACAGAAAAAGGAAACAGGAGATCCTGCCATGCTGACCCGACCTGAAAAAGCTGTTAGCGAAATTTCAGAGCCCACACAACAGGAGACCAGGATAGGTACTGATTCAATATTTTTGGCAGAGAGAATTACCAAAGAGGAGGCGGAACCGGCTGAAAAAGGTGAGGAGATTGTTGAACCCGGTACCCTCCAGTTGGCTATTGTTGAGGATGATATTGCCGTAAAGGAGGTAGTTAATGAGGCAATGGGCGGGGAGGCGGAGGTTATCAGAACCGATCAGAAAGCTGCCAGAGCTGCCGACAGGGCAATGGCCGGTGAAATATCTCAGCCCGTAATTACCGGAGTAGCCTTTGCCCCGGAGAAAAGCGATCCATTGAGTAAATACATCAGTGGAAGGGTGATATCATCCGAGGATGGATTGCCACTGCCAGGTGTAAAAATAGTTGTGAAGGGTAAGAAGATAGGCGCAGTTACTGATGCAGAAGGTTATTTCCAGATCGAGTCAGACAGTAATGCCATGCTTGTGGCCAGTTTTACCGGAATGCGGACCAGGGAGGTTCAGGCAACCCGGGCAGCAAGGGAGGATATCTCGCTTGATGCGGATCTGATGGCATTGGATGAAGTTGTTGTTGTGGCTTATGCTGCAGAGAAGAAAGCTGATCAGACAGGAGCGGTTTCAACAATTGAAACGAATAAAGAATCAGGAGCCAGCTATAGTGAGGCTGAACCGGCAGGAGGTTATAATACTTTCAGGAGCTATATCCGGGATAATCAGGTTTTCCCTGAAGATTACACCGGTTCCGGAAGGGAGGTTGTAAGAATTAAGTTAAGGGTAAATGAAAACGGGTATCTATATGATTTTGAAATAATACGGAGCCCATCATCATTCTTTTCCGATGAATCGGTCAGGTTGTTGAAGGAGGGTCCTTCATGGAACCCATCGACCAGGGATGGAAAACCAATCGATGACAGTATCAGCCTGAGAATGGTTTTCAGGAGATAATTACATTTTCAATATTTTAATTCTACCTCAAGTACTTCACTGGTACCTGTCATCAGGTTGATTGCCTTCCACTTATTACCTGGCTCCAGGGTTTTTGCTATCCTCAGGACAGAGATGCTGTTTGCCTCAATCGTGAAGGATGACGGAACACCAGGACCACCCTCCGTTAGGAAGAAGGGTACATCTGACCTGTTTGTTATCTCCACCCAGTAATACTGTTCGTTCTCGCGAAATGGTTTGCTAACCGATATGCTTGTTTCAAACAAAGCCCTGAGAAGATATTCAGGTCCTGCCAGTATATTATTGAAGTATGCTACCGTCCTCGCCTCCATCAATGCCTCTTTTATTGATCCTTCACTCCTTTCCTTAGCAAAAACCAGCGTCATTGGCCTGTTCCCAGTGGGGTACGATTCACTTATGATACCATGTATATCACTTGAGGCTATTGCGGCAAGATCATATTCATTGCACCACTCAAGTATATTGGGATAATACTCACTATCGTTGAAGAACTCAATACCATGGATCATTCCCTTAGCCAGCAGTGCTTTATGCCTGTCATAAAGTTTTGGTATACCGTCTGGTTCCTGGGCTTTCCAGCCCGGGTGATTCCACTGGATAAATGCGCCCTGCATTACAGCATTCTCAATAGTCAGTTCGGCCGAATCCTGCATGATGATAGAAGCATCATTAACAAAAAGTGCGTTGAGGTGGCCGGGAGGCATGCTACGGGTAATTTCAGTTGAGTGGATAAGGATAAGGTTTCGTTCAGCAGCAAGATTCCTGGCAATATTCCATGCGGCATTATGATCGGCAGGGATATAGTTACTTTTAGGTTGGTATTCAAGATGATCGGCTATTGCCAGTGCATCCAGGCCATCTTTCCAGGCCTCATCAACCCTGTAGGTGGGCCATACCTGTCCGTCTGAAAATACAGTGTGTATATGCAGGTCGCACTTCAGTGTTACATAACCGGGTATATCCGGTAAATTAATAATTTTTTTCTGGGCCATTGAGACATGTGCCACCAATAATAAGATGATGATCAGATTAAGCTTTTTCATGACGATTTTTTAGGCAATTATTTTTTATATAGTATGAATTTGTCGTACAGGTAAAGCATCAGGCTTCCTAAAAGAGCTATACCGGTAAACAGGTACCATACGTTTGAAGGATGGTAATTATCCCAGAGGAACTGATTGAGCTGTGCGGCATCCATATTTAACAGCTCCCGGGCTCGTGTAAAGAACTCATTCTGGGTAAGCCCCGCCTGCGTTAGTTCAATACCTTTATCCTGTAAAGCTTTCTCCAGGAGATAGTATTTATCTGCAAGTATTTCGAATGGTTTGCCTGAGATCCATCCGGCAGCGAAATGTCCGATAGCTATAGGAATAAATGATGTTCCCATATAGAGGGCCTTTTTGTCGGCAGGGGCGATTCTTCCAACATACTCGGTGTATTTGGGAGACGAAGCCATTTCCCCAATGGCAAATATCAGGACACCAAATACAACAAGCCATGGATTCCGTGTAATGAACATTAATAATAATCCTCCTCCAAGAATCCCAATCCCGGTAATCATCGAATGTAACGGTCTGAGCTTCATGCTCTGTGAGCTGATGTACATCTGAAGAATAATAATAAAAAGGGCATCCATGCTTGTTACTGTCACAGCTGTAATTGTGCCGGGGGCTAATCCGAAGAATGCTGACAGTTTATCCATATCAACCCATTGCTCAAGGAATACCGGGAATGAATAGTATAATTGATTGAAAGCAGTCCAGAATACTGCCATAATCAGCAGGAAGAGGTCATATTTCCAATCAATAAGAGTGTCGTAAATATTCCGGAATGCTATCCCGATATTCTGCATAAAGGTCTTGTCGGACGGTTTCCTGTCAGGTTCCCTGAAAAAGAAAAGGACAAAAATGTAGTTGATGGCTATAGTTACTATCGACATGAGAAACACCAGGTTCCAGTCAATTTTATATAGAAAACCGGCAATAAAAGGACCAATGAATCCGCCTATATTTACCATCATGTAGAATATCCCAAAACCTACTGACGAGGTCTCATCGTTGGTGGTTTTGGCAATCATCCCTGATATGATTGGTTTAAATAGTGCCCCTGCTACGGCCAGGAAGATATATGCGGCAAATACCATTCCGTAGGATTCAAACGATCCTACCATAAAGTATCCTGCAATGTATGCCGTAAAAGAGAGGATGAGTACTTTTTTAAATCCAACCCTGTCGGCAATGGCGCCCGTGATCAAAGGAAGGAAATAGAGAAGCATCGAACCTGTCCCAATGATTATACCTTTCTGCACCTGAGTGAATCCCAGGGCGCCTGTGTCTTTTGAAAGAGTAAGATATAGAGCGAAAGCATTGTAAAAACCATACCATGCCCATCGTTCAAACAGCTCCATTATATTGGATATCCAGAAGATCCGGGGGAATTTCCTTATTACTTTAACAAGATTGCCCATAATGAAAGTTCTTTTGTGAAGTCTCAAATATAATCCTAATCCACAAAATGATGAATATTATCAGGGGAAACATTTTATTCAGGTTCCCGGCACCTCATAAAAATAGGCCTTTTTCTCTTCGGCATTGTCCCAGGTTATTATCTTCTTATCACGATTCAAATAAAAAAAGTTGATAAGGGCCAGATCACCCGCACACATAGTATTGTGCATAAAAAATGCTGAAACGATACTCCATTGCCAGAGGGGAGTGAGAAAAAAAGACACGGGCACCAGTATAAGAGAAATTATAATGAAAGGGGTTATAGCAATAATCTGAAATCCCGAATTGCCAACCGGATGATTATGGGCTGTTACGTAAAAGTAAAACTCACCGGGCTCTGCACCTATCCTGATATCTCTTGCACCAGTAAACCAATATGGAAGAACATGAAGCAACTCATGGGGCAATATAAGTAATAAAGGTATCAAAATGAAACCAATGAGGGAATGTAGTAGTATAACAGGAAAAGGGAAGTCGCCGGTAATACCTATTCTGGTGATGACCATCCATATAAGGGAGCAGGTAATAAATAAATATGAAAGAATTACAGGTAAGGTATATTTTTTGAGGTATTCAAATACAAATGGTACTATATCGTTATATTGAATAGTAAGAAGATGATTATATGCCGGGTCGGTTTTTATTTTTTCAAGACGGTTATTCATAAGGTAAAAATACCATTAGTTAAGTTTATTTCAATGACGATGCAAGATTAATAGCTAAATTAGCCTGGTAAAACATGAGATCTTACAGCATCATATTTTTGATCCTGATTTCTGGTTACGCGAACTGCCAGGACACCATCAGGCATTTTCGGGATTCTTTACCTGACAAATTCTACATTCTTGAGAATGTCACACGGAATGGTGAAACCCTTCCGGAAATTACTCTTGATGAGGTGAATGTAACCAAGAAGATGGACATCCGCCAGAGGTTTCAGTGGTGGAGATACCAGAGGTTAGTTTACAATGTTAAAAGAGTATATCCCTATTCCGTTCTGGTGAGGGACAAGCTTGTCGAGGTAAATGATACACTGACAGAAATAACCGTTGATAGTGAGCGAAGACAATATCTACGGAAGTTTGAAAAGGATGTGTTCAGTGAATATGAGGATGATCTGAAACGGATGACAATTACACAGGGCAGGATACTTATAAAGCTGATCGACAGGGAGACCCAGAACAGCTCCTATGATCTCATCAAGGAATACAGGGGAACTTTTTCGGCAGCATTCTGGCAGGGCATTGCAAGGATCTTTGGATCGAACCTGAAGTCCAGATACGCTCCCTTTGGTGAAGATTACCTTATAGAGAAGGTCATTTATGAGATTGAGGCAGGCAGGATCTGATAATGCAATCTTGCAGATCCTATTTCATATCCATCAATGCTTTCACCAGGTTTTCAGCCCCTTCTGCGATATCAACGATCGACGCATCAAGCATATAACAGGGGTTGGTAACTATCCTGTTCTTGTTGTCAATAACGATTTCCCTGTTTCCCGTTGGTATATGAACGCCTCCTAAAGCCTTTATATGCGAGGCAGTTGTCTCATCTTCTCCAATAGTAACATCCACGTCACCAAGTATCTTAACTATCAGGACAGGAGAAATGCACAGCGCCCCGATAGGTTTACCTGCCGCGTGTGTATCCCTGATTACCTTTTCAACAATTTTATCCACTTTGCAATCGGGTCCATCAAATGCGTATGTACATAAATTCTTGGCTACACCAAATCCGCCGGGTAAAATAAGTGCATCAAAATCATTGATATCGTATTTATCAAGCGACTGAATATTCCCCCGTGCTATTCTGGCTGCCTCAACCAGAACGTTCCTTGACTCATCCATTTCCTTTCCAGTCAGATGATTAACAACATGATGTTGCTTCACATCAGGCGCAAAAATAGTATAGCTGCCTCCATTTCTTGAGACAGCCAGCATAGTCATTGTTGATTCATGGATTTCGGCACCGTCATAGACGCCACAACCTGAAAGAATAATTGCGAATTTCATATCAGCTTGTTTAAATTTTTTATATGTCTAAATTTAACCATAACAATCATATGATTCAAGCGAATTCGAAATAGAATTTAGCTTTCACCAAACATCCTGCCTGTAAAACAGGGAAAAAAGGATTAAAATGTTTTATTTTATGATTCTTAAGGTTAACACCAGGGTAGATCATGTTTTTAAGATAGTGCTTTTATTAGAAAAAAGAAATATAACAATTCATCCCAACCAGGTAAAATGTCATTGGAACTCACGCCAGGATTTAGACTTAAAGATGCAGAGCGACTCGCATTGGAGGAGTTTGGGCTAACAGCAGAAGCCAGCTTACTTCCGGGAGAAAGAGACCAGAATTTCCTTCTTGAGACCGATCAGGCCGAAAAGTTTGTATTGAAGATCGCAAATGCAAGTGAGGAGTTAAATTTCCTCGAAGCCCAGAACCAGGTTATCCAGCTCATCTCAAAAGAGAATAACCTTGCTCCTGAGATTATTCCTTCCTGCTCAGGAGATCTGATAACCCGAATAAAAGGAGAGTCAGGATCCCTTTTCTTTATCAGGATGCTCAGATACCTTGAAGGGTCACCAATGGGAAAGATTGGGTTTCATTCAGAAACCCTGCTGAGGGATCTTGGAAGAAAAATGGGTCAGTTCGACAAATCATTATTCACTTATGATAACAGTGCCTTTCATCGTGATTTCAACTGGGACCTTGCGAAATATCCGGATACAATTAAAAAATACAGCCACCTGGTTGAAGAGCCGGATCTTAATGAATTCATTGATAAAACTACTTCCGACTTTTATGACATTGTAGCTCCAATAGCGGATAAAATCAGGAAAAGCATTATACACAATGATGCCAATGATTATAACATAATTATCGATAATACTGATTACCAGTTATCCAACGAGCCTGTGATAAGGGGATTCATTGATTATGGTGACATGTTATACAGTTATACTGCAGCTGACCTTGCAGTTACGGTTGCCTATGCTATCCTTAAGAAACCTGATCCTCTTGAAACTGCAATGAAGATTGCAGAAGGTTATAATGAAAATTTTAAACTCCTTCCCGAAGAGATATCTTCTCTTTTTACACTGGCCAGGATGAGGTTATGCATCAGCATCTGCATGTCGGCTTCGCAGCGACTACAGAGGCCAGATGATAAGTATTTGATAATCAGTCAGAGACCAATCAGGGATGCAATCCCACGGTTAAACACGATCGCTCCTCGCTTTGCAGAGGCTGCTTTTCGCAAGGCCTGTGGGCTGGATGCGGGCATCAATATCACACCCTTCAGGGATTACCTGACTTCAGCTACAGGAATGGCATTTCCGGTATTGGGTGAGATTTTCGTTCAAAATAATTGCACTGTTCTGGATTTGAGTGTAGGAAGTCCGATTATTTCCGGCAATCCGGAATCAAATACTGAAGAGCATCTTACAAGCAGGATAATCGGAGAATTACGTAAAAGGAATGTCAGATTTGGGATCGGAAGGTATAATGAGCCAAGGATTCTGTACACCTCCCCAAATTTCACAAATGCAGATTTTTCAGGTAAAGAGGACAGGACCATCCACATGGGTATTGACATTTTTACTCCAGCTGGCACAAGTGTGTACAGTCCGCTCGATGCAACGGTCCATTCTTTTTCAATTAAACCGGAACCACTTGATTATGGGCATGTAATAATTCTAAAGCATTCAATTGATAGCGGGCTGGAATTCTATACTCTTTATGGTCATTTAAGCCGGGATTCAATAAAGAACATGGAGGTTGGATCTTTCATTAAAAGGGGCGAAGAGTTTGCCCTCACAGGTTACCCATCTGAGAATGGAGGGTGGACACCACATCTGCATTTCCAGGTAATCACAGATTTGCTTGGGCTTGGATGTGATTTCCCGGGAGTCAGCTCTCCAGCGCAGAGGGAGCTTTGGATGGATTTCTCCCCTGATCCGAACTTGATTCTGGCTATCCCGGGAACCTGTTTTCCGGGGAAAGGGACTGAGAAAGGTGAAACGTTGCGTAAAAGAGGGGAATTGATAGGCAGAAATCTTATTTTAGGATATAAAAAACCACTTATGGTATCGAGAGGATGGATGCAATATCTTTACGATGAGAATGGACAGAAATATCTCGATGGTTATAATAATGTGCCTCATATTGGACACAGCCATCCTGAGATCGCCGACCGGGCAGCTCAACAGATGTCTATTCTGAATACTAATACCAGGTATCTCCACGATTCATTGACAGATTATGCCGAACTGCTCACTTCAACCTTACCTTCGCCCCTGAAGGTATGCTACTTCGTTAATTCAGCCAGTGAAGCAAATGAGTTGGCGCTCAGGCTGGCTTTTGGCTATACAGGCAGTAGAGATATGATCGTTCTTGAAGGTGCTTATCACGGCCATACAACCAGCCTGATTGATATTAGTCCATACAAGCATAATGGTCCCGGAGGTTGCGGATCACCGTCGTGGGTACATACTGCACCTATAGCTGATTGCTACAGGGGGAAATATAAATACTCAGACCGGGAAGCAGGACCTGCATATGCAGACTTTATTGGTGAAATTATCTCTGGTATGAAAAAGAAGAAAAGGGGATTAGCTGGTTTTATAGCAGAAACTTGCCCCAGTGTTGGAGGGCAGATCATTTTCCCTTCCGGGTACCTTAAAAACGTGTACAGGTATATCAGGGAGGATGGTGGAATCTGCATTGCTGATGAGGTACAAACAGGTTATGGAAGGATGGGTACCGGGTTTTATGCCTTTGAAGATCAGGAGGTAATACCTGATATCGTGATTCTAGGAAAACCTATAGGGAATGGGTTTCCTATTGGCGCAGTGATCACCACCCCGGATATTGCCGGTAGGTTTGATAACGGCATGGAGTTTTTCAGCACTTTTGGGGGAAGTACCTTATCATGTATAGTTGGTAAGGCAGTGCTTGAAATTGTCCTCAGGGATAACCTGCAAAAACATGCCCGCGAGGTGGGGGATTATATGCGCAACAGGTTGATGGCATTTAAGGATAAGTTTGATCTTGTCGGGGATGTCAGGGGATCAGGCCTGTTCCTGGGCATTGAACTGATCAGAGACCACGAAACGCTGGAGCCGGCCAGTGAGGAGGCAGGCTGGGTTTGTAACAGGATGAGGGAGAATAATATTTTAATAGGTACGGACGGCCCGTACCATAACGTAATTAAGATCCGGCCTCCTATGCCATTCAGCATAGGTGATTCTGACCATCTGATTGACAATCTTGAAAGGTTGTTTGAATCAATGCCAGGATTTAAAACATAGGCATGTGAAAAGGGTATTTATAGCAATCAAGATTGACCCTGATAAAAGGTTAAAGGAGATTATCCTCGATTTGAAATCGGGATTATCAGGGGAAAGGATCAGATGGGTAGAACCGGATAACATACATGTAACGCTCGCTTTCCTGGGAGATATGACTACAGACCGGATCAATGATGTCATAAGAATTCTTAAAGAGGTCGCAGCTGAAAGTATTTCTTTCAGGCTGCTGATAAAAGGTACAGGTCTGTTCAGGGGGACAGAAGATCCCAGGATAATCTGGCTGGGGATAGAAGACACGGGACCACTCAATGCAGTAAGGCATAAGGTGTGTGAGCTGCTGTCAAGGGAAAAACTGATTAGAGATGATCGTCCTTTTAAGGCTCACATCACTGTAGGCAGGGTAAAAAGCATATCGGACAGGAAACGGCTTGGCGAACTTATGGGCAGGTACAGGAACACAGCAATCAAAGAGCAGCATGTTAATGAGCTGATTTTCTATGAAAGCATAATGAAAGCCGGGGGATCGGTCTACAGGCCAATTGATAGGTTTAGACTGAGGATTGATGTTCCGCCGAGTTAAACTCCCGAACCTCGCATGACTGTTATCAATGTGTAAATGGTTATCTTAAGATCTATATAGAGCGACATATTCTCAAGGTATATCAGATCATATTCAAGTCGTTCAATCATCTCATCTATGTTACTCGCGTATCCGTATTTTACCTGTCCCCACGATGTTATCCCTGGTTTTATCTTCAGTAAGTGATTGTACTGAGGTGCCCTGTCAACAATCTGGTTAATATAAAATTCCCTTTCAGGGCGGGGTCCAACAAGCGACATTTCACTTTTGAGTACGTTAATGAAATTTGGTATCTCATCAAGTCTGTGTCTCCTCATGAACCTGCCTATCCGGGTTACCCTTGGATCGTTTTCCCCGGAAAGTGCAGGACCATCTTTCTCGGCATCAGACGACATTGACCTGAATTTATACAGCTTGAACGGTTTGCCTTTCAGTCCAATCCGCTCCTGGGTGAAAATGACCGGCCCTTTTCCCGATAATCTAATTGAGACTGCAAGAAAAACAGATATTGGGAGGGATAATACCAGTGCAATCAGAGACCCTGCAAAATCCAGTACCTGTTTAATGTTTCTCTGCCAGACTGGTACCAATTCCGGATTCAGAAGTATGAGGGGAGTTCCGAAAATTGCACTCATCTTGACGCGGCCCAGTAGAATATCATACATTCCGGGGATTGCCTTTATTATTGTGTTGTTGTTGTTTAACTTATTGATGATCCTGCCTAAGGTGGATGTCTCATCAGGTTCGATCGCAATAATCACCTCTTCAATTCCATGATCAGTGATAACAGTATTCAAGATGTCAATTGTTCCCAGATCAGGGAGGTATTCAGCAAGCTGGTATTTGTCGCTTTCGGTAACGCTGATAAAACCGACAAATTTGTTACCTGTTGATATTCTCTGGTTTACGATTTTCTTGTATATGTCGGTGGCTCTCCCGTTGGCTCCAATGATCAGGGTATTGAAACCGATCTTCTCCTTATGAATAAGTTTTACTGTCCTTGAAGTTACAATGTATCTGGGAATATAGCTGAATAAAAACTGCAGGCCGAAAAGGACTGAAAAAGAGAGATAATAATTGGTGTAATTTCCTACAAAATCGTCAAGAATCAGACCAAAGAACAGGACAATAGTACCAAAGAGGGTTATTAAAAATGTTGTGCCAAGATCTGTCAATCTCGATTTACGTAAAGGTCCTTTATAATACCCCGCAATATAATATGCTGCCAGCCAGAATAATGGAATCAGGAATACTCCAAGCATAAATCTGTTGTCGGGTGTGATATGAAGCTCATCCCCGAAAAGCCTCCTTTCTATAACAAGTTTCCTGAAAAAGAAGAATACACACCATGCTAATGCAGAAGCAAATATATCAGAAACAATATAGAGGGATATTAGTTTTCTCTGGTTCATACAGGTTTTGCCGAAAGGATCCAATTAGAAAACAAATATTTTCAATAATTATTATAGGAACAACATAAATAGGATCTTTTTTTAATGCACAAATAAACAATGGTATAGAATGGATGGATTTGTTAAATTTGTTGTCATACATTTTCCGTTATGATATCACCATTTGATTCATTTGAGGCGAAGGGGAAAAGGCAAAAATTGATAAATAGCCTGCGAAGCAAAGGAATCGACTCTGAAGAGGTACTTGAGGCAATGAACAGGGTACCCAGGCATATATTTATGGATAATGCATTCCTTCATCATGCATATCAGGATAAAGCTTTCCCTATTACTTCGGGTCAGACAATTTCACAACCTTATACAGTTGCTATCCAAACATCTCTTCTCAATATCAGGAAACGATCAAAGATCCTTGAAATAGGTACCGGTTCAGGTTATCAGGCAGCAATCCTGGTCGAACTGGGAGCCAGGGTTTACACTATTGAAAGGCAAAAGGAATTATATAATAAATCACAGAAGACACTCCAAATGCTGGGATATACTCTTCATTTCTTCTTTGGGGATGGGTACGAGGGGAAGTCCAGGTATGGGCCGTATGATGGGATACTTATCACTGCCGGTGCGCCATATGTTCCCGACCGGTTGCTTAACCAGCTTAAGATCGGGGGAAGGCTTGTAGCCCCGGTTGGAAGAGGAGAGTCGCAGGTTATGACGCTGGTCGTGCGAAAAGGCACAGATGAATACGAGACCACTACTCACGGAATGTTCTCATTTGTTCCTCTCCTAAAGGGTGTCGTAAACGGAAATTATCAGGAATGAAAATACACAGGAAGGTCTTTTCTCCCATACAAGTCAATACTTATATACTTGAAGATGACTCAGGGAAAGGTGCGATAATTGATTGTGGATGTTATGATGAATCGGAATTCAATGAACTTCAGAAGTTACTGGAAGCAGAGTGTATTGAACCGGTACTGCTGCTTAATACACATATGCACCTTGATCATATTTTTGGTAACAGGTTTATGCTTGAGAAATATGGGCTCAAAACCCATTCTTCATCAGGGGAAGAGATGAACAGGGTATCATCTGCTGAACATGCCGTGCTTTTCGGGCTAAGCATGGAACAACCACCTGAAACGGAAGGATTTCTTGCTGACGGGCAGATTATATCGTTTGGTAATATTAATCTGGATACAATATTTGTTCCCGGGCATACAGCCGGCAGCGTTGCATTTTATCACGAGATTAGTAATTCTGTTTTTACGGGTGATGCACTCTTTGCAGGCAGCATCGGAAGAACTGATCTTCCGGGTGGTGATTATGATAAACTTATTAAGAGTATACGGTCGCGACTGCTCATTCTTCCTGATAACACAAGAGTATTCCCGGGACATGGCCCGGAATCAACAATCGGATTTGAGGAAGCGAATAATCCTTACCTTGTTTGACAACATATTTGGTTATATTTGTCTGAACGAATATTTATATTTGATATCTTCAATATCAATTCATGAACCAAAACTAAACAAAAAAAGAAATGGCATTTGATAAGTTCGTAACAAGACATAATGGTCCTGGTGAAAGGGATCTTCCTAAAATGCTCAGTACCATTGGAGTTGACTCTCTGGATGCTCTCATTGACGAAACCGTTCCTTCCAATATCAGGCTAAAGAAAGAGCTAAACCTGCCCGAAGCTATGAACGAGTACGAATACTTGAACTATATCCGGAAAATAGGAAGAAAGAACAAGCAGTTCAGGTCGTTTATCGGTATGGGATACTACGGAACCGGAGTTCTTTCAGTTGTTGTCCGTAATATTCTTGAAAACCCTGCATGGTATACTTCCTATACTCCATACCAGGCTGAGATATCACAGGGCAGGCTTGAGGCGCTTCTCAATTTCCAGACAATGGTATCGGAGCTAACGGGAATGTACCTGGCAAATGCGTCGTTACTTGATGAAGCTACAGCAGGATCCGAGGCTATGATCATGATGTCCAATTCCAGATCAAGAGCTGCCGCCAAGGCCGGTATTAATAAGCTTTTTGTTGATGAAACGATATTTCCCCAAACACTTGATGTAATTGAAACGCGTGCTCAACCCCTTGGGATTGAAGTAATTGTAGGAAATTATGCTGATCATAAATTTGACAAGACATTCTTTGGTGCTATAGTCCAGTTCCCGGCAGCTGATGGAGAAATCAGGGATTATAAATCGTTTGTGGAAAATGCTCATGAATCTGATGTTCTGGTCGCAGTAGGTGCTGACCTGATGAGTCTCGCCATTTTAACCCCTCCCGGAGAATGGGGTGCCGACATTGTTTTCGGATCGAATCAGAGATTTGGTCTGCCAATGGGATATGGAGGACCACACGCCGGTTTCTTTGCCACAAGGGATGAGCTTAAACGTACTATGCCCGGTCGGATTATTGGAGTCTCAATTGATTCAAATGGAGGACTCGCATTAAGAATGGCCTTGCAGACACGGGAGCAGCACATCAAGCGTGAAAGGGCAACATCAAATATCTGTACTGCACAGGCACTGCTTGCCACAATGTCAGCCATCTATGGACAATATCATGGTCCCGATGGATTAAAGAGAATAGCATCTCATATATATCAGAGCACTTGTACACTGAGGCACTCGCTAAAACGGCTTAACTATAAAATCCGGAATGAGAACAGCTTTGATACCATCGAGGTAGAGTTACCATCTGGTATTGATTCAACGAAGATAAAGTCATTGGCTGAAGGGGCCGAAATTAATTTCTGGTATCCTGATAATGAGCATGTAAGGATTAGTCTTGATGAGGTAACCCTTATTTCGGAAATAAATGCCATTGCGGAAATATTTGCCGGGGCAGCTGGAACCAAAGCTGAACCTGTTACAGAATTCTGCGAATGTGTTTGCATCGATGAAAAGTTCCTGAGAAAATCAAAATTCATGGAGCAGGAGACTTTCAACAGGTATCATAGCGAAACAGATATGATGAGATATATCAAAATGCTGGAGCGTAAGGATATATCTCTTGCGCAGAGTATGATACCTCTTGGATCATGTACAATGAAACTTAATCCGGCCTCATCTATGTTTGCACTCAGCTGGCCGGAGTTTGGTAATATTCACCCGTTTGTTCCTGTTGAACAGGCAGCCGGATATTTTCAGGTGATGGATGAACTTGGTGAGGTCCTGAAAGAGGTTACCGGTTTCCCGGCTATTTCCTTCCAGCCAAATTCCGGAGCTGCAGGTGAATATACTGGCCTCATGGTAATAAGACAATACCACATTAGCAGAGGTGATAAACACAGGAATGTTTCACTGATTCCGAGCTCGGCCCATGGAACCAATCCGGCAAGTTCTGTTATGGCTGGGATGAATGTTGTGGTTGTTGATTGTGACGAGAATGGGAATATTGATGTAGATGATCTCAGAAAGAAAGCAGCAGAACATAAGGATAACCTTTCTGCGTTTATGATCACTTATCCATCGACTCACGGTGTGTTCGAAGCGGCTGTGATTGAGATGACTGAGATAATTCATGAGAATGGAGGACTAGTTTATATGGATGGGGCAAATATGAATGCCCAGGTCGGACTTACGAATCCGGGATTGACAGGAGCAGATGTTTGCCATCTCAACCTGCATAAAACCTTTGCAATCCCACATGGGGGTGGAGGACCCGGAGCAGGGCCGATCCTTGTTGCAGAACATCTGGCAGAGTTCCTTCCTACACATCCGGTGATTCAAACCGGTGGATCACACGGGACAAAGGCAGTAGCTTCAGCACCGTTCGGAAGCGCATCTATTTTGACAATATCGCATGCATATGTGTTAATGATGGGAGCACGTGGCCTTACCGATGCTACCAAATATGCTATACTGAATGCCAACTACCTTGCATCAGCACTGAAAGATTATTACAAAGTTCTCTATACTGGTGAGAATAACCGTGTTGCGCATGAGATGATTCTTGATTGCAGGAATTTCAAGCCAGAAGCAGGTATTACTGAAGGCGATATAGCTAAACGATTGATGGATTATGGTTTCCACGCACCAACACTATCATTCCCGGTGCATGGAACATTGATGATTGAACCAACTGAAAGTGAACCGCTGGCTGAACTCGACAGGTTTGTTGAATCTCTGGTGTCAATATGGAATGAGATACAGGAGGTAAAGGAAGGCAAGGCCGACAAAGAGGATAATGTGCTTCACAACTCACCTCATACGGCAGCGGCAGTAGTATCAGATAGCTGGAATCATTCTTATGGCAGAGAAAAGGCTGCCTATCCAATGAAATGGCTTGTTGAAAATAAGTTCTGGCCAGCTGTGGCTCGGGTTGATGACGGATATGGTGACCGTAATCTGGTATGCACCTGCGCACCAATTGACGCATACAGATTTGAGAATGTAAAAATGAAAAACGACCAATAAAAGATCAGTCATTAATATAATCCATATGGGGGAGATAAAAGGTTTTCTAGAACAGATCCTCCAGGATCATTGTGTATAATTCGGTGGTTGTTAAACCATAGGCTGCTATTTGCTTTGGTATGATGCTTTCAGCTGTCATTCCTGGTACGGAGTTTATCTCCAGGAATTTTGGACTATTATCAACAATAATAAAATCCACCCTCACAATACCTTTACATCCGAGATGATCATATATTCTGGAACTCAGATCCTGCACCGTTTTATATGTTTCAGCGGGTAGCCTGGCAGGAGTAATCTCATCGGCCATCCCGGGAGTGTATTTTGCCTCATAGTCAAAAAACTCATTCTTGCTGATGATCTCAGTTACGGGCAGAATTATCTCATTCTCCCTGGTCTTTATTACACCACATGCAACTTCCATGCCCTGCATAGCAGACTCAACCAACAGCTCATTACTTTCCTTGAAGGCAGCCTCTATCGCGTCATTGAGCCGGGCCTCTTTTTCTACCCTGGAGACGCCACAACTTGAACCACTGTCATTAGGTTTTACGAAGCATGGATAGCCTATCTGATCAGCAACACTGGCATTATTGAAATTACCACCCTTCCTTAACATCAGGGATCTTGCCATAGGAATATCAAATTCCTTCAGATAAAGCTTACAGGCCTGCTTATTAAAGGTTAATGCCGAACAGAACGCATCGCAGCTGGAGTAGGCCAATCCTATCATATCAAAATATCCCTGGAGCAGCCCATTTTCGCCCGGTTTTCCGTGAATGGCAATAAAGACAGCGTCAAACCTGACCCTCCTGTCGCTTAGCTGTAGGGTGAAATTATTCTTGTCTACTGGAATGTACCGGCCCCCTGGTTCTTCCCAGTACCAGTAGGAGCCTTTAATAAATATGAGAAAAACATCATATTTCCCCTCAATGGCTCTTTTTACTTCACTGGCACTTTTTACCGATATATCATATTCGGATGAATCACCTCCACCAATTACAGCAATTGTTCTCATTAGGCTTTATCGCGGTTTCTATGTGATGAATTCAAATATACGAAAACAAATGGTTAATCATTATTATTGCGACCTGCAACATAATTCCTCCATTTATCTATTACTTTCTGCATATCATCCGGAATAGCAGATTCAAAACTCATTCTTTCACCAGTTGCAGGATGGTCGAAGGAGAGAGATCTGGCATGGAGAGCCTGGCGGGGCAACAGGTCAAAACAGTTCCTGACAAACTGTTGGTATTTTGCGAAAGTAGTGCCCTTCAGTATACGGTCGCCTCCGTATTCTGAATCATTGAACAATGGGTGTTTGAACCAGCTCATATGTACCCTTATCTGATGAGTACGGCCTGTCTCAAGACGGCATTCGACGAGTGAAACATAACCCAATCTTTCCAATACCCTGTAATGGGTAACCGCATGTTTGCCATGACTGCCATCAGGAAACACGTACATCACCTTTCTGTCTTTCGGGTTCCTGCCAATATTTCCTGTGATTGTATCCTCATCATTTTCAGGTGAGCCCCAGATCAAGCATGCATAAAGTCTCCCGGTTGTACGGTTGTAGAATTGCCTCCCAAGATGATTTAGCGCAAATTCATTCTTGGCAACCACGAGAAGTCCGGATGTATTTTTATCGATTCTGTGCACCAGACCCGGCCGAAATTCACCTGAACTGAACAGGGGCAGCTCCTTGAAATGCCACATCAGTGCATTGACCAGAGTTCCGGTATAATTGCCGTACCCGGGATGTACCACCATCCCAGGCTCCTTATCAATAACTATAACATGATCATCTTCATATAGGATCTTAATGGGAATATCTTCAGGGACCAGTTCAATTTCCCTCGGAGGGTGAGGAAGCATTATCTGTATTATATCGCCAGGTTTGACTTTGTAATTTGGTTTAACCGGGATATTATTTACAATGATATTCCCGGCCTGGGCAGCTGCCTGGATTCTGGTTCGCGAAGTCGTTTCCAGTCTGTTTGCAAGAAATTTATCAATACGAAGCATAGCTTGCCCCTGGTCGGCTACAAATCTGAAGTGCTCAAACAAGTCATGCATTTCCAGCGATTCATCCGGAATATCTTTCACTGCCTGATCCGTATAAATTTGTTATAACTTAATATCTTGTTCCCTGATTTGATGACCAACAGGTACAATGCTTCAGGAAGTGATGAAAGGTCGATTGTCCCTGAAGTATATGTCTCAAGCACTTTTCTTCCACCAATATCAAATATCTCTGCTGTGATCGGGCTGGTATAAGTTTCAGTATCTATATCTATCCGGAGAATATCACGTGCTGGATTTGGCCATATCAGGATACTGTTCTTGTTTAAAACGGGGATATTGATGCCGGTTGAAATTATTTCAGGTCCAACTATGGGGCGTATCATCAGAGTAGCATTAACCTGAGACATGTTCCAGTTACCGTTAATGAAATAATATTGTTTACCTGAAGCAGGTGTGTTGAAGTCGAGGCCTGCATTTAGAAAGGTCTCGGATCTTTGTCTCCATCCCACAAAGAAATACCCGTTAACCGGCAGGGGATCATCAAGAACATAGGATGTATATCCATTCACTGCTTCCCCGGGATCAACTGTTACCTCATTTTGTTCGTAAAGCAGGCTGCCTGGTATTCCATTTGATTCGCTCCAGATAACAATATCAAAAGATTTCTGGTTGGAAGAGAGATAACTATCATTAAAGCAAATACTTACAGCCCTGATAGTATCCATGATATAGGATCTGAACAGGCAGGCAACCATAGCATTTATGGCACCTTCTCCATTTATTCCATATCCTCCTTCAGAACTCCCATCATCGTATGAAAAGTAATTGTGGAACCTTTGATAATAGATCATGGTATCATTGATCTTGGGATCAAAATCGTCAGTTATCAGGATCGATTTAATTCTGAATAAAGCAGAATCAGTATAAGAGGAATTGAAGGTATAAATAAGTGAAGCATTGTATGTGATTGATTGAAAGGGGGCAACATTAGTAGCTACAGGGGGTTTCGAGTAAACCAAAGTATTTTCATACATATCAAATATTGAATAGCTGCGTGTCACATTCCGGACAATACTGTCGTTATTTGCATAATACATTGTCAGGAACGATCCCATTTCAGAAAGGAATATTTCCCTGAATTGATCCCAGGGCATTGATTCGTAAGTATTCAAGACTGATCTTAAAGGTGAAGTAAAGGCGACATCAGCATGTATAGTATCACCTGGTGTACGTCCACGGTCCAGAAGTACATAGTCAAGATGCCAGTGGTCGGCATTACCCGCCATTGCCGGGTCATTAAGGGCAGAACTTAAACTGGCGTAGTTTATGAACCTGAAGCGGAATCCTTTCTGAAGGAACCTGCTATCATCAATTGATATTATTACTGGTTTAAACGGTTGCAATTCTGTCCCGCCTGTTCTCCATACAGAATGCCAGGAATCGTCTAAGGGTGAATAAAACTGAAGGGACAGGCTGTCTGATGATTCCGGAGGATCAGCGATTCCCTGGGGTTGATAGAAGAAGCTCAGGTAGATATCTTCCAAAGCATCATACTCAAGATTTATGGGACAGGAGGTAAGGTGGTCAGCCTCAAAAATAAATGATGAGGCATTTTCATACAGAAGGCCACGGTTATCGATGGCATCAAATGTAGCAACGCCTTGCGTTGGCTGCCCAACAGGGTATACATTATTTATATATACGTAATTATCTGTCCATAAAGTGTCGGCAGGGTAGACATCTGACCAGGAAAAATCATCGAAAAAAGGTAATTCAAGTGTATCGATCGGGCTCCCTGATTTACTCAGGTTCTGTTTTATCCATGCAGATTTGACTTCGGGATTGGTTATTAATCCAGTTACAAACTCCTGTCCTGGTAACAGTGATGCTGCAGTACTTAAAAAAAAAAGGAATATGAGTAACCGTTTTACAATCATAACCTATTAAGATTGTTTACCATCTCGAGATCCGTTGTAAGTGTATCGGGCATAACAATCGGGGTAGAGTCAACTGGTAGTTGAGATGAATCTATTGTAAGCCAGATGTATACTGCAGATCCTAGCTGGAGCCGGGCCTCTTCGCTATAGACAGGATTTTGTTTGTATACAAAAGCACTCAATGAGTCATCCTCTGTCTTTACAGATTTATCATAGTTATAGGTACCCAGTATGAGAGATGATCCCAGGATGGTACTTTTTGCATACTGAAGGTTTTTCCCAATCAGTTCAGGAACCGGGGTCCTCCTATTGCTCAAGCCTTTTCCAAGCACAAGAACTATCTCTGAGCCTTTCTGTATTGAATCTCCTTCAGTCACCGGCTGCCCATTCATCAACTGGTCAAGAACAAAATCGATTGTAAGATCAGTTTTATAGACAGGATTACCAGCTTCCAGTCCTGAACTTTCGATAAGTGCATATGCCTGCCTGGCTGACAGACCAACAAGATTTGGCATAACTACCATTTCAGGGTTAAATGCGTTTATAGTCAGGACTACTCTCCTATGTTTTTTTACATTGAACCCGGCATATGGATTCTGTTCAATTACCGATCCCTTTGGTACCAGATTGGTGTAAACCGAATCATTAATCTCAACCCTCATTTTCTTTTTCCTGCCCAGATCCACAGCCTCCCTAATGGTCAATCCATAAAAATCAGGGACTGACCGCGACTGCCCATGTCGTGTGAAGATACTTAACCAGATAAGGGTAACCAATATTATACCAACTCCGATAACAATAGCCAATCCCAGATTTTTGAAGAATACCTTACTGATCAGGAATTTCTTAAGACTCATGATAATGATACAATTATAATAAATAACGTACAGGCAAAGATAAAATTATATTGCTAAACACCGGATCACCATTCCTGAACTGTATTATATAGAGTATCCCTTTCAACAGGGTTATATCCGGCATCCCTGATAAGTCTGCAAATTTCATCTGTATCCATAACCGGTTTCTGATCTTCAGCACCCGCCATTGAATATATCCTGGTGGTATCATCTATGGTGCCGTCCACGTCATCAACTCCAAATGAGAGAGATAACTGGGTAGTATCCTTCCCCAGTGCCGGCCAGTATGCTTTCAAATGAGGAATATTATCCAGGAATAATCTTGATACTGCGAAGTTCTTCATGTCTTCACTGATATTAACTTCACCCAGGTGCGACAATCTGTTATTCTCTTTTCTGAATTTCAGGGGGATGAAAGCATTAAACCCCTTGGTCCGGTCCTGCAGATCCCTTAGCCTGCCGAGGTGATCCACCCTGTGTGAATATGACTCAATGTGCCCGTACAGGATAGTGGCATTTGATGGAATACCTTCGAGATGAGCTTGTTCATGGATCTCTAGCCATAATTCAGAGGATGATTTGTCATTACAGATCTGTTTACGGATTTCTTCATCAAAGATCTCGGCCCCACCGCCAGGGATAGAATCCAGACCATATTCCTTCAGTTGCTTCAGACCTTCCAAAACAGTAAGCCCTGCTTTCCTGATCATGTAATCGAGTTCAATCGCCGAAAAAGCCTTAATGTGTAATGGAGGTCTGTGTTCCTTTATCATCTTTAGTATGTTTCCATAATAATGCAGATCATGGTAAGGGTGGACTCCACCAACTATGTGTACTTCAGTTACAGGTTTGTCGTCGAAAGTGCGGACAATATCCATAATTTGACCGGGATTGTAATCCCAGCTTTCAGTGCTACCTGCCGGTTTTCGGTATGAGCAGAATTCACAATTGAAAACGCAGATATTTGTTGGCTCAATATGGAAGTTACGGTTAAAAAAGGCTTTGGTCCCATTTAACCTCTTTCTTGCGTTAGTGGCAAGAACGCCAAGTAAAGATATGTTGTCTGACTCAAACAGACATAATGCATCTTCTTTGGTGATCCTTTTACCCTCAGTTACTTTCGAAGAAATCCTCCTCAGTTCATCAGATGTATTTTTCAATATGGCTTCAGGTATCAACTCCGGATATTTTGTTACAAATTTAGAAAATATTAATCTCGGTCCTAGCTTCCGATAATCAATAAAAAAGGGCCACCATTCAATGGCGACCCCCGCTATATGATAAAGCTCTGTTTATTATTGTTTATGTTTTGGCTCGTCAGAGACTGATAATTTTTTCCTTCCCTTTGCTCTTCTTGCCAAAATAATCTTTTGCCCGTTGGATGTAGACATTCTTTCTCTGAATCCATGCTTGTTTGCTCTTTTTCTTCTTGAAGGCTGAAACGTCCTTTTCATCTTAAATTAATTTTCTTTGTTCCCCGTTTTTGAGAACGCAAAGTTAATATTATTTTAAAAAATAAAAGAATTATATCAGAAAAAACCTAAATATCCGATACAGCCAGGTGGATCAGTTTTTTTTCCTGAAAAAAGTGCTCACTGAAAAAGTCGCTGATATCATAAACTTTTACACTATTCAGATATCTTCCCAGTTCATTCGAAAATTCACCACCTTTAAGATAGATTATCCCATTTTCTATATCATTGAAACTGTCATGACTGATAAGTTTTCCTGTCATCTTCACAAAACCTGGAAATGCTGTGACGGCCCGGCTGATAATGAAATCAGATTTTTCAGTTAGCTTTTCGAATCTGGAAACCACCGGTATTACATTGGTAATACCAATTGATTCGACCACCCCTTTAACGACCTTTATCTTCTTCCCTATTGAATCGACCAGCGTAAACGAGGCACCAGGGAACATTATTGCCAGTGGAATACCTGGTAAGCCTCCTCCTGTTCCGGCATCAAGGACTTTTGTTCCGGATTTGAATGATATGAGCTTTGCAATACTTAAGGAATGCAGGAGATGGTGAAGGGTAAAATTTTCAATGTCTTTTCGTGAAATGACATTTATCCTGTTATTCCATTCCCGGTACAATGGCTCAAGGCTGCTTAACTTTACGATTATATCGGGATCAGTATCCGGGAAATATCTTTGAATGATCTTATCCATTATCAGGAGCCACTCTTTTTCAGAATATTGAACAGAAGCTCTTTCGCCCTGAATAATTGGGCTTTAACTGTCCCAAGAGGCAAAAGGAGTTCATTAGCTATCTCCTCATATGAGTATTCCCTGAAATACCGGAGTTCTATTAACCTCCTGTATTGTGGCTTTAACTGGGAGACGATATGGCGCAGTTGTTTAACCTTTTGCAGCCTGATCAGTTCCTCTTCCGGGTCAGGTGTGTCGGATTGAAGGTTCGAAGCCGGATCGTCCTGCTCATCCTGTTGCTGGTCGATCGCAGAAGGTGCTGACTTCTTTTTCCTGATAAAATCAATACAATTATTTGTTGCGATCCTGAATAACCAGGTACTAAAGGCATAATTGGGAGTATATGAGTTCAAGTTTCTGAAAGCCTTCCCAAAAGCCTCAATAGTAAGATCATCTGCGTCGGAGGGATTATTCACCATCTTTAACAGCATATAGTATATTGAGTCCTTATACCTTTTCATCAGGTCGGCAAATGCCTTTTCATCTCCTTCCCTTGCTAAATTTACAAGTTTGAGATCCTGTTTTGCCTTTTCTGATAATTCAGGGTTTACTTCCATTCGTAACTCTGATATTTATTTTTCCTTGCGCCAATCAGGAAACAGCCATTTAAGAAGAGGGATGCAATATCAAACAGAGGCGAAAATAGTAATAAATCCCTTTCATTCAAACTCTTTTGAGCAAAGAAGAGGATAGTCAGTTTTGAGATGAGTGTTATCCCAAATATAGCAACTGTAACTGGCCAGATGGTTAACTGGCTTATCAGGTAGAAAAACAGCACATAGTTTATTAATCTTGAAACGGGTTCAAGACCCAGGAGAAATTTTGTTGAAGGACGATAATAAACGGATGTTGACATGTGTCTCATCTTTTGTTTTGAAAAAGATATCCATCTGGTGGAAGGCAGAGAGAGGGTATATGCATTTTTGTCAATGACCACTGAAGTATTGTCCTTATTGGCCAGCGCATTAACAAATAGATCATCATCTCCTGATTGCAAGTTAAGATGTGGGCCAAATCCCTTGTTATCAAAGAAAAGGGACTTTTTGTAAGCAAGGTTCCTTCCAACTCCCATGTAGGGTCGGCCAGCTAATGCCATACCGGTGTATTGTAAAGCGATGAACATGGCATCGTATCTAATATATTTATTAAGCAGACCTCTCTTCTTCAAATACCCTCCATATCCGAGCACAAATTCCTTCTCTCCGGAATATCCAGACATCATAAGCCCCATCCATTTATTGCTTGCAGGCTTACAGTCGGCATCGGTCAGTAATAAATGATCATAGGAGGCAGCTTTTATTCCAATGAACAGGGCCATTTTTTTGCTGTGCCCCAGGCTGGAATCCTTATGTATCGTGGTCACACGCAGGTTACTGTAATTCTCCAAAAATGAAGTTAAGATCTCAGTTGTATTGTCTTCGGAACAATCATTTACTACTATTGCTTCAAACTCAGGATAATCCTGTTCAAGCACTGATGGGAGGAATTCTTTAAGATTTTCAGCTTCATTTCTGGCACAGATTATTACTGAGACCGGTTTCTTTCTTCCTGTTTCCCTGCGAGGGCTCTGTAAGACTACCTTAATGTAATACCTGAAATAGTAAAAAAGTTGAATTAGCGAGGATAACAGCAGGACAGACAGCAGAGTGATATCAAGCGTATCCAGGGTATATCCAAACATAATTTAAAATTTAGAATGGACAGGTTTTTAATGTCCGTTAAGATGCAAAAATATCTACAGTTAATTAATAACAAAAAGTTTGACAGGATGATTTGTTAAAAAATGATTAATTTTATTTTACTCTACACCATGAAAATATACCTTTGTTCCGTCATATCAGGGTACCCGATGTTCAGTATTATAAATAACGATCCCGGATCATCAGCACGGGCAGGAATATTATCCACACCGCATGGAGAGGTGTCAACACCGGTATTTATGCCGGTCGGCACCGCTGGTACTGTAAAGGGAGTATCAGAGAGGGATCTGAGGGAGGAGATTGGCGCTGAGATTATTCTTGGCAATACCTATCATCTTTACCTGCGGCCAGGAGGAGAGGTCCTGAAAAGGGCAAGGGGATTACACAAATTCATGAACTGGAGTGGTTCATTATTAACTGATAGTGGCGGATACCAGGTATTTTCTCTCTCTGCCAGCCGGCAATTAACAGAGGAGGGAGCAACATTCAGATCTCATATTGATGGCTCTTCTCACCTGTTCACACCTGAAAATGTGATTGATATTCAACGGATTATAGGAGCTGACATAATGATGACCTTTGACGAGTGTACTTCTTTTCCGTGCGAATATATGCATGCCAAAGCGTCAATGGAATTAACGCATATATGGTTAACCAGGGCAATTAACAGGTTCAATGAATCGGAAGCATTGTGGGGTCACGATCAGTATCTGTTCCCGATCGTTCAAGGAAGTGTATATAAAGATCTTAGAAGAAAGTCAGCTGAATTTATTGCTTCTGCGGGTATGAAGGGGAATGCTATTGGCGGCCTGTCGGTCGGTGAGCCTGCAGATCAAATGTATGAAATGATTGAAGAGGTAAATAGCATACTTCCGTTGGACAAACCGCGTTATCTTATGGGTGTTGGTACTCCTGTTAATATTCTCGAATCTATTGACAGGGGAATAGACATGTTTGATTGTGTAATGCCGACAAGAAATGGAAGGAATGGAATGTTATTTACGAGAGAGGGGATCATAAATATTAAGAATAAGAAATGGGCTGAGGACTTTTCAGTTATTGATGAGACAGGCCCTTCCAGTGTGAGCAAATATTACTCAAAAGCCTACCTCCGGCACCTGATTATCTCAGGCGAGTTGTTAGGCTCGCAGATTGCCAGTATTCATAACCTCTCCTTCTACACCTGGTTTGTTGGTGAAGCCAGAAAGCAGATCATAAAAGGCAGTTTCAGGAGCTGGAAGAATATGATGGTTTTGAAACTTGGGAACAGGTTATGAAAAGGTTCGAAACGAAAGTCATAGATATCTATATAATACGTAAGTTTCTCGGGACTTTTATATTTGCGTTGATCCTGATACTTGGCATCGCAATTATTTTTGATTTTGCTGAGAAGGTTGATGATTTTTTAGAGAAGGAGGCTCCCAGAGAAGCTATAATTTTTGAATATTACCTGAACTTTATCCCATATTTTGCTACTCTGTTTTCACCGTTCTTTACCTTCATAACTGTAATTTTCTTCACTTCGAAGATGGCATATAACACCGAATTGATCGCCATATTGAGCAGCGGGGTCAGTTTTAGAAGGCTTATGCTGCCTTACTTTTATTCCGCTTTATTGATCGCGGTATTTACCTTCATTCTGACAAATTTCGTTATACCACATTCTAATAAGATCCGCCTCGATTTCGAAAACAAGTATTATCGCAACACAAGTTCACGGTATACTGCAAGAGATATACACCGTCAGGTATATCCAAAAGTCTTTGCCTACATGGAGTCATATAACACTGTTTCGCAGATAGGAAGGAATTTTACACTTGAGCGTTATAGTGAATCCGGCGAACTTGAATCAAAACTGGTCGCATATTATGTAAGATGGGACTCAGTTGCAAATAAATGGAGTGCAAGACAATATTACATAAGGGATATTATTGACGGTAGAGAGTATATCCGGCAGGGGAGGAGGATTGATACAACACTTACTATTAAACCTGAGGATTTTACACGGCCACCTGATTTTGTAGCGACAATGAACTATTCTGAATTAAATGATCAGATTGAATTGTTAAAGCTTCAGGGAAGTGATCAGTTAAAGCTATTGCTGAATGAAAGGCACAAACGCTTTTCAAATCCCTTCTCGGTTTTTATACTGACACTTATCGGAGTATCTGTTTCATCCCGTAAAGTTAGGGGAGGCATAGGAATGCAAATTGGTTTTGGACTTGCACTCAGCTTTACCTATATCTTTTTTATGCAGTTCGCAACGCAGTTCTCCCTCAAGGGCAATCTCGACCCGATGCTGGCTATGTGGACACCAAATCTGATCTATCTGATGATCGCAGCAATACTCTACAGAATGGCGCCAAAATAGGATGCTGACCGGGTAACCGGTTGCATTATAAAACCTTGAACAATACTGATAAATACGACATAATAATTTTGAATCCCGGCGAGCGCATTGGCTTCGAACTTCGCCCCTGTTCATCGGGGCTACGTCCGGCGAAGTCGCCGAACTCGTAAACTCGGTTCCCCGCTGCTTGCAGCGAGGAGCTTCAATGTATATATCGGTCCATAAATATGATATTAGTTCTTCATTAAATCGACCATTATTATTAACGTTGTACTCTGAAAATTCAACGCATAGAGTATAAAATATTAATTGTCAATAGATTAAAACCATAATAGTTATGTCACTGGATAAAAAAATCCGCGAGTTACAGGAAAAGCGCGAAAAAGCGTTTCTGGGTGGAGGAGAAAAAGCCATTGAGAAACAAAAGGCAATGGGAAAAAGAACAGCCCGGGAAAGGATTATGGCACTACTTGATCAGGATTCTTTCAATGAGTATGATCTTTTTGTGGAACATGTTGCCAGGGATTTTGATATGGATAAAAGATCTCTTCCCAGTGACGGGGTAGTTATTGGTACCGGTGCCATACTTGGAAAGCCTGTAGCAATATTTGCACAGGATTTTACTGTTGCCGGAGGATCACTGGGATTAATGCATTCAAGGAAGATAACGAAGATCATGGATCATGCACTTAAAATGAGAATACCTCTGATAGGGATAAACGATTCGGGGGGTGCCAGGATACAGGAGGGTGTTAATTCTCTGGCGGGATATGGAGAGATCTTCTTCAGGAATACCCTGTCAAGTGGAGTAATCCCCCAGCTTTCGGTAATACTGGGTCCTTGTGCAGGCGGTGCAGTGTATTCGCCAGCACTTACAGACTTTGTTTTTGTGGTTGACAAGATCTCGAAAATGTTCATAACAGGACCTGAGGTCATAAAAACTGTTCTTGGAGAAGAGATCTCTATGGAAGACCTTGGTGGAGCCAGAGTTCATTGCGAAACTACAGGCAATGCACATTTTTATGCCGGCAGTGAGGATGAATGCTTTGATCAGATCAAAAAGATAATTAATTACCTTCCTGAGAATAATAAGCAGAAACTGGTATCAGCTAAGATTGAAGATCCTCTTCCTGAATATGATATAGAAAACATTGTGCCTGAAGATTCTACCCTGCCTTATGATGTTAAGGATGTAATTAAAGCAATTACTGACAGATCTGACTTCTTAGAGGTCCAGGAACACTGGGCAAAGAACATAGTAATTGGATTTGGAAGGATAGCAGGGAACACAGTGGGCTTTGTGGCAAACCAGCCAAATGAGATGGCAGGGGTATTGGATGTCGATTCCTCTGATAAGGCTGCGCGCTTCATCCGTTTCTGTGATGCATTCAATATTCCCATAGTAACCCTCGTTGATCTCCCAGGTTATCTCCCCGGGATTGACCAGGAGCATGCCGGAGTTATAAGGCATGGAGCTAAGGTACTTTATGCCTATAGTGAAGCAACAGTGGCTAAACTTACATTAATCATCAGGAAAGCTTATGGAGGAGGTTATATAGCAATGGGGTCCAGGCACCTGCGGGCCGATTTTGTTTTTGCCTGGCCAGGTGCTGAAATTGCGGTAATGGGGCCCGAAGGAGCAGCTAATATTATTTTCAGGAAAGAGATTGCTGAGGCAGATGATCCTCATGCTATGCGGCTTCAGAAAGTGGAAGAATATAAGAACAAGTTTGCAAATCCATATGTGGCTGCTTCGCGCGGCTACGTGGATTCAATTATTGAACCTAAGGAAACCAGAAATTTACTGATACATGCAATAAAAGTATCTGGTAATAAGTCTGTATTTCTGCCTGACAAAAAACATGGAGTACCTCCCTTCTAGAAAAATGGAAATTATAAAGGATTAGATAATGGCAAACAGCGAAGGGGAATACGGTAAGTTAAATATTAACCATTCTGTTTATCAGACCAGGCTCTCCAGGAAGCTCCGGGAGAAGACGGTTTACGAACCAGTTGATAACAGGAAGATAAAAAGTTTTATTCCAGGTACTGTGGTTGAAGTGAAAGTAAAGGAGGGTGATATAGTTTCTGAAGGAGATGTTCTCCTGGTACTCGAAGCAATGAAAATGAAGAACCGGATCAAATGTTCTATTCCGGGAACTGTTAAGCTGATAAATGTGAAAGAGGGGGACAGGGTACCCAAAGGAGAGCTGCTGATAGAATTGGATTAACTATTCAAATACGCCCTGCCATTTCCAGTATTTACCATTAAAAATGCTGGCAGGGGGTGATCCGGTATAAATACCATATACAGCCGAACCACTACCGCTCATCGAACTGTAAACCGCACCAGATGAATAGAGTTTTTCTTTAATCCTTTTAATTTCCGGATATTTTCTGAATACCCATGATTCAAAATCATTTTCAATAACTCCGTTCCAGGTTTTGACAGGCCTTTCATACAATTCCATGAGATTTACTGAAGGGATCTCGGGTTTTGAACCGGCATAGGCATTTGCAGTACTGATTTGAATACCAGGATGGATAATCAATATATGATAACCAGTGAGGACTCTGCTGACTCCCTTCAGTTTTTCACCCCTCCCTTCAGCAAATGCAGGCCGGTTCTCAATAAAGAACGGACAGTCGCTTCCTATCTTAAGAGCAATCTCCCACATATCCTTATTACATAATCCCAATCTGAAATAGCGGTTCAGGTATCTCAGCATGAATGCACTGTCTGATGATCCTCCTCCAAGACCAGCTCCCATAGGAATGGCCTTATGAAGGTGTATACGAAGGGCAGGAATATTGAAATCTCTCCGTAATGAATTAAGCGCCCTTATGACCAGATTGTCTGACATCCTGCAGCCTGGATTAAAACCAGTGACTGTAAGTTCATCGCTGTCGCTGTTCGACTGCATCGTTACAAACTCCAGAGCATCCCTCAATGCAACAGGATAAAAAATAGTCTCAATATCGTGAAATCCATCCTCCCTTCGGGAGATAATTTTCAGACCAATATTGATCTTCGCATTTGGGAACAGAGTCATTAAAGTACGTTTTCTGGTGTAAATATACTTCTTGTCAGCCAATAAACGAAAATCGACTGAGCAACTATCTTTTCAACAAAATATTAACATCAATCTGTTTGTAAGAAAATAGAATACGGTAACAGCTAAAGGGTTCGATTTTCTAACTTTGATCCAATCCTTCAAATTGAGTACCAGCTTTTGGGACAAATAGCTCCGAAGCGGTTCTCCTGATTACATTTGATAGTCTTAATAGCTTAGATAACAATAATATACCAGTTTATGGCAGTTCAAAAGGGTCAGATAAAAACACTTAACAGCCCGTTCCCCGATTTTGGAAGAGTACCACCTCAGGCAATTGATATGGAGGAGGCTGTACTGGGAGCAATAATGCTTGAAAAAGAGGCTGTAATTTCTGTACTTGATATTTTGAAACCGGATAGTTTTTATAAAGAGACACACCAGAGAATTTATGCAGCAATACTGAATCTTTCACTTAAAGAGTACCCGGTTGATCTTTACACGGTTATCGAAGAACTCAAAGCAAGAGGCGAGCTGGATAATATTGGTGGACCGGTGTATCTGACTCAGCTTACTTCAAAGGTAGTATCAGCTGCACATGTTGACTTTCATGCCAGGATAGTCGCTCAGAAATATATCCAGCGTGAACTTATCAGGGTATCTTCGGATATTCAATCAAAAGCTTTTGACGACACTTATGACGTCAATGAGTTACTGGATTACTCTGAGAATGAACTCTTCCAGATTGCAGAAGGGAATATCAAAAGGGAAGTGATGCCAATCAGTGTGGTTTTAAAGGACGCGATACATGAAATAGAGGAAGCCGGTAAAAGAGAGGATGCCCTGGTCGGGGTTCCATCGGGATTTACAAAGCTTGACCGACTTACCTCAGGGTGGCAGAACTCAGACCTGATAATTGTGGCTGCCAGGCCTTCAATGGGAAAGACCGCATTTGCGCTGACCATGGCCAGGAATATGGCTATTGATCACAAGAAGATTGTTGCTTTCTTCTCACTTGAAATGGCATCAATTCAACTTGTGAACAGATTGATAGTGGCTGAAACCGAACTACCGAGCAACAGGATAAGAAATGGGAAACTTAAAGAGGACGAGTGGAAACAGCTGGAGGAAAGGATCAAGACGCTGGAAAAGGCAAGTATATATATAGATGACACGCCGGCATTATCAGTATTTGAGCTAAGGGCGAAATGCAGGAGGTTAAAGGCTCAGAACAAGCTTGACATAGCTATTGTTGACTACCTGCAATTGATGACCGGACCAAAGGACTCGGGTAGCAGGGAGCAGGAGGTCAGCGCCATATCACGGTCACTAAAAAGCATATCAAAGGAGCTCGATATTCCAGTCCTTGCTCTCAGCCAGCTAAACAGATCGGTTGAAGTGAGAGGAGGCACCAAGCGACCTCAATTATCTGACCTTCGGGAGTCTGGTGCTATTGAGCAGGATGCTGATATGGTGGTATTTATTCACCGGCCTGAAAAATATGGACTGATGTCGATGGAGGATGGCACACCCTCAAAAGGAATTGCAGAAATCATCCTTTCAAAAAACAGAAATGGCCCTGTTGATGATGTTCTATTGAAATTCAGGGAGGAAAGAGCCCAGTTCGTTGATTTGGATGAGATTGATTTCGAAAATTTAAGCAAAAACGCTGGCGAAAATACTATAACAATCGGATCAAAGATGAATGCTGATAATATCTCTCCGGGGGACAGCCCGTTTAACCGTGAGGATATTTCAGATGATGATACTCCCTTTGGTTAAAAGCGAGTTTGCTGTACCTGTTGCTTTTATCCTTTTGCTTATTTATCCCTATATTTACTTATTGATAAGCAGAAATAAATGGTGGAGTCAGTAATCTATATTGTAACAGGTCTGGTAATCGGTTTTGTATTATCATGGATTGCCTTTCGACAGATCAGAAAGTTTGAAGCAAGATCATCGGATACACTCGTCGATAACCTGAAGAGTGACCTTGGGAGATTGAATGATATTTTGTCACAAAAGGAACAGGAGATTGTAAAGCTTTCCTCCTTAGTGGCTGAGAAGGTGACCAATATTAAAAATCTGGGGGAAAAGCTGGAAGGTCAGAAAAAGGAAATCGAAGATATCAGGAAAACCATGACTTCTGAGTTCAGGTTGCTTGCCAATGAAATCCTTGATGAGAAAAGCCAGAAATTCGGTCAGGAGAATAGAGAAAAGATCGATCAGATTCTTAAGCCACTTAATGAGAATTTAAAAGAATTCAAAGAAAAAGTGGAGAGATCACGGATCGAAGAGCGGGAAGGGAGAGCCTCCTTGTTTACAAAGATAGGTGAGCTGGAGAAGCTGAATGCCCGCATTAGTAACGAAGCGAGTGCATTGACAAAAGCCTTGAAAGGTGACTCCAAGATGCAGGGAAACTGGGGAGAAATGATCCTTGAGTCTGTTTTAGAGAAATCCGGGTTGGTAAGGGATCGGGAATTCTTTATCCAGGAATCATTCCTCTCGGAGGAGGGAAAGAGACTCATACCTGATGTTATAGTAAAATATCCCGGGGACAGGAGTATAATCATTGATTCGAAAATTTCACTGGTAGCATACGAGCAGTATGTTAATTCACAGGATGATGAAGAAAGAGCTATGGCACTTAAGGCACATCTTAACAGCATAAGGACACATATTGGCAAGCTGGTACAGAAAGACTATCAAAATGAATATAAGGTTAACACTCTTGATTTTATAATGATGTTTATGGCGGTAGAGCCGGCCTATTTACTGGCACTTCAGAACGATAATAAGCTCTGGAGTGAAGCGTATGAACGGAGAATACTCCTGATAAGTCCGACCAACCTGATTGCAGCACTTAAGATGGTGGAAAGTATCTGGAAGCAGGAATATCAGAGCAGAAATGTAATGGAGATCGCCAGGCAAGGCGGAGCACTGTATGACGATTTCGTTATGATGCTGGAAAGGCTTGAAAAGTTAGGGAAGAAGCTTGATGAAACTCAGAGGCAGTATGATGAGACTGTAAAGAAGCTGACCGGAAGAGGAAATCTGATTTCCAGAGTTGGCAATCTCAGGAACCTTGGGTTGAAGACAAAAAAAGAAATTCCGGAAAAATTCAGGGAGGAAGATCATAATGCCAATTCCTAGTTGAACATAAAGGTAAATCTTACACATGTGGCTTTGTAACTGAGGCCCTCAAATCCAGTATATACACCGATCTTTCCAAGCAGTAAGATTTCACTTAATGCATATCCGATTTCATAATAGTGGCCTGTAGCGGGAGTAAAAAGATAGGAGAGGCTGAAATTCTCCCTCATTAAAGTATTACTGAGAACTGGTAGTAGCTTAATAAGAAGATAAGGTGTTGTTATCCTGGCATGTATTTCTACGAAATAATCAGGTGTTGCAAGTGAGTAATAGGCAGGTAGCATAAAGGCATCCTGGTAATTATTGAAAAGAACAGGAAGAGGTTGAGAATTGAAATGTATAAAATCCTGGAATTCAATGCCTCCATTTGAAATAAAACCACCTGTACGTACCTTCCATGAATATTCACTAAAGGCACCGATCTCTTTTGATTTGGAGACTTCAAACCTCAACAGGTCATAGCTGGAATTGTCGCTAGCTGATCGTATGTTTAAACCATGGTCATAGGTCAACTGAAAAGTTGGATAATCTGAACCGGCAGGTGACTTGGCCCCATTATTGATCCTGTATTTTTGTCTGGGTGTATAAGTAAAAATAATCCTTCCGGCATGGTGATCATGATCCGCTAAGCCATATTTCTGATCTGATATCGCCGGGTCAGGAAGGTGGTCATTTACCGGGATGTTCGGCTTATAATCCTCATCACCTCTGAATAAGGAGAACTCTGTATTATTGGTAAGTACTTTTCGAGACTCATAATAATACCTTAATTCAAGATAGAATCCGTTAAATAGTTCATGGCGATGTCCGGCAGTTATGAAATTGGTTTCATATAGTTTCAGATGATTATCTTTGAAGAGTAGTGAGGTAAACATGTTAAGGGTTGGATTTATGCCTCCGGAGTTGTTATAATCCTGACTCCGTCTCCCTGCCCAAATGAATAATCTGGCCTGCTTCATTCTGTTATACGTAAGAGTAGAATTGATCCTCCATAAGAATCTCTCCCTCGAGAATGCCCAGTTAAACTCCGGGGCTATAGATAGGCGGTTTCCTGACTCCCAACTTTTGCTTATATTAAAATCGGTACCATACCTGAAACCATCGACCGAATTAAACGTCAGTTTGTCAATGTTCAGAACTCCTTCATACCTGAAACTTAAGTTGCTATCTTCGTTAGAAAATGTTTTACCAAATGCCAACCTACTGAAGAACTTCTTTACATCACCCTTTCCCTGATCATATTTAGCTGTGCTATCAAAGGGCGTAACAGATGTGGCTTGCAGTTTTCTGTACTTGATACTGTCGCTGATTCTGATACTTCTTAATTCTTCATCTGAGAGCGGAATTGGCCTGATCGAATTCCAGTATGAACTATCACGTAAATCAGCATTCTCCTCTATTGTAACTGTTGTTGTTCTCTTTATCTCCAACTCCTTTGATGTAGTATCACTCTTCTCAGCTTCCTTTCCCATCAGACGGGATAAACGTACCATGTCCCGGTTGCCGAGCTCCTCCTTTTGAAGGATCTGTTCGATTTTTGCCTGATCTTTTGACAATTCTTTGATCTCAGGTTCTACGATAATTTCTTTAACTGGTTTATAATTAATATTTTTTGGCTTTTCAAGCTCTAAATTGGGTTCAACCTGGTTATACGTGACAGCGCTGCCATATTCTCCGTCAGCTTTTACCCCCACTACTGACAGGAATATTTCAAAATTGTGATTTACCGGCATCCAGATATCATCATACACCGGAGTATAAATTTGTTTAATCGCTATTGAACCGGCTAGATTCTCATTAATCAGGTCTACGGAATGCAGGCACCATATATCTTCAACTATATAGATAGTACCTTCGAATACCTGCTGACTTTTTCTTTTTGGAATTACAGAGATTTTGTTGATAATATAATTGCCCTGAGGTGTTGATCCTTCATATCTGAATTTATAATGCGACATTGCATTAGATGACAAGGGGCTGATCGCAATATCAGCAAGAACCGGCTGGTAGAAACTTGCCTTAACCACATCCATTGGTGAAATATCAGCCTGGTCGGCTTCAGGAAAGGTGCTTTGCTGCGATATTACGGTCTGATCATACTTGTCGGGAGCATTGAACTCAATCTTGTTTATTGATTCGATCAGGTAAACATCACCTTCCTTTATCTGTTCTTCATTTACCACAAGTCTCTTCTTTATTAATGTTGGGATGTTCCGCACTACAACACTACCCTTTATGTATATATCAGCACTATAGTGCTTGACCTGGTTAAGGTGATATGGAGCCATTCCGATGGTTTTACGCATTATAGCATATGCAGGATCTTCTCCCGTGGAGGTCACACGGACTTCAGGAATTACATAATACTGGATCTGTAAAGTAATGTTTATTGTTACGTCGGTTTCCCCAATTGAAACGGTTCTGATCTCAGGAGAATATCCAAGGCTTTGATAAACAACGGTGTATGTACCTGGTGTTAGATTTATCAGATATTCTCCCTTGACATTGGCCGATGTACCATGCTTTAATTCACTTACGTATACAGTAGCGTAGGAAACAGGATTTCTGTTGGCATCCAGTATCTCACCCTGAATAGACTGCGACAATGATAGAGGCGTTATCACAAAACAAATCAATATTATTAAGAAAGATCTTATCATAATCACGATTTCACCTTACAACGGATTCAGCTGATAAATGATACAAATTTCTTACAAAGATATTAACCGATTGTCATTTTTCCCCTTCAATAATAATGACAATTTCACCTTTTATTGTCCTGTCTTTGAAATGGCTAACAATATCTGCAAGACTTCCCCTGACGTTTTCTTCATGTATTTTAGTTAACTCTCGCGAAACTGAGGCTTTTCTTTCGTTCCCAAGTTTTTCAGCAAGCTGTGTAAGCGTTTTAATCAGCCTGTGAGGGGATTCATACAATACTATTGTACGTTCCTCCCTTGCAATTGAATTGATCTTTTTTTGCCTTCCTTTTTTTTGTGGGATAAATCCTTCAAAACAAAATCTGTCACATGGTATGCCAGAATTGATAAGTGCAGGTATAAACGCTGTTGCTCCCGGAAGTGTTTCCACTTCGATTTCTTTCTCAAGACAGGCTCTGACAAGGAGGTATCCCGGGTCGGATATGCCTGGCGTGCCAGCATCAGTTACCAGAGCAGCACTTTTACCTTCATTAATCTCATTTACTACTCCGGTCACTGCACCATGTTCGTTAAATTTGTGGTGCGACCGAAGTCTTGTCTTTATTTGATAGTGATCAAGGAGTATCCTGGTTTTTCGCGTGTCCTCAGCCAGAATAATATCAACATCCTTCAGTATATCCAACGCCCTTAAAGTGATATCCTTCAGGTTCCCTATGGGTGTGGGTACAATGAAAAGCCTACTCATTTGTCCTCGAGGAAATTTTCCTTTTTACTATTTCCATTAGCTGGTTTATCGCTTCGGATTCACTATCTTCTGAAGTCGCCGAAAGAATTATTTCCCTGGCCATATCAATCGATAATGAACTATTCAACTCATCTATAGTTTTACTGTACAAATCCTGATCGCCACCGAAAACCTCCCTGACGAAAAAGAATCTGTCATTTATACCAATAGCATCCTTCAGGTTATTAACAGGCCTGGTCTTGGATACTTCAGTTATTCCATGGTCTTTACGGTCACCACCAATTTTTTCATTTATCCGATCGGAAAGATGGCTGAATTTATCGGCTATGATCTTTTTTTCAGATCCTTTCCCCTTCTGCTCAGGCTCCTTGTCTTCTCCGCTCTTATCTGTGATCTGGGATCCGGATATTGATTCCGTGACTTGTTCCTTCTTCGCCGGAGCAGCATGATTAATACCGGGCTCAGGTATTGTAAATTCGAACTCTCCAAGAAGCCTAATTACGTCTTCAGCGCTGCGACACTTCGCTTTGGCCAACTCAACCTGCAACTTTGGTACCCCGGCATAATTTTTCAGGTCATCAATAAGCGATCGTGCCTCAGCCAGGTCTTTCAATATTATATCGATTGTTGACTTCAATTCCATAGGAGGAGATTTTATTTGCAATCCAAATTTCTTTACCTTGCAAAAGTAATTAATTATATGTTGTCATAGAAAATAACATTGTTTACTAATCGGTGATTTTTAATGCATTTTCTGGAAAATTCTGTTGACCTGATAGATAAACGTGGATCAATTGAGGTTATTGCTGGTTCGATGTTTTCAGGCAAGACTGAAGAACTGATAAGAAGATTGAAAAGAGCACGTATAGCAGGATTGAAGGTAGAGATATTCAAACCGTCGCTGGATACAAGATATTCGACCAATCTCGTAGTGTCGCACGATGAAAACTCAATTTCCTCCACACCTGTCGACAATGTATCAATGATCTTACTGCTTACCAGCAATGTTGACGTTGTCGGTATTGATGAAGCACAGTTCTTTGATGACGGTCTTGCAGATGTTTGTAACAAATTGGCCAACAAAGGGATTAGAGTGGTGGTAGCGGGACTTGATATGGATTACTCAGGTAAACCATTTGGCCCTATGCCAGCTATGATGGCTACTGCAGAGTATGTTACGAAAGTACATGCTATATGTGTCGAATGCGGAAACCTGGCAAACTATTCATACAGGATTGCTGAGGATACAAATGTTGTTCTGCTGGGTGAAAGGGATGTTTATAAACCTCTTTGCAGGAGATGCTACAATAGTAACAGAGAGAAAGCAACTTAATCAACTTGAGCCTTATTACAAAAGATATTGCGCGTATTACCGGGGGAATACTCTTTGGCAAAAGTGACCTGGAAGTTTGTGAAATTATTCTTGATAGTCGCAGGGCCTCTTTCTCAGATTCTGAAGCTGCCTTTTTTGCCCTGAGTGGAAATGTACGAAATGGTCATGATTTTATTGAAAATGCGTACCGTGGTGGTATCAGAATATTTGTGGTTGAAAAAAAATATTCCCTTAATCTTACCGACAGATTCCCTGATGCTACATTTATCAAGGTTGAAGATACACTAAAAAGCCTTCATAAACTGACGAGTTATAAAAGGGATATCTTTGACGGCGTAGTAATTTCAATTACAGGCAGCAATGGTAAAACAATCGTTAAGGAATGGTTGGCTGAGATACTTGGGAAAATTGCTCCTGTCATCAGAAGCCCCAGAAGTTATAACTCACAGACAGGAGTTCCACTATCGATATGGAAACTGGATAACAGCTACCGATATGGTGTGATTGAGGCCGGTATGTCTGTTCGGGGAGAGATAGAAAAGCTTGAGAAAATAATCAGACCCCACATAGGAATCTTTACAAATATCGGAGAGGCACACCAGGAGAATTTTCCGGATATTGAGACCAAGACCAGGGAGAAGCTTGCATTATTCAAAGATTCAAATACTATAATCTACTCTCTCGATCATCCTCTTGTGAATTCCACAATAAGATCTGATAGCAGAATGAGAGGCAAGAGGTTCTTTACATGGTCAGAGAAAGATCAGTCAGCCGACCTGTTGGTAAAGAAGATAAGCAGCAGCACAAATGGAGCACTTTTATCGTTCAGGGCAGCTAATTATTCCTTTAAAGCCAATATCCCATTCAATGACAGGGCATCATTTGAGAATGTCGCGTCAGTTGTTTCTGCACTTTCATTTCTGGAGGTAGACCCAGAGGTGATTATTGCAAACCTGAAGGATCTCTGCCCGGTAGCAATGAGAATGGAACAGAAAGAGGGAATAAACGGATGCATTTTAATCGAAGATTATTATAATTCAGACCCGGTATCGCTCTCTCTGGCATTGGAACACCTTAAAAACCAGCCCCTTAATAATAAAACACTTATAATCTCTGACTTTGTTCAGAGTAACAGGGATAAGCGTGACCTATACAATGAAGTAGCAAGATTATCTGGAAAGGCCGGAGTAAAGCGCTTTATTGGTATCGGCAGGGAAATCACCTCATGCCTGGATCTATTTCCGGACGATTCAATATTCTTCAATTCTACCAATGAAATGAAAAGCTGGCTTAGTCCTTCTTCTTTCAAAAATGAAGCTATCCTGATAAAAGGCGCCAGGTTATTTCAACTGGAGGAAATTGGTCAGCTACTTGAGAGGACAATCCACCAGACCCAGCTTGAGGTAAATCTTAACTCAATTCTTCATAACCTGAATGTCTTCAAGGCTAAACTTCCAAGGGATACCCGTATTATGGCAATGGTAAAGGCTTTTGCATATGGCGCCGGGTCAAAGGATATTGCTGAGTGGCTAAATTATAATGGAATTGATTATCTGGCGGTTGCCTATACCGATGAGGGCATAAACTTGAGGCAAAACGGTGTCACAAACAGAATAATGGTAATGAGCCCTGAACCTTATTCATTCAGATTGATGATCGGCAATGATCTTGAACCTGAACTATACAGCCTGGAAATCCTGAGTCAGTTCATATCGGAAGCTGAGCGGAATGGACTCATTAACTATCCTGTACATATTAAACTTGATACTGGAATGCATCGCCTGGGTATTATGGAGGAAGAGATTGAAGAGGCAAGCAGGATCATTTCCTCCTCTGCTTCTATCAGGGTGGCTTCGGTCTTTACTCATCTTGCCTCTTCTGAAGATTCATCTCACGATGTTCTGACAGAAGAGCAGGTTGCCAGGTTCACAAACATGAGTAATTCACTTGAATTGTTGTATGGCAAAGGTTTCATCAGGCATGTCCTCAATACTGCCGGTATAATAAGGTTTCCTCATTATGTATTCGACATGGTACGCATTGGAATCGGATTATATGGTATTCCTGGTACTCTGGATCCTGCTCTGAAACCTGCTGTTACCTTTACCACAAGGATAATACAGATTAAAGAGGTCAAAGCCGGTGAGGGGATAGGATATGGATTCACCGATTCTTCGGATAAACCCAGAAAAGTTGCCACCGTTCCGGTAGGATATGCTGATGGGTTGAGCCGGAAATTTGGCCAGGGCAGGGGTCGGATGTATCTTAATGGTTCCTATGTGCAAATTGTCGGAACTATCTGCATGGATATGTGTATGCTTGATATTACTGACATTGATGCATCGCCAGGCGATCAGGTTGAAGTATTCGGTGAGAAAATAACTGTGGAGGAAATGGCTCAATTATGCGAAACCATTCCATATGAAATTCTAACGGCAATCCCCTCCAGGGTAAAAAGAGTTTACTACTACGAGTAGATCAACCCAGGGCGCTTATCCTTTCAAGTCGTCCGGAATCCAGAATTTTGATCTTTCTGCCATCTAGTGCGATAACCTCTTCGGATGCAAATGTTGAAAGAGTTCTTATAGCATTTGATGTAGTCATGTTTGAAAGGTTTGCTATATCCTCACGCGAGAGATAAGCTTTTAAAGTCATGCCATCAGTTTCAAACCCATAGGTGTCGCGAAGAACAATAAGTGATTCAGCCAGACGTCCGCGAATATGCTTCTGGGTAAGTGAGACAGTACGGTTATTTGAAAATCCAAGTTCAAATGAAATTTGTTTAATGATCTTCAGTGATAGTTCAGGGTTCAGATTAACAAGGCTGAAGAAGGCATCTTTTTCAATAATGCAGATGGTGGAATCTTCCAGGGCAATTGCAGAGGCTGAATAATTCATTCCTGCAAACAGGGCCCTGTATCCAAGCAGCCCTGCTGGCTTCACCATACGGAGTATTTGCTCACGGCCTCCAACCCCCTCCTTAAATACCTTTACCTTGCCACTTGCCAGGCTGATCAGGCCTGGTGGCTTCTCACCCTCTTTAAAGATTATCTCACCTTTTCTGTAATGTGCGTAAGAGTGGTTTTGAATAATAATCTCCTGCTCCTTTCTGGCAAGATCCTTGAATATTGATCCTGGACCGTCAAGACAAATCTCAATGTGATGATTCTTGAATGACATGATTATTGAATAAAGATGTTACAAAACATATACAAAAATAACAAAAGAAAACAATTAATTGAAAATTAACATTTTTTAACAGATTCATTAACAGAGCATTGTAAGATTCACATAAACAGTTTATTAGTTTATATGTTTTACAACATTACAGAGAAGAATTATTATTGATTATTGCTTATTTTCAGAAAAACCAGCTTATCTAAAACCAGTCCAAATAACAATTCAATACTTAGCCACCAGGGGCATTCTTCTGCCATAGCCAAAAGCTTTCGAAGATATTCTTAGAATTGGCGGGGCCTGGAATCGCTTGTATTCATTTAGGTTTATCATACTGATAACCTTTTCAATAGTATCACCTGTGATCCCTTCCCCGGTAATTTCCCCGGGTGATCGCTGTAATTCTATATACTGGTAAAGGATCTCATCGAGAATTTGATATTCAGGAAGTGTATCAGTATCCTGCTGAGCAGGACGAAGTTCTGCAGACGGCAGTTTAGTGATCGTATTGTTGGGGATAATTTCATTCTCTTTGTTTATGTATCCGGCCAGCTTATATACATCACTTTTGTAAACATCACCAAGAACCGAGAGTCCTCCCGACATATCGCCATAAAGAGTACTATAACCAACAGCTGCTTCACTTTTATTTGATGTGTTCAGGAGAATATTTCCGAATTTATTTGATACAGCCATCAATAGAATGCTTCTGAGCCGTGCCTGTATATTTTCCTCCGTTACATCTTCAGGGTAGTCCTTCATGATAGGATAAAGAGATTCTTTCACTGAATTGAAGGAGTCACTGATATTAATCAGATCATATTCAACCCCGAGGTTTTCAGCAAGTTTTACAGCATCTGTGACAGAATGGTCTGACGAGTACATAGAGGGAAGCAGGAGAACTCTCATATTATTACTTCCCAGTGCCTCAACAGCAAGGCATAGGGTAACGGCTGAATCAATTCCTCCGGATAGTCCAAGAACTGCAGATTTGAATTTCATTTTTCCAAAGTAATCCTTTATACCCAGGATAAGAGCATCATGGATCAGGGGAATGTGGTCTTTCTCTAAAAAGAGCTCTTCGGATGCACCCTTGATTACCTCATCAAGATCATAAGTCCTGACCTGCTCACCAAACGATTCAATATAGTCATAAATTTTACCTGAAGGGTCAACGACCATTGATCCTCCTTCGAATATGAGTTCGGTGTTGCCTCCTACCTGGTTTACCATAAAAAGTGGCAATCGGTGCCTGGCAGCCTTTTCTGTAAATATCCTTCTTTTCTCTTCAATCCTTCTGGCTGAGAAGGGTGAAGCAGAAAGATTTATTATTATATCCGGTTCAAGTTTGGCCAGTTCATCCATTGGTGAAACAGTATATAAACGTGAACTGGTAAAATCATTTTCAAATCCCTGCTCATCCCACAGGTCCTCGCAAATAGTCACAGCAATCCTTTTATTCCTGTATTTCAGGATACGGTACTCTTTCAAAGGCTCAAAATATCTGTATTCGTCAAAGATATCATAGGTTGGAAGGAGACTTTTATGGAAGACATCAGCGATCCTGCCCTCGTGTAGAAAAAAAGCTGAATTAAAAAGCCTCTTCCCGGCCGGAGCATCATTAAGGGATGGGGACCCAACCAGGGCAGAAATGCCCTTACATTCAGAGGCAATAACCTCGAGGCTTTGATAACACTTTTTAATGAATTCCTGCTGCTCAAGAAGGTCGTGAGGGGGATATCCGGGAACTGAAAGTTCAGAAAAAACAACAAGATCCGAACCCTTGGCCCTGGCTGATCTTATTGTATCACAAATCATCTTTACATTCCTGTCGAAATTTCCAACATGGAAATTGAGCTGAGCAGCGGTTATTTTCATAATACCCTGAAGTTAGAAATTTATTCCCAACCTGAACCTGATGATATAAAGGGTAAGTTTATCTACAGGCTGGTCATCAAAGTCTTTCGTAACATCCATAAAGTTATTTTCATATCTGAGACCAAATACCAGCGCAGTGGTTCCTCCAAGCGAATATTCAGTTCCTATTGTAATATGGTAACCAATGTTAAAATCTTTAAGTTCTTCAGTAATATTTTCTTTCTTAATTTCCTGCGACGGGATATCAGCTTTCCCGCCAATTACAATTTTGGGATCCAAACCAACATTGGTGAATAAAGTCATATAACCGATCTGGTTAGTCCGGAGTTTAAGGCCAACAGGGATTGATAGAAACTGGATCCTGTAGGTGATATTTTCCTCCGGATTAAGTTCCGTAGTACTGTTCTTAAAGCGTATTGTAGTTGTGTCGCTGTAAAAAACCCTGCCAGATACATTCATCATACTAATCCCCGTTGATAAAGCATAATTGTCAGCAAAATATTTATCAAAAATAAGTCCTAAACTAAATCCCGGCCTTGCTCCTTCATTGCTACTTCCCTTTGTGTCGGATGAAAACCAGCCTATCAGAGGATCAGCGTACAGGCTGAACTGAAGATCCTGCGACTTAATGTTGCCTGATACAATTAGCCCAATTACTACGATTGATGCGATATGTAACCGGCGTTTCCTGAAAATGCTCATAAAAATTTTATTAAAGACAAGTAATAGTATAGTAGGTTGTATCTCGTTACGAATTTAACAAATAATCCAGATTAGCCCAATATATTAATCAATGTATGACCTATGCCAAAAAAGCTCTAATTTTGTGGATCAAACTCAACATTTATATATAATGAAACCATTCATGTCAATAGTTTTAATACTCATTTTTATTCCTTTCATTTCCTGTAAGAAAAATCCTTACAGGATTAACCTGAAAGGCATTGAATATGAAGTTGCAATCAGCAGGCTCGAAAAGGAGTTATTTGATGGCGATCCCGGCACTTTATCAGAAAGGAAAAATGAACTGATTGAGGAGTTCGGTGAGTTTATCAATCTATTCGGGTATGTAATAAATATTGGTGACATTGAAGATGAACAGTGGGCCAATCATCTGGTATCATTTGTAACCGACAAAACAAATTATGAGGTATACAACAGTGTCATTGCCAGATACCCTGATCTTAGTAATATTGAACAGGACCTTTCGCAGGCTATGAGGCATTTCAGGTACTATTTCCCTGAAGCTGAGATACCGGCCTTTTATTCTTTTATTTCAGGATTTAATAACAGCATTGTAATAGGTGATTCGATCCTGGCAATCGGACTTGACCGTTACCTGGGAGCCGACTCAAAATATTACCCTATGCTGGGCATTTTCAATTATATGGCAAAAAGAATGGTGCCTGAAAAAATTATATCAGATTGTATGTATGCTCTGGCAAATACCACCTGGCCTGTTGAAGAGAACCAGGAGGAGGATAATCTCCTGAGATCAATGTTATATGAGGGCAAGCTTATCTATTTTACCAGATGTATGCTTCCTGAGGAGGCTGATTCTGTTTTGTTCGGCTTTACCGCAGATCAGATGAGGTTTTGTAAGAATAATGAATCCCACATGTGGGAGTATCTTATTGAGCATGATCTATTATTCAATTCAGACCCCTTGCTGATCCGTAAGCTTACAGGCGATGCTCCATTTACCAGCTATTTCTCAAATGAATCGCCAGGTAAAGCAGCTGTCTGGATTGCCTTCAGGCTGATTGAATCATTTATGAAGTATAATCCTGATATCTCACTTGAAGGATTGATGGTGATTAATGATTATCAGAAGATCCTTGAAGGAGCCAGATATTCGCCTTAAAAAAAAAGCTGCCGGAAGGGCAGCCTTTAATTGGTTTCGATTATACTATTCCGGGTGAATAGCTTCAACCGGGCAAACATCGGCGCAAGCACCACAATCTGTGCATACTTCAGGATCAATAACGTAGATATCACCTTCTGATATTGCCTCGACCGGGCATTCATCAATACATGTTCCACAAGCAGTACAATCGTCGTTAATAACGTATGCCATTTTTCTTATTTTTAGTTATAAATTCAATTGAATGACTCTGCAAAAATATCTTATTTTTTTATTTGGAAAAATTATAAAGGGTTTAATAATCATTTATATGTTTTCAAATATTGTTTACCAGATCAAGAGCTATCATCGACATGGTTGCAACACCAAATCTCATGGCTGATTCATCAATATCAAAATCAGGAGTATGCAAAAATCGCTGCCTCATGTTCCTCCCTTTAACACCCAGGCGATAGAAAAATACAGGATATTCCCGGGATATAGAACGCAAAATCTTCAGAACTCATCCTTAATTCAAGGGGAACAACATTTTCCGAACCCCAGAGACAGGATGCAGCTTTACTTCCCCTTGAAGAAAGATATGTATCGTTCGTCAGGACCGGGTATCCTTTTCTAATTTCCAATTCGATCTTAACACCATATTCTGATTCAATCTGTTGGCATACATCTTTAACCAGCAAATGCATCCTGTTTCTTATTTTTTCATCAAAAGTCCTCAGTGTACCTTCAATATGGACCCTGTCAGGAATTACGTTAGTTGCACCTGGAGCAATAAAAGCACCAATCCCTATCACTTTTGGCACGCTAGCCTCCAACGCTTCAATCTTTTCCTTTAATCGGCAGACCAGTCTGGATCCAATCAGGATTTGATCACTGCTCTGACCGGGTAATGCTGCATGGCCTCCCTTCCCCAGAATATCAATATAGATCTCATCACTTGAAGCCATATAGACACCTTCGCGGCACCCTATCCGACCTGTCTCCAATTCTGGCAATACATGCTGGGCTATGATTGCCGCAGGATTGAGTTTCCTGAGAGTCCCCTCTTCAAGTATTAGCTTTGCGCCGCCTGGTGCCAGCTCTTCCCCCGGCTGGAAAATGAAAATTACCTCACCCCTGAATTGATCTTTCAGGTCATTTATAATCATCAGGGATGAAAGCAGCATAGCCAGATGAGCATCGTGACCGCATGCGTGCATTACACCATCCACAATACTTGAGTATTCACTATTTGTCGACTCTTTTATTGGCAGAGCATCCAGTTCGGCCCTAAGAGCCACCATCGGGCCACTCCCTTTATTACCTTTTACCCTGGCAATCAGGCCGGTCCCTACAATATTATCAATGAATGAAATATCATGCTCAAGGAGATAATCTTTAATAAATGCCAATGTATTATTTTCCCTGAATGAAAGCTCCGGATTTTTATGAAAATGCCTTCTTATTCTTACTGTTTCATCAAGGTAATCTGATGCCTTCTGTTTTATTACTTCTGCCAGGTGATTCATCTGGTATTTGGAAAGATTTTAGAAATCAAGACTGAAAGAAAGGTAAAATACTCTGGGAAGTATAATATTATTCTCAACCCCCCAGGCCCAGTCTGCTCTTACAAAATACCCGAACAGGTTAGCTCTCAATCCAAATCCGAAGCCACCTACAATCGGATCCCTGTTTGTGTCGAGAGTAACAAGTACCGGTCCGTTCCTGTATTCTTCTTTATCCCATGCATTCTCTCCCGACCAGGGTGTTGGCCCGGTCCAGGCACTGCCGATATCACCAAACAGGACTATCTGAAAGTCATTAAGGAAAGTTGATTTTAGCGGATGACCAACGAAATAGCGGACTACCGGCCATCTTATTTCACTGTTTACCAGGGCAAAACTGGTGCCGTTCCTTACATTCTGTGAAAAACCCCGCATATTGGTTGCCAGTGCCTGGAAAGCATAATTTTCAGAAGGATTCACGGGTATTGTCTGGTCGAACATCGGGATGGAATTAAAGAGAAAGCCGAGCCAGTTATCAACTCCACCCAAATAATACAATAGTTTCGAGTGACCGAACGAAGAGCTTGCTGCAAATCTGTTAGCCCAGATAAGATCGCGGTGTATCCTTAAATAATACCTGAAATCCCCTCCCACTACGAACATATCAGATTTTCTGGCCTGCAGATCCTGGTAATATTCTCCAAATATCTTGAACCTGGTACCAACATATATATTGGTACCCCTGCTTCTCGTATTATCGTATATGATCTCACCCTTTAGTCCTGCCCAGTGCCTGATGAATATGTCACTGTTCAATGTTGTATAATCTGTTGATAACGGAACATACCTGTCATACCTGTAGGTTGCTGTACCCTTAACAGCCAGAACAGGGGTTATTGGTTTCGAAAGACTTAAATAGATGTTATTACTGTTTATCTTAAAGTAAGCATTATCCTTGACACCGTTCAATGATTGACGATGATAGATCACCTGTTTGTCAAATTTCCCTTTTAGGTTTTCAACGCTAAACAAGTACTCGTTACTGTCAAAGTTGCCGGCGAACCGAAATCCACCGGTAATCCTGTAATCTTCAAATAGATCGACAGCACCAATTTGGGTTAACATATTGAGCCCAGGGTTGAAATATGGTGCACCACCACTGTAGACCTGGTATGAATTATTTAGAAAACTGAAATCTATCTGATTGGCAATGTAATTATTATAGAATGTTGGTTCGTAGATTCTTATTAACGGAAATCTTATTGCTGCTGTATCGAGATCGATGTCCATATAATCCTTCTTCCATTGCTGTTCCAAATAATTCTGCTTCTCCTTTTCGAAAATGTAGAAATTGATATCGATAGGCTCATCGGTACGGTAATACTCATACAAGGGTTTGGAAAGCGTGTCCCTTCTTTTCCTGTCCTCTTCAATCAACCACTGCCTTAACTGCTCAATGCTGTCAGCTTTATGATATAATTTTACCTGCTCCTTTCTGAATGGACTTTCGGTGATGGATGTCTCAGAGAGAGGCACCTGGTCTTCAAGCGATCCTGTGTATAGTTTATATTTCCCATCCTCGTAAATGATTTCTCCGAATAATCCTCCAGGTGCTGCATCATGTTTAATAATGCCACGATAATAATTTGTAATGGGTTCAGATTCAATAAAATACCGGTAATGTGTGGTTGTGTCAATGTAACTGATAATACTATCAAAACCAGCCCGGTATTTATTAATTGTGCCATTCTGGTTTCCAAGGTACAGAAAGGATCTGGTCTGTAAATTGATACCCTGCCAACGATCAGCATAGTCATTTTCAGATAATCTTGTAGCTATCCTGGTATCTTTATCAAGGTCGTAGGTGAACAGATCATGGGTAACATTTGTTCTGGCCAGCGGATCGAACGGGATATTCAGAGTGTCAGAAATCCTGTTTGATGTAAATATGATCTTATCTTTTTCAGTTTTGATAAACCTCGGATTAAGATCATCAGCCACATCTCGTGTTATCTGCTCATTAGTACCGGATGCAATAGTATGAATAAACATATCAGTAAGTCCATCTTTCACGGCTGAAAGTACCAGCCTGTTACCTGATGGAGAATAGTCAAAATCAAGAACCTTGTCAAAATAGAGGAGATTCCGGCTTTCTGTTTTGTCGTTTGACAGCCGGTAGAAGTATAGTTTAAGGGCTCCCTTTTCTTCATTAATATATGTTAGTAATCCACTGCCTGGGTGCCAGGCAATTACCGGGTAGGTATTGTCCGCTTTCTGATCATATTTGGGTTCTGCAGAAAATATCTTTTTCCTCTTTCCTGACAGAGAATCATAAATGTAGATCTTCCTTTTACCCAGATTATAGGTAACATAAGCCGTATACCTCTGATCAGGGCTGATGCTGACATCCTGTATTATCCTTCTCTTTTTTGTCTGTGCAATGAGTGTTCCAATACTCTCAGGATTACCTCCTGTATCGATACCCTCATAGTATCCCCTGTAATACTCAAGCCATTCCTCTTCAAGGTCCTTGAGTTTCATCCCAAGGACGTACATCAGTCCGTCCTTGACATTTTTATAGATCTTTGTCAGGTAAATAACATTCGGGATAATCGGATCGCCATAGGTTTTCGCCACATACCGCCAGAAAGAATGCCCGGCATAAATGGCATCTTCGTATTCCAGATCGTCAAGATTCTTGTACCTCCCTGACATTATTCCATCCCTGACAAGATTTTCGATCTCCTCATCCCAACCAAATGCGATATAATTAACAAGTCCCTTCTGGTACCAATCGGGAAGGCTGATCTGCGATGATCCGGATATTCTGTCCTTCCTGTCAGCATCATAAAGCATTTCGTTAATAAGAACTTCCGTTATTGATGCTGAGATCTGGCGGTCAAATGATTTGTGGTCACCCTCATAATAAAGCATGACCTTGTTCTTTATGATACTGCTGAGACCACCAATGTTATAATCCTGCGTTCCTGAATTAAGTCCAATATTGGATTGCCTGGATTCTGCCTGTTTATTATAGACTACAAATATGATCCGTTTTTCAAGCATATAATCGAAATAATCCTCGATCTCGGAAATCCTCTTTTCGCCATATTTCGCAGTATATTGGGCTAATTCCCTGCCATATTCGTTAAAGTAACAGTCGAAATTGTCAAATCTGTAATAGGACCAGTAGAAATTGTAATGCTGGATCCTGTTCTTTCCAAAAGTCATCTGCATCCCATTATAGAACTGAGCATAAAGTGTGCTTCCGCCAAGTAAAATCGGAAGTAGAAGGATGATATTTTTAAAAACTTTTCTCAAGATGTAGTTGCGAACCGGATAATGTCCAATCCCTCAAATATTATTCCAAAAACATTTGTTACTAAATCGCTCTAATATATTACCTGCAAAAATATGCTAAAAGGCTAAACTTTATTAATTTTGATGCGTAAAACACTAATTAGGGACAATTTTTGTTATAAACAAAGAGAAGATCAAAACTGTTTTACCAGTATTTGTAAAAATAACTATCTGTAATAATATTAATAATCATGAAACGTTGTGTAACATTAATCACAGTATTTATATTCACTTTGTCTGTTTTGGCTCAGAACGGTGACCCTGCAATTCAGTTCAATGAGACAAAGCATGACTTTGGTAAGTTTAAGGAGGAGGCAGGGCTTCAGGAGCATTCATTTGAATTTGTTAATACCGGCTCCTCCGATCTTCTAATAACGCGGGTTGTAGCTTCCTGTGGTTGCACTAGTCCGGAGTGGACAAAGAGTCCGGTTAAACCTGGTGAGAAAGGATTTGTTAAGGTAATTTTTAACCCGAGCAATCAGCGTAAATTCAGAAAAACTGTTACTGTCTATTCAAATGCCAAACCAGCTGTATCTGTCTTGATTATTGAGGGTGACGTTATTCCCCGTGAACTTACGGTTGATGAACTGTACAGGTGGCCTGTAGGGGATGTACGATTCAATAGTAACCACCTGGCATTTACTGATGTAGTGAAGGGTGAAAAGAAGGTAAGGGTTATGGAAGTGATCAATACCTCAGATAAACCGGTAAAGATAGGTTTTGAAAGGGTACCTGCCCACCTCAGTTTGAAAGCAAAACCTGAAACTCTTGAGCCTGGAGAGAAGGGATTAATAGAAGGAACATATGATGGAGCACTGAAAAACGACTGGGGATATGTGAATGACCTTGTCAGGGTAATCCTGAATGATGAGGTGCAGAACAATGTTTATATGGTAATATCCGCCAATCTCACAGAAGATTTTAACTCGCTTTCAAAAAGCGAACTTGAGAATGCGCCGGTCATAAATTTTGAATCGACCAAATTTGATTTTGGTGAAATTGCCCAGAATGTAAAGGCAGATGTTAGCTTCAAATTTACAAATGATGGAAAGAGCGACCTGATTATAAGAAAAGTAAGGTCATCATGTGGCTGTACTACGGTAACGCCATCGAATACTACCATTAAACCGGGTGAATCAAGCATTATCGAGGCAGTTTTTGATGCGGGAATACGACAGGGCAATCAGCAAAAGGTAATCACAATTATTACAAATGATCCCAAGCAAAGCCAGATAAGCCTGGTTGTATCAGGATCAGTGAAGGCTCCCGGAAAATAAACCTGGATGAAGGGTACAAAAGGTAAGGGTGAAAAAAATAGTGCTCTTTCTGTTAACAAAGGAGTTGAGCAGCCTCCAAGTGTTAATCCTGAGCTCCTGGCCAAATTCAAAAAAAAAAGAAGGAAAAGCTATTCAATAGATGATTATTTTGAAAATATCCGCACGGGCAACAGGACAGTTCTAAGCCAGGTAATTACCCTAATTGAAAGCTCCAAACCCGGGCACTACGAGATCGCTCAGGCAATTATTGAGAAATGTCTTCCTTATAGCCAGAATTCTATTAGAATAGGTATAACAGGAGTCCCGGGGGCAGGGAAAAGTACTTTCATCGAAACACTGGGGAAGAGAGCTACTTCAGATGGGAGAACACTTGCTGTTCTTACCATTGACCCCAGTAGTGAGCAATCGGGAGGGAGCATTCTTGGTGATAAAACAAGAATGGAAACACTTGCATCCGACCCCAATGCCTATATCAGACCCTCCCCTGCAGCAGGATCATTAGGTGGTGTAGCAAGAAAAACAAGGGAAACGATAATAGTATGCGAAGCAGCTGGCTTTGATACAATATTCGTGGAAACAGTGGGAGTGGGACAATCAGAGACTGTTGTTCACTCAATGGTAGATTTTTTTCTTCTCTTAATGCTGGCAGGTGCGGGCGATGAACTTCAGGGGATTAAAAGGGGAATTATGGAAATGGCTGATGCCATAGTGATAACGAAAGCTGATGGTTCAAACATAGATCGGGCTGAGATGGCAAGAGTAGAGTATCGCAATGCACTGCAGCTTTTCCCTCCTCACAAATCAGGTTGGCATCCAAGAGTTATGACCTGCAGTGCGCTTGAATCAAAAGGGATAACTGAGATCTGGAATATGATAAATGAACAGGTAAACCTGACTGTTGAAAACGGAGCATTCAAAGAACGGCGCAGAAACCAGGCAGTATACAGAATGCATGAGAGCATAGCTGATAACCTGAAAAAGTCCTTTTACACAGATCCTGATGTGGTAAGATTATTGCCTCAGCTTGAAAGAAAGTTGCTGGAAGGAAACATAACATCATATCGGGCAGCCTCCAAAATGCTGAATAAGTACTTTAAGAACAACAGAAAGAAAGAATAATTTAATACATTTGCCAAAGGGAAAACAAAACTGCTATAAAATGAAAAAACTTATCTACTTATTCGTAATTATTTCTGTTGTGATATCCTGTTCAACGGAGCCACAGTATATTATCAGTGGAAATCTTGATGGGGCTACTGAAGGAAAGGTAATCCTTCAGAAAAGGGTATCTGGCGACTGGGAAAAAATTGATTCTGCAACAATTGAAAATGGCATCTTCGAAATTTCTGGTGGAGCTGTTGATTATCCTGATACCTATCGTCTCACTGTTGAGGGGAAACGTGGTTATAAAATGTTCTTTCTTGAGAATGCGGCGATAAAAATTACCGGTAATGTTGATTCAATATTCTTTGCTACCATAGAAGGCTCTGTTACAAATGATGAGTATGAAGCGTATAATAAGATGCTCGAACCTTACTATGAAAAGAATTCGGAATTATACGAGGCATACCGTGAGGCTAACGAAGAGGGGGAAACAGAGAAGGCTGAAGCCCTCTCTAAGGAACGGGAAGAACTATTCGATGAGATAAATGTAGCACAGATGAATTTTGTCAGGGAAAATCCCTCATCGTTTGCCACGCCAACAGTCCTCAGGTCGCTTACGTACAGCATGGAAGCAAAGGAACTGAAAGAGCACCTTGATGCACTTGATCCCAAGCTTGCCGGAACTGAGCAGGTAAAATCTATGTACGAAAGGGCTGAGAAGCTGGAAAAAGTGGCCATTGGAGAAGTGGCTCCTGAATTCACAATGAATGACACTGAAGGAAATCCCGTGAAACTATCTGAGGTTCTGGGTTCAAAATTATTACTTGTCGACTTCTGGGCAGCCTGGTGCGTTCCCTGCAGGGAAGAAAACCCTAATGTTGTGGCTGTATATCAGAAATTCCATGAAAAAGGATTTGATGTCTTTGGTGTATCACTCGATCATGAAAAGGAGGACTGGCTTAAGGCCATTGAGGATGACAACCTGACCTGGACTCATGTTTCTGACCTGAAATACTGGGAGAATGAAGCTGCTCAGATGTATGCAGTAAGTGCAATACCTGCCAACTTCCTCCTCGATGCAGATGGAAAGATAATCGCGAAGAATCTGCGTGGCGATGATCTAAAGAATAAGGTTGCTGAACTACTTGCAGAATAAAATACTTTACCTGATAGATCCTTAGTTGAAAAAAAAGCTGCTCTGCGCAGCTTTTTTTTATCTTAAGTTTAATATATTCAAAACTTTATTGCTGTTGAACTATTTGCATTTATTTTATCTAATTAAAGCTGAATCTGAATTATGAAAAAGTTCATGCCATTCTTTCTGATATGCTTCCTGGGTTATTTATCTATTAATGCCCAGGTAGTTAAAAGGCCTCTCACACATGATGATATTGAATCCTGGAACAGGATAACTGAAAAGATTATTTCCAATAATGGCGAATGGATTGTGTACAAAACTGAACCATGGAAAGGTGACACAAAATTATTTATCTGTAATTCCCTTGGCAAGGAACAGGATATGTACCATTGTGGTACTGATGCAGGGTTCTCATATGACTCCAGGTTTCTACTTTTTAAAGTGACACCGGAGTATAAAAAGATGAGGGAAATGAAGCTGAAAAAGACTGAGAAAGAGGATATGCCCGGTGACAGGCTGGTTCTTTATGAACTTGAAAAGAAATCGGCAAAAGTTATTGGTGATATTCAAAGATATGCCTTGCCTGGGAATTGGTCAGGATGGCTTGCTTATCAGACAGGACCTGCAAAGAAAAATAAAGGACCAGAGGGTGAAATAGTCCGGGAGAAGAGCAATACTGTTTCAGAAAAATCAAAATCTGAATCAGAAAAGAATGGATATTCCCTTAAATTATTTAACCTTGAATCTGGTGATTCCCTCGTATTTCCTTTCGTGACCTATTTTGCTTTCGCAGAAGATGAAAGAAGAATCCTGTTTGCATCTACCGGTGATGAAATGGAATTTCTTCCTGGCATGTATCTGTATGATCTCGGGAAGGAATCACTATCGGCAATCCTGGAAGGAAAGGGAATGTTTAAGCAGGTTGCCATTTCAAAGGATGGTTCCAAAATTGCTTTTCTCGCAGATATGGAGAACGAATCGGGCAAAGGGGAGTACACTCTGTTTTTTTGGCAGGGGTCCGGGTTGGCAAAAAGTATTATTGACAGTTCACATCCATCATTACCGGCGGATTATATACTGAGTGAAAATGGACAAATCAGATTTGATAAAGATCTATCAAAGATCTTCTTCGGCGATGCTCCAGGGATGCCTGAAAAGGATACAACGCGTCTTGATGATGACTACCCTAATGTTGATATCTGGCATGGATCTGAGGGGAAATTACATTCTGTGCAGGTTCTCGACAAAGGAAATGATCTGAAAAAGAACTATACAGCAGTATATCACATGGATTCAGGTAACCTTGTTCAACTGGGATCACCTGAGATACCCGATATTCAGCTTATCAATGATGGAATGAGTGATTGGGTACTGGGCCTTTCTAACATTCCTTATGAATTGCAATCAATGTGGGAGGGAAGTCCCGATCATTTGGATATCTACCTTATTAATGTTAATACAGGCAGCAGGGACCTGGTAAAAAAGGATGCCAGGGCTTCTGTTAAGTCATCACCTGCTGGCAAATATATCTACTGGTATAACTTTGTGGACAGTTCATACTATACCTATAATCTGAAATCACATCAGGAATTCAGGGTTACATCACCTGAGACTGTTTCAGCAGCAAATGAGTTGAATGACGTTCCAAACCTTCCACCACCATATTCCCCTACAGGCTGGCTTGAAAACGACAGAGGATTCCTGGTTAATGACAGGTATGATATCTGGATGGTTGATCCTGAAAACAGGGATGCACCTGTAAACCTTACACAAAATGGAAGACCGACTAAGACTAACTACAGGTTTATTGATTTTGACAGGGAAAAGGATTATATCGGGATAAATGAGCAATTGCTTCTGGCAGGCCAAAATGAGGTTACACGAGAGTCCTGTTATTATTCATGGAGAGTTGACGGACCCGGAATTCCTCAGAAACTGACAGGTGGTCAATATAATTTGTCGCAACCACTAAAGGCAAAGGATGCAAACGGAGTAATTTATTCATATGAAACCTTTGGACTGTTTCCTGATCTGCTGGTCTCTGACCTTTCGTTCGCGCGAACAACCAGGATAAGTGATGCCAATCCGCAGCAGAAAGAATTCCTGTGGGGCAGCGCTGAATTATTCAGTTGGACCTCTCTTGACGGAAAGAGGCTGGAAGGGTTACTCTATAAACCTGAAAATTTTGACCCTGCTAAAAAATATCCGATGATTGTAAATTTCTATGAAAGATCTTCAGAGGAATTATACAACCATCGAACACCGGAACTTCACCGATCAACAGTTGATTATCACTATTATACAAGTAACGGGTACCTGGTCTTTAATCCCGATGTTGTGTACGAAGAGGGATATCCCGGCGAAAGTGCATTTAATTGTGTAATGCCAGCTGTTACAGCGTTGATTGAAAGTGGTTTTGTAGATGAGGATCATATTGGTGCGCAGGGACATAGTTGGGGTGGGTACCAGGTGGCATACCTTGCTACACGTACAGATTTATTTGCAGCCATAGAGTCTGGCGCTCCTGTAGTAAACATGTTCAGCGCTTATGGTGGGATTAGGTGGTGGACTGGCCTCAACAGATCATTCCAGTATGAACATACACAAAGCAGGATCGGTGCAACGATATGGGAGTCTCCGCTAAGATATATTGAGAATTCGCCACTATTCACTATGGATAAAGTAACTACACCTATCCTGATAATGCATAACGACCAGGATGGACACGTACCATGGTATCAGGGGATAGAATATTTTATCGCCCTCCGCAGGCTTCAAAAACCAGTATGGATGCTTAACTATACGGGTGAGCCGCACTGGCCACAAAAGCTTCAGAACAAGAAGGACTTTCAGATAAGGCTTGCCCAGTTCTTTGATCACTTCCTGAAAGAAAAACCAATGCCTGTATGGATGAAGGAGGGTATACCAGTTATCATGAAGGAGCATGATCTGGGTTACGGGTTGGTTGAGAAATAAAACAGATGGGCGGCGGGAAGCCGCCTATTTTCCTTCCTCTTCAAGGATAAACCCTGTGCCTCTGACAGTCCTGAGTTCAATCCCGTGATCGGGTGAAAGGTATTTTCTCAGCCTGCTGATAAAAACATCCATGCTTCTGCCAAGAAAATAATCATCCTCTCCCCACACTTCGGTGAGAATATCATCGCGTCTCAGGATATTGTTCTTATTTGCCATCAGATACCTGAGCAGTTGCGCTTCCTTAAGGGTAAGCTTCTCCCTGGTACCTGCGCAGTAAAGTTCCAGCATGTTGAACTTCAAGGTAGTCGAGGAGATCGAGTACTCATCATTTACAGTGGAATAGACACGCTTGAGAATATTATTAATTCTTAAGATAAGCACTTCAGGGTCAAATGGTTTAGTGATATAGTCATCTGCGCCAAGTTTTAATCCTTTTACTATATCTTCCTTAAGGCTTTTTGCTGTTAGAAAAACAAAAGGCATCTCTGGTTCAGACTGCTTTATCTTTTCCGCCAGCGTAAATCCATCCATCTCCGGCATCATGACATCAAGAACACATATGTCGGGCTTACCTGTCGAGAAGGACTCCCAGGCTTCTTTTCCGTTACGGGTAAGTGTTACTTCGAACCCGCTTATTGAAACATACTGAGATAGTATATTACCAAAATCAATGTCATCTTCGGCAATTAGTACTTTCATGGCTCTGGTTGTATTTTTAAGGTATACTTATTATAAAGACGCTTCCTTTACCTGGTTTGCTGCTTACAGAAACATCTCCTCCGTGTGCTTCTGCAATTTTTTTCACATAATACAGGCCCAAACCAAGGCCTTTTGTTTTATGAATATTCCCGGTGCTGACCCGGTAAAATTTTTCAAATATATGCTTTTGATCAGATTTGCTAATGCCGATTCCCTTATCAGAAATTTTAATTGTCACACCATTGGTGTTGGAAGCTTCAAGCTTTACTTCAGGAGAACCTTTAGAATACTTCACAGCATTATGCAACAGGTTGTTTATCATTGTAGTAAAATAAATAATATCGACATTGGCCTTGACTCCGTTCAGGTCGTAGCCGTCAGTAAAGTTACAATCCTTTCCGCAACCATTTCTGAATCCATCGGCAATATCCCTGAGAAGTTCTTCCAGATCTGTTTCATTCTTTTCAATCTGGAATTGAGTCCTTTCCCACATACTGATTTCAAGAATCAGATTGATAAGTTTATTAAGATGGACCGATTGTTTCCCAATAAGGTTCGCTGTCTCCAGTATCTTTTCTTTGTCGTTTAATATCTCGTTGAGCTTGAGTGTTTTACCTGCAACTGTTATGGTAGAGAGAGGCGTTTTTAGCTCATGTGTCATATTATTGATGAAGTCGGTCTTAAGGCTCGACAAACGCTTCTCTTCAAGATAATTCCTGAGAGTTGCAATAAAAATAATTGAGAGAATCAGCAGACTTATTAAACTAAGCATCAATGTCAAGGCTAATTCCCTGAGAATTATCTTCTCCTTGTTTGTAATATCTATGTAATAATCAAAAGATATTTTATAATTGTTCCCTTCGCTAAAAAAGGTATTTACAAGCACATTTCCCTGCCTGTGCTGCTCCTTGAGTTCAACTACCGTAGCTTTGTGAATATGAAAGTTATAATTGTGATCAATCAGGTAGAGGTCATTTACATAGATCTTGTGTTTCAACTTTTTTTCAAGTCCAAGTTTTTCAAAGCTGCTGCCCAGGTGTTCAGACAATACTTCATCCTCAGTCAGGATAGCTGTAATATTCTCCAGTATCCTCTTTCTGAAAACTGCAGTATCGCCAGTAGTGAAGAGGAACTTGCTTTTTTCAAGGTAACTTGTAGGAATAATATAATCGATCGTGTAATAGGCTTTGTTGAAACCCGATTCACCCTCCTTGATCATCATGTCTTCGATAACCTCTTGCGAAACTGACCTGTACCGTAACTTAAATACTTCATCCTTTTGCGTCCATATCTGCCTGACTATTATTGACTGAGCCAACATGAAAATAATAACTGCAATCATTACCGGAAGAAAGGTCCTTATTTTTTTCATCCCTGAATATATTGTATGGTTCAAATTTAACATTTTATTAAATCGATAATTATCATTAACTCTGCTTTAACCCGGTATTAACATCAAATCAGGCAGATAGTGCTTAGTTTTGAAGTAGGTTTAATTAAATATATTTATCATGAAAAGACAGGTTACCATACTAGTTATTGCTGCACTCATCTTGGCTTTCATCCCCCAGCTAACATTTGGGCAGGAGGGTGAACAGAAAAAGGTGAAAATAGAAGAAGAACTCAAAAAGACAGCTGAGGAGGAAAGAAAGGCTCTGATGGAGGAGCAGGAATTGAGAAGCAAACTTTTAATAGAGTCATTCGGAGCAGCTGCTGAAGTGAGAGATGCACGCAGGGAAGCTCGTGTTGCTTATGGCTATTCATCTGGACTGGATGATGTCTACGTCGTGGGGGATTATCCCCAATTTTCTTTTTTTGACTCTCAGAACAGCAGCTCAATTGAGTTCTCCAAGTCAGTTAAGGATGCAAACTTCAGCAAGGATTTCCCTGCTGAGATCGATACCGATGCACATAAGGCATCTATTTCAGTCTCAGGATCCTGTAAAGCTGGTGAGATCAGGATCAGGATCACTATGCCTTCAGGTAAAGTCTATACTGAAGTGTTAATTGATGAATACGGCAGTGTAAACTGGACAAAGACATTTACACTGGGTGAGGAGGGAGACGATAAAGCAGGCACATGGAAATTTCTAATCAGCGGGAAAGAGGCAACTGGTAATTTCAGGGTGTCAGTAAGGAGCAATTAGACCCACTCTATAGTTTCAACTGACCATCTTTATCATTCTAAGGCTTCCCTGCTGGCCCTCCTTCGGCGGGTAAACCGGCAGGGCGCCTTGTATTAAGCGAAGTCCGAAAATTCCTGAGATAACATATCAAGGGATTCTTCGATTTACCCAGAATGATAACTTTTATTGAAGACTTTCCTTTAACCTGCTGAAGTTGTCAAGATAAACAGGTGATTCGTACAGAGGGTCAAATATAGGATTTTCAACCACCTCTCCTGTTTTATTGTTGAAATAGCATTTTATATAATGGGGCGACAAGGTATAGATAAACTCATCATTGTCGCTGAGTTCGGGAATAGTTATTGTTAACAGGTCTTCGAAATGCAGATCGGAAGTCTCTGCAAGCTTTGAGTATCTCATAAAGAGCTTCCTGTCAATTTCAATTATGATCGTGAAGTGCCCGTAATCCTTTCTTTCAACAAGAAAATAACTGATTTCAACTGCATCCCTGGCACTTACCCTGTCAGTTGAGTAGGTAAGCTGGTTCTCAAATTGAAACCCGTCTTGCATAATTTGTTCAGCAACCTCCCTTTTCTTGGTATTATGCAGAAACACAAGATTGTGATTATCGTTAAATAAAAGACCGGCAAGTTTGTCACCTGTTTCTCTCATATACGGGCTGCCAGTTAGTCTGAAATTGGCCTGGTCAAATTTAGTTTATCCAACTTTGAAATACAACACTTATGGTGATTGTATTGTTATATATTAAATTTGCTGAAAGTAAAACCAGACAATGAAAAAATTTTTAGTGATAATTGGCTTTTTCCTGATAATAGGGTCCTGTGTTTCAGACAAAGGAAAAGGAAAGACTATTACAGTTAGTATCCTGCCATTCAAATATTTTGCTGAAGCAATTGCAGACGACCATTTCAGGATCAATGTTGTTGTTCCTCCAGGCGCCAGTCCTGCCACCTATGAGCCTACACCTTCTGTGGTAGATGGAATAAGAAGATCGGATGCAATAATATTCGATGGTTACCTTGGATTTGAACTTGCCTGGATGGATAAGTTGAAGAGTGTAAATCCGAAAATGAGAACACTGGTATTAGCTGATGGAATAGATCTGATATCTGCAGATAGTCATAGCGATGAAGATCATATGCATTATTCGGGTGTGGATCCGCATTTCTGGATGTCGCCACAAATTGCAATTCAGATAAGCAAACGTATTAAGGATATGATAATTGAACTTGACCCCGGTAATAGCGGAGATTATGTGCGGAATTATGAAGCCCTGCTCCAGGAACTAAACATCACTAAAGCCTTTTTGGACTCTACTCTTCTTAAGATTTCCGGAACCTCCTTTATGATATTCCATCCTGCATTCGGTTATCTAGCAAGGGAATACGGGCTCAACCAAATACCTGTTGAGGTTGAAGGTAAAGAACCATCTCCTTCCGATCTGAAAAAGTTCATTGATCAGGGAAGAGAGGATAATATTAGAATTATCTTTGTTCAAAAGGAATTTGACAAGAAGAATGCAATGACCATTGCCAGAGAACTGGATGCCGATCTGGTGGAAGTAGATCCTTTGTCTGCAAATTGGAATGAGTCAATTAAAGATATTGCCACCTTAATAGCAAGAAGCTACTCATTGAGCATAAAAAGCAGTCAACATGAATGAATTGCTTCGTCTTACAGACGTTTCTGCAAGTTATAGTGGGGAGACCGTCCTTGATAATGTTAATTTATCCATACGTGAGGGTGATTTCATTGGTGTAATCGGACCAAATGGAGGAGGTAAAACAACCCTTCTTCTCATTATACTGGGATTGCTGAAACCAGTTGGGGGAAGAATTGATTATTGGAACCAGAAGGTAACACCTCATAATATTGGATATCTCCCTCAGATGTCCGAAAGTGATATTACATTTCCTCTTTCTGTTCTGGATGTTGTCCTTTCGGGCCTGATGCATAAAAAGAAAGCATATGGTAGAATGACAGGGACCGATAAAGTAAAAGCTAACCGGGTACTTGACGATCTGGGGATCCTTAACCTCAGGACCAGAATCCTTTCCGAACTTTCAGGTGGAGAATTGCAAAGGGTGTATCTGGCAAGAGCACTTGTCGGGTCACCTGCGCTTCTTCTGCTTGATGAACCCGGAAATTTCGTTGATTCATCTTTTGAGCAGGGATTTTATGATAAGCTTATGGATCTCAATAACTCCATGACGATAATGATGGTTTCTCACGATGTCGGAACAATTTCAGCATATGTAAAATCATTTGCCTGTGTGAACAGATGCTTGCATTATCATGATTCCGGTAAGATCACAACGGAACAACTTAAGGGCTATGGATGTCCGATACAATTGATTGCCCATGGCGACATTCCACATACAGTACTTGAAAAACACTGAATCAGATAATGGAGATTCTTGAATATGGATATCTGTTGAAAAGTATACTTGCAGCTATATTTAGCAGCATAACTGCTGGAATAGCAGGTACATATATTGTATCAAGAAGACTTGTTTTCCTTTCAGGAGGTATTACTCATGCCAGCTTTGGAGGAATAGGGTTGGGATATTTTCTTGGTATGAACCCGGTAATTGGAGCTGCACTTTTTGGGATGACATCCGCTGTCGGGATTGAGTTCCTTTCAGGCAGGCAACAGGTAAAGGAGGATTCAGCCATTGGCTTTCTCTGGGCATTCGGAATGGCACTCGGCATAATATTCATTTATCTGACTCCCGGGTACACCCCTAACCTGATGAGCTATCTTTTTGGAAGTATTCTTACCATTGACTGGTCAGACTTGATTGCACTGATTGCTTTAACAGTTATCATTGTTACTTTCTTCTCATTATATTTCAGGACTATACTTTATATCTCATTTGATGAAAAATTTGCCAGGACATTCACTCCTAATGTAAATCTTTTTAAATACATATTGATTGTTATAATATCACTTGTGATTGTCTTGAATATCCGGATTGCCGGTGTTGTTCTGGTCCTTTCACTATTGACAATTCCACCAAATATTGCACTTATATTTACCAGCGATTTCAGAAAAATAATATTTATTTCAATACTAACAGGCCTGGGCGGTATGATAATAGGACTTGTTGTCTCATGGTACCTTGATATTCCAACAGGGGCAACCGTCATATTCACACAGGTTACTATGTGGCTAATCGCCAGGATTTACAGGAGGGTTGCTGTCGTAAGGATCAGTACCAGGGAAAAGAAATGAAACAATATTGTAATTTTGAAAGCTATTAATGATTTACATATAACTTGAATCTCAATTTAATATAATTATGAATTACGACCTTATTGTCATTGGAAGCGGCCCTGGAGGTTATGTGGCAGCAATTAGGGCATCACAGCTAAATATGAAAGTGGCAGTTATTGAAAAGGATGAACCCGGAGGAATTTGCCTGAACTGGGGTTGCATTCCTGCCAAATCATTGCTTAAAAGCGCAAAAGTATACGAGTATCTTAAACATTCTGAGGATTACGGTATTACGATTAAGGGTGAGCTATATCCTGATTTTGAGAAAATAATACAAAGAAGCAGATCAATTGCAGATGGAATGAGTAAGGGCATTCAATATCTTTTTAAGAAGAATAAGATTGAGATGATAAAAGGATTTGGCAAATTGGCAGGGGGAAATACTGTAGAAGTGGATACGGGAGCCGGTATGGAAAGGTATAAGGCTGACCATATAATCTTAGCTACAGGATCCAGATCACGTGAACTGCCAAACCTGATACAGGATGGCAAGAAAATAATTGGATATCGTGAAGCAATGATCCTTGAGAGCATCCCGGAATCGATGATAGTTGTTGGATCGGGTGCTATAGGAAGTGAGTTTGCCTATTTCTATAATTCGATGGGAACAAAAGTTACCCTTATTGAGGTTCTGCCACGTGTTGTGCCAAACGAGGATGAAGAGGTATCCAGACAACTCGAAAGATCCTTTAAGAAATCCGGGATGAAAGTGATGACAGATGCTTCAGTTGATTCTGTCGATATCTCAGGAGGAATATGCAAGGCAAAAGTCAGCACTAAGAAGGGAATTGTTGAGGTTGAGGCCGAAATTGTTATGAGTGCAGTTGGGGTAACGACAAATGTGGAGGGACTGGGTCTTGAGGAGCCAGGAGTTGAAGTAAAAAATGGAAAAATAACTGTTGACGACTACTACCGGACCACCAGTAAAGGTGTTTATGCAATCGGTGATATTGTCCACGGGCCGGCTCTGGCACATGTTGCCTCTGCCGAAGGGATAATATGTGTGGAAAAGATAGCTGGATTGGATGTTGCTCCACTCGACTATGGAAATATCCCTGCATGCACCTATACGTCACCTGAAGTTGCATCATGTGGATTAACGGAGGAGGCTGCCAAAGAAAAGGGATATGAGGTAAAGGTGGGCAAATTCCCCTTCACTGCAAGTGGTAAAGCATCAGCCGAAGGGACAAAGGAAGGCTTTGTAAAGCTGATCTTTGATGCAAGGTATGGTGAACTTCTCGGAGCACATATGATAGGTGCCGGAGTAACAGAAATGATATCCGAAATAATTGTAGCAAGAAAACTGGAAACCACCGCACATGAAATAATAAAAGCTGTACACCCTCATCCAACTATGTCAGAGGCTGTTATGGAGGCTGCTGCAGCAGCATATGATGAGGTGATTCATCTTTAATAATTACTACGCAACCAATTACTAAATCTTTTCATCTAATCTATTGGTAGCTGATTTGCAGAAGGATTTTTCTTATATGGCAATTTTTTATATTTTTATGATGTTAATATAAAAAATTGCGGGAATTAAAGAAAATACTGAAAGGGTGCCTGGCAGGAGATAAAAGAGACCAGGAACTGCTTTACCGGAGATATTCTGCAAAACTTTATACAGTTTGCTTGCAATATACCAGCTCTCGTGAAGAAGCCAGGGATGTATTGCAGGAAAGTTATGTTAAGATTTTTACTAATCTCAGCTCATATGGCTGGGAAGGTTCTTTTGAAGGATGGATGAGGAGGATAGCGGTTAATTCCGCACTCGAAAAACACCGCAACAGGTACTATCTGAATAAAGTGGATGACTTTGACAGTATTCCCGAACCTTTACTGAATTCAGATAATAAAGATTTTTCGGGAATGGAAGCCGATGATTTGCTTGGGTTTATAATGGAATTACCTCCCAAATACCGAATGGTATTCAACCTATATGCCCTTGAAGGGTATTCACACAGGGAAATTGCAAATATGTTGAATATCTCTGAAGGAACCTCAAAGTCGAACTTGTCAAGAGCAAGAAATATTTTGCAGAAAAAGGTGGAAATATACCTGGGAATTACGAAAAGGATGATCAATGGTTAAGAGAGATGCACAAATAGATATATTATTCAGGGAAGGATTACTGGATATGGAGGTCCTTCCTCCTTCGGATATATGGGATGATATATCTCCAGCTATCAATAGCCGCTCGAACCTTGGCATTGTATTCAGGATCGCAGCTGGATTTGCAGCCCTGACTACCCTTGCAATGCTGACCTACTTTATAGGTATTAGAACTGCAGCAGTGCTTGAACAGCCTCTTTCGGCTTCAGCTGACCTGGAGTTTTCTGATTTCAATGTACCCCGGGATCAGGTCATTCAAACTTTAGCGCAGGAGCATGCGCAGAGAAACGTAGCGGGTTCAGCGGGTATGGAAAGAGAGGCATTTGCATCTGTTGCGAATGACATCCCTCAATACGAGCCTGTTGTTCAATTTGAATTGTCTGATGCTGTTAACGAGGTTGAAATGGCCGGGAATGAAATGAGAACAGACCTGGTGAATAATAACATGATCTCCGAAAAAATTGATGCATTGGAACCAGAGCAATTATTATATGAAGAAATTGATCCCTTACTGATTCCGCCCAACCAATCATTGATTAATGATAAATGGCAGGTTGGGGCGAAGATGTCACCTACATACCTGTCATCTAACCTAATGGCCGCAAATCAATTACTCGGTGACCTCAAGTCAGATGAATCGGCTGTTATGTCCTACTCAGGAGGTTTTTCCATCAGTTATAAGATGAGTGGAAGGATGAGCCTTCAGACAGGTATTTATTATTCATCCCTTGGAAGGGAAATAAGCGGGATTGATTCCTATTCCGGATTTGCAGTTTATGCAGGAACCAAAAGCAGTACTGTTTTCGGTGTTGAGACATCAACAGGAAAAATAAGCACAACAAATAAGGATATCTTCCTCACTGACGCTGCAAGCAACAGGATTTCCGGACAGTATTCTGCCGATAACTTCGATCCTGTAAAAGCAGACCTGACACCCCTGGGATCTTCGCTTAGGCAGAATTATGAATATATTGAAATACCCCTTATGTTAAGCTATAAGCTTATTGACAGGAAGATTGATTTCAATATCATGGGTGGTATGTCCTATAATTTTCTTCTCAATAACCGCACATACGCAATGGCTGATGGATCCCATATCCTGATCGGATCAACCGATAACATGAATGCATTGCTTCTTTCAAGTGCACTTGGAATGAGTATGGAGTATAACCTCACCAGCAAGATCTCTCTGAATCTCGAACCCTCATTCAAATATTACCTTAACTCAGGGGGCCACCTTTCAATTAGGAATCCATACAGCGTTGGTGTGTACTCCGGATTTTTATATAAGTTTTAAGAACAGCTTTCCCTTGATATTCATCACCTGCCTTCGATTTAATCATTGACCTTCTTTTAAGTACTATTTTATGCGAATTAAATGGTAAACATTACCTTTGTCAGTTGTGTATGTAACTTGTAAGACACTATAAGTAAAGTATTACTGTCTGGTATTAAAAAACTTAAATTATGATAATGAAAAGATTACGGCAATTATTGGGACTGGCTGGAATATTCGGAGGTATCCTTGTCATATTCCTGGGGATCGAGGGATTCAACAATAACAGGCCGGAAAACAATATTATCTCAGGTCAGGAAAATCAAAAAATAAGATCTTACAGGATACCCGATTCACTCCTTTTCTCAGGGGAGATGGTACCTCTGGAGAACTTTGACACTCGTGAGAGTTTAGACAGGGAGCTTAATTCCAATGCCTATTTCCACTCATCAACCCTTCTGCTTCTGAAAAGGTCAAACAGGTATTTTCCAGTAATCGAACCAATACTAAAGAAACATGGCATACCGGATGATTTTAAGTATATCGCAGTTGCTGAAAGTAATTTATCCAATATTGTCTCTCCTGCAGGAGCAGTTGGATTCTGGCAGTTTTTAGCCGACACCGGCAAGGAGTATGGTCTTGAGATAAACACGGAGATCGACGAGAGGTATCACCTTGAAAAATCTACAGAGGCCGCGTGCCGGTATTTTCTGAAATCCTTTGAGAAATATGGAAACTGGACAATGGTGGCTGCATCATTTAACCGCGGTTCAAATGGTGTCGACCAACAGGTTGAGATCCAGGGCCAGACCAATTACTATGACCTGCTGTTACCTGAAGAAACTTCACGTTATGTGTTCAGGATACTTTCGTTCAAGATCATCTTCTCAGACCCTGAAGAATATGGGTTTTCAATTGAGGAGGGTCACCTTTATCCTGAAATTTCCTATGAATTGGTAATGGTTGATTCCACAATTTCAAATTTTGCAGATTTTGCTTCAAAATTCGGCACCAATTATAAAATATTTAAAGCGCTTAATCCCTGGCTGAGAAAGCCTTATCTCAATAATAAAAAAGGGAAAACATATGAACTTAAGATCCCTTCGGAAAATGCCAGGACAGATACGTATAACTTTTAAAAGGATCCATATCTGGTGGTAAGGGACAACAGAATATATGAAGGGAGGATTAAGGTCCTTGGAGCCAGGGTACACAATCTGAAAAATATCAATGTTGAGATACCAAGGAATAAGCTTGTTGTTATTACAGGATTGAGTGGCAGCGGGAAATCCTCCCTTGCATTTGACACTATCTATGCTGAAGGTCAGAGAAGGTACCTGGAGACATTTTCTGCCTATGCCCGCCAGTTCCTTGGCGGCATGGAAAGACCTGATGTAGATAAAATAACCGGACTCAGCCCTGTTATATCCATTGAGCAAAAATCGACAAACAAGAATCCCAGGTCGACTGTTGGAACAATTACTGAAATATATGACTACCTCCGCCTGCTCTATGCAAGGGCGGCTGACGCCTATTCGTATGCCACTGGCGAGAAAATGGTAAAGTATACTGATGAGCAGATCGTCGAGCTCATAAAGAACAGGTATTCAGGTAGGAAGGTCTATCTTCTTGCCCCTGTAGTACAGGGAAGGAAAGGACACTACAAGGAGTTGTTTGAGCAGCTGAGGCGGAAAGGGTTTCTCCATGTCAGGATAAACGGATCAGTAAAGGAGCTTGCGGGAGGGATGAGACTCGACAGGTACAAGACTCACTATATTGAGGTTGTTATTGATAAATTTATTCCGGAGAGGGTAACTGAAAAACGACTTAATGATTCAGTTCTTCTTGCACTTGACCAGGGCGACGGAATTATGATGATTCTTGATGCTGACACAAACGATCCTGGTTATTTCAGCCGGCACCTGATGTGCCCCACTACCGGATTATCCTATAACGAACCTGCTCCCCATACCTTTTCTTTTAACTCACCCCAGGGGGCCTGCCCTAAATGCAATGGGCTGGGAATAGTTTCGCAGGTTGATGTAAATAAAATTATCCCGGATCCATCGCAGAGTATACGTAAGGGAGGATTAGAGCCAATTGGCAAGTACAGGAATATGTGGATATTCTGGCAATTGGAGGCAATTGCAGAGAAACATGGATTTACTCTCGACACTCCTCTTGGGGAATTACCGGAGGAGGCGATGAGCAGTATTTTATATGGCTCTGATGAAGTGTTGAAACTCTCGAATACGCCACTTGGGCTTACATCAAACTATTTTCTGACTTTTGAGGGTGTGATAAATTATGTCGGGAACCAGGAGGCTATAAATGGTAAAAAGAATGGATACAGGCAGAGGAACCAGTATATTAATTATGTGACATGCCCTGAATGTAACGGATCGAGACTAAAGAAAGAGGCGGTTCATTACATAATTGCGGGAAAATCGATCGGAGACCTTGCCTCAATGGACATAAGGGAGCTCACATCATTTATAGATAATGTCGAAACCGGGCTTACTGAACGACAACAGAAGATAGCATCTGAAATCTTAAAAGAGATCAGGTCAAGGTTAGTATTCCTGTGTAATGTTGGACTCGACTATCTGTCACTGAACAGGGGGTCAAGGACCTTGTCAGGTGGCGAGAGCCAGAGGATCCGACTGGCCACACAGATAGGATCAAGACTGGTGAATGTGCTTTATATCCTTGATGAACCCAGCATTGGATTGCACCAGAGGGATAACAGGAAGTTGATTGGATCACTCAGGAAACTTCGCGATAGCGGTAATTCTGTGATTGTTGTCGAACATGACAGAGAGATGATAATGTCAGCCGACCACATTGTTGATATGGGACCCTATGCAGGGAAGAAGGGTGGAAGCCTTGTAGCAGAGGGATCTCCAAAGAGTGTAATGAATAGCAGCACTCTTACCGGTGCCTACCTTTCGGGTGCAAAGCTGATCCGTATTCCTGACAAAAGGAGAGAGGGGAACGGGAAAAAGATCGGCATTTGCGGAGCACGAGGCAATAATCTGAAGAACGTGAATGTAGACTTCCCACTCGGGAAGCTGATATGTGTTACCGGTGTGTCAGGAAGTGGAAAATCATCACTTGTAAACCTGACATTACATCCGGCTCTTGCATCAGTATTACATAATTCAGGCAAAATTCCTCTGGATCATGATAAAATTTCGGGGATAGAAGAAATCGATAAGGTAATTGAAGTTGATCAAAGCCCGATCGGACGTACTCCAAGATCAAATCCAGCAACTTATACAGGTCTGTTTACCGATATACGTAAACTGTTTGAGCAAACTACGGAGGCAAAAATCCGAGGTTATAAGGCCAGCAGGTTCTCATTCAATGTCTCGGGAGGCAGGTGCGAAAGTTGTCAGGGTGCAGGACTGAAAACGATTGAAATGAATTTTCTTCCTGACGTACATGTTCTGTGCACCGACTGCAATGGTAAGAGATATAACCGGGAAACCCTGGAGGTTAAGTATAAGGGGAAATCGATCAGTGATATTCTTGACCTGAGCATAACCCATGCTGTTGAGTTGTTCGAGAATATTCCATCGATCTTTCAGAAGCTAAAAACCCTTAAGGATGTTGGCCTGGGCTATATCAGGCTGGGTCAGCCTTCAACAACCCTTTCAGGTGGTGAAGCACAGAGGGTTAAACTGGCTGCTGAACTGGCCCGCAGGGATACGGGACGAACACTCTATATACTTGATGAACCTACTACAGGACTCCATTTCGAGGATGTCAGAGTACTCCTTTGCGTAATCGAAAGGTTGGTCGACAGGGGAAATACCGTGATTGTCATTGAGCACAATATGGATGTTATAAAAACAGCAGATTATATAATTGATATGGGGCCGGAAGGTGGAGCTCCTGGCGGCCGGATAATATTTTCAGGGACGCCTGAACAACTGGCCAGACATAAAACAAGTTACACCGGTTATTACCTGCAGCATGAGCTTAATCTTAAATAAATTAGTTAATTTAGGTTTTTAAACTATTGGATTAATATGGAGAAATCAATTGACCTTGTAAAGGATGCTTTTGAACCTAAAACATGGAATGAGATACATTCTATGGATTCATGGCGGGTCTTAAAAATTATAGCGGAGTTTGTTGAAGGGTTTGAAAAACTTGCCAGGATAGGACCTTGTGTGTCGATATTTGGCTCTGCCCGGGTGAATGGTAAAAACAGGTATTATAATATGGCCGAAGAGATCGCCTTCCTGCTTACAATTCACGGATATGGTGTAATAACTGGCGGAGGCCCTGGAATAATGGAGGCGGCCAATAAAGGAGCAAAACGTGGCAAGGGCAAATCTGTAGGCATAAATATTGATCTCCCGTTTGAGCAGAACCCAAACGATTTTATAGATTCGGATAAGCTTATTACTTTCGACCATTTTTTCGTCAGAAAGGTAATGTTTATGAAGTATGCACAGGGATTCATAGTTCTTCCTGGAGGATTTGGAACTTTCGATGAGCTGTTTGAAGCTATTACCCTGATCCAGACAAAGAAGATAGGGAAATTCCCCATTATTCTTATAGGTCACAAATACTGGGGTGGCCTTCTGAAGTGGGTCAGGGAGGTAATGCTCGAAGAGGAGAAAAACATTTCGATTCAAGACATGGATCTTTTTAAGGTAGTTGATACCGCAGAGGATGCGGTTAATCTTATCGATCAGTTCTATTCCAAATATCTGCTTAGCCCAAACTTTTGACAATATTCGAATGCGCATTTTTCTTACCCTGATACTATCGACTTTTCTTGCTGTTTCCTATTCGCAGGAGGTTGGAATACTTGTCCTGACCCAACCGGTATGGCCTCCGGGGAAAGCGGTCGTAGTAACTGTTGAAATAACAAAGAATTCAGTTTCCGGATTTGCGCGGTTCTTTCAGGACCTCCCCCAGGGATTCATTGCCGAACCGGTACACAGTGCGGGTGCTGATTTTTATTGGGAGAATAACCAGGTTAACCTTGTATGGGTAAAACTACCTGACGATGAAGTGTTAAAGGTCCAATATCTGGTAACAGCTGATGAATCTCTTGGCGGGTCATTCAGAATGGGTGGAAGGTTTGACTATATTATAAATGGAAAGGAAAGACGGTCGGTTGAGTTCAATCCAATACTGATAAGACTGAATAGGAGTGCCCCTGTATCAGGGGTGCCTCTTCTGCCTCGTGATTCTGCAATAGCAGATAAACCCTTGACCGGCAGGGATACCACGATTGTTGCTAAACCGGTTGAAATGGTCATCTACAGGGTACAGGTTGCAATTTCTTCTCAAAGGTTGTCAGATTATGAACTTGAGGAGAGGATTGGCTGCAAACTTGAGCAGGAGGTCACAATTCTGAAATCGGGCAATATGTTTAAATATCAAACAGGATCATTTAACAGGTACGGGGAAGCTTCGGCATATCTCAATTCCATAAAGGAGCAGGGGGTGTCAGATGCTTTTATCGTGGCTTTTCGTGGTGCCGAGCAAATCTCTGTCGACCTGGCAAAAACCCTTGAGAAATAACTATTGCTTCATTCTTCTGTCCATTTCCCTGTGGGCATCTTTCTGCTTCAGGCTCTCTCTGTGATCATATTCTTTCTTTCCGCGAGCAAGAGCTATTTCTGCTTTTGCCAATCCACGTTCATTGAGGAAGATCTTTATAACAATAATTGTCAGGCCGCCTTCCTTCACTTTGCGCTCGAGCTTGTTAAGCTCCCTTTTAGTAAGTAGAAGCTTTCTTTCCCTCCTGGGATCATGGTTATAAATATTTCCCCAAAAATACTCGGAGATATTCATTCCTGTAACATAGAGCTCACCATTCCTGAACTGACAATATGAATCGACGAGTGAAACCTTGCCTGTACGAACCGATTTAATCTCTGTTCCGGTAAGCTCTATTCCTGCAATATATTTATCAAGGAACAGATAATCCCTGAGAGCTTTTTTATTCTTGATTATGATATTGCCAGTATCCTTTTTCATATTCTACCTGAAAATAGTGAAATACAATCCATCCAGTACCGACATAAGGATCCATCCTATAACAAGGTACAAAATCACGGTAGCCGATAAAACAAGGGGGAAATACCTGGTTTTAAACCTTCTGCCGACTGGCTCCAATTGGTTAATCCCGATCCATAGAATAACGAAGCCATACAATCCTATGATATTCAAGAATATAAGAGAGGAGACCAATCTGGAAACAATCATCGACACCAGGTAAGGAGTAGCAGAATAGGTAATGAGTTTATAGTTTATTGAAAGATCCTTTTCCGGGGTGAATATTATTGATATTTCAGTTACAACGAGTGCCGCCAGCTCCACTGTGATGAAAAAAGTGCCAAAATCCTTAATAGCCATTATGACAGGGTAGAGGATCGATAAACCGCTATGGGTAAAAATTAGAGTGCCTGCAAACGATGACAATGTAATCAGGATAAGTAAAGGCAGAAGAAATCTTGTTCTCACCTCTCTGATTGGCCTGTCCTCCTCCCGAACCTGCTCCCAAACCCTTGTAGGATTTGAGAAGATCAACCTTATCCTGTTATACAACAGACTGAAATCCATTCGCTATTTCTTAAGGTGAGCAACAAAAATAACTAATTTTATGCAATAATCTTTTCAGATGGCTAAATCAAGGTACGACCTGGTAGTGGTAACAGGACCTACTGCATCAGGTAAAACTGCTTTTGCTTCGTTGCTAGCCTGCAGGCTGGGGGGCGAGATCATCAGTGCTGATTCGAGACAGGTTTACAGAGGAATGGATATAGGAACCGGAAAGGACTACTCTGACTATTGTATCGAAGGCAGGATCATCCCTTTTCACATGGTTGATATCGTAGATGCCGGACAGAGGTATAACCTGTTTGAATACCAGACTGATTTTCTGAAGGTATATAATGAGGTAAGAGCCAGGAACAGGTTTCCGGTAGTCTGCGGCGGATCAGGAATGTACCTTGACAGTATACTGAGCGGATACAGGCTAATTAAGGTGCCTGTCAACAAAGAATTAAGGGCAGAGCTCGAAAATGAGACACTTGAACAGCTAACAAACAGACTGAAACAATACAAGAACCTTCATAATAAGACTGATATTGATAATCATAAGAGGGCTGTTAGGGCGATTGAGATTGAAGAGTACTACGAAGGGAATCGTGATATTCCCGACGAATTTCCACAGATAAACGCTCTTATAATTGGAATTGAGTTTGACCGGGAATCCAGAAGACGCAGAATCACTGAGCGTCTGAAAGCAAGGCTTAAAGAGGGGATGATAGAGGAGGTGGAACAATTAATCAGGAACGGTATTGCGCCGGAGGATCTTATTTATTATGGTCTTGAATACAAATATCTTACTCTCTTTCTGGTTGACCGCATAACCTACGAAGAGATGTTCAGGAGCCTTGAAACAGCAATTCATCAGTTTGCAAAGAGACAGATGACATGGTTCAGAGGGATGGAGCGGAAAGGATTCAAAATTCACTGGCTCGATGGCTATATGAGCTCTGAAGAAAAACTCACCAGAGTCCTGGAACTCCTCGAATAATAGTCTTACAATTACTGCTGTTTAGACCTCGGTTAACTATAGATTAAAATATATAATTAATAATGATAGGTATCAGTCCTCAACGCTAAACGCTGAATGTGCCCTAACGCACAGGTGCCCTCTACCAATCTACCAACTCAGACTTTAGTCTTTCGCCTTCAGCCTATTTAAGATAGGTTTCAAGCCATCCGAAAAACTCCCTCTGCCATATTACAGCATCCTGAGGTTTTGTCACAAAGTGGGTGCCATCATGGAAAAAAAGCAGCCTGCTTGGTACACCGTTCATCTGAGCCGCTGTAAATGCTTCAATGCTCTGTGTATAGGGAATCCTGTAATCATGTTCTCCCGTTATAATGAGTATAGGTGTGTCCCACTTGTCCACATTCAGGTGTGGTGAGAACTGATACCCCACAGGCTTCGGATCCGCCCAGTAGGCTCCTCCCAGATCCTTGTCAGGGAACCATAACTCCTCGGTTGATCCGTACCAGCTGTCGATGTTGAACATACCGCAATGGGAGATAAATGCCTTGAACCTGCCATTGTGCATCCCTGCAAGATAAAAGACCGAGTAGCCACCATAGCTTGCTCCAACCGCTCCAAGGTTCTCTTCATCAACGAAGGGTTCCTCAGCCATATAGTCAATGGCATCAAGGTAATCCTGCATGTTCTTACCACCATAATCTCCGGATATCTGCTCACGCCACTCGCTGCCGAATCCTGAATTACCACGGCGGTTGGGGGCAACTACAATATAGCCATTGGCCGCCATCATCTGGTAATTCCAGCGGTACGACCACCCCTGGGCAAGTGGTCCCTGGGGCCCTCCTTTACAATATAGCAGGGCAGGATACTTCTTTGAGGGATCAAAATCAGGAGGGTAAATGATCCACATCTGGAGCTCCTCTCCGTCAGTTGTTTCAACAAACCTTTCCTCCATGGTGCCCATACGGATGTTGTCGTAAATATGCTTATTAACTGAACTGATGATCTGCATCTCCCCATTCGCAATATCAAGATTTGCAATCTCAAGGGCCATGGCCATTGATTGTATACCTGATATCAGATGATCACCGGAAACCATAACAGGTCCCCAATTATAGACCCCTTTCGAAACCTGGCTTACAGCCCCGGAAGCCAGATCAATATTAAAGATCTGCACCGTACCCAGATAGGGGCTGGTAAAGAAAATTCTACTACCATCTTCTGACCAGTTAATATCCTCCACATTATAGTCCCAACCTTCTGATAACCATTTCCCCGATCCGTCACTGAAATTATAGATAAACAGCCTGTCAAGGTCTGATTCATATCCCTCCTCCTGCATCGACTGCCATGCTATCATAGAGCCGTCAGGTGAAAATCTTGGATATTTGTCAAATCCCCTGTTCCAGGGAGTCAGGTTTACCACTTCATCTGTTTCCAGGTTATGAATAAAAATGTCGGTGTTTGTGCTTACAGCATCAGCTTTACCGTTAAGTTGCTTGCATGTATATGCTATTTTTTTCCCATCCGGACTCCAGGTGATCTCTCCCTCATCGAAATAGGGAGCTGTTGGAGACTCAAACCTTTGCCCCTCCATAAGATCCTTTTCCCCTGACACTACCTTGCCGTCGAAGGAGGCTACGAAAATATGACTGTATGAGTAATCGTGCCAGTAATTCCAGTGTCTGAACATAAGGTCTTCAATAATCCTCATATTCGCTTTTGGAAGATTATGCTTTTCATTAGGGGTCTGATCAAGTTTCACACGCCTCGTAAAAAGTATCCTGTCACCGGTGGGTGATAATGAATAGGACTCAAAATTATCAAGTCCTCCAACCTCTTTGTTTGCGGTACCATCCGCATTCATGATATGCAGTGTCCCCTGTTTGACATATACTATTTTTCTGCCATTATCGAACCACCTGGGCGAACTGCCCCCATCTCTGGTGATTTGGATAATCTCTCCTCCATCAGAAGGGATAGAGAAAATATTTGTCCTGTGCGATTCAGACTCAAGGTCATAATGAGTTACAGTATAAAGTACTGTGCTGCCGTCAGGGGAAAGCTCTATGCTCCCGACCCGGCCAAATTTCCATAATATTTCAGGACTCATAATACCAGACTCTATCTCTGCCTTGGTCAGTGAAATATCGAATGTGGGTGAATCTTGTTTTGACATTTCCCTGCAGGAGTAACTGACCATCAGCAGAAAAATGAGAATGAACAGGGAATAGTTTTTCATAGGTAGAATTATTCAGGTTGTAAGTACTTCTTTTATTTTGAGGGTAAGTTCCTCCATTAACTCGGGATTGTCTCTTATTATCTGTCGTACTGCTTCACGACCCTGGCCAAGACGGGTATCCCCGTAGCTAAACCATGAGCCGCTTTTTGTAAGGATGTTGTGATCGACACCAAGATCAATTATTTCACCGGTACGGCTGATCCCTGTGCCATACAGGATATCGAATTCTGCTTTGCGGAAAGGCGGAGCAAGTTTATTTTTAACGACTTTTACCCTGGTACGGCTTCCGGTTGCATCTTCACCCTCCTTGATCTGGCTGATCCTTCGTATATCGACCCTTACAGATGCATAAAACTTAAGAGCATTACCACCGGTTGTTGTTTCCGGGTTACCAAACATAACCCCGATTTTCTCACGAAGCTGATTAATGAATATGATGCAGGTATTTGTTTTGCTGATATTTGCTGTTAGTTTCCTGAGTGCCTGGGACATGAGCCTGGCCTGCAATCCCATTTTTGAATCACCCATTTCACCTTCGATCTCTGCTTTTGGAGTAAGAGCAGCTACAGAGTCGATTACTACTATATCAATTGCCCCTGACCGGATAAGATGATCGGCTACCTCCAGTGCCTGTTCTCCGTTGTCAGGTTGCGAGATAAGCAAATTCGCAATATCCACACCTAATTTTTCGGCGTAAAACCTGTCGAAAGCGTGCTCAGCGTCAATAATTGCTGCAATACCCCCGCTTTTCTGCGCTTCAGCAATTGCATGGATTGCCAGTGTAGTTTTCCCCGAGGCCTCGGGGCCGTAAATCTCGATTACCCTTCCTCTTGGAAAACCTCCAATACCAAGTGCTGAATCAAGTCCGATAGAGCCGGTCGAGATTGTTTTTACATTTTCAACTGGCTGATCACCAAGTTTCATTATTGTGCCACGGCCGAAGTCCTTTTCAATCTTACCCAAGGTTATTTCAAGTGCCTTAAGCTTTTCCTGATTAATTTCCTTTTTTTCGTTGCTCATTCCAGTGGTTACTTATGGTTTTATATGATTATTCGTAAAGGGTATATATCTGTTCTGTATGCTTCTGGGTCTCTACCTTTTTAATAACCTTTTCAATTATTCCATTTTCATCTATTATGAAAGTGGTACGTTTAATACCAAGGAATGTCTTTCCATACATTTTTTTCTCTCCAAAGGTTCCGTAATCACTCATAATTTTCTTATCTGTATCAGCGATTAGCGGGAACGGCAGATCATATTTCTCAGCAAATTTCCTATGCGATGATTCTGAATCACCACTAACTCCTATTACTGCAAAACCCTTGTCGATCAGTTCCCTGTAATTATCCCGCAGATTGCATGCTTCAGATGTACAGCCCGGGGTATTGTCTTTCGGATAAAAATAGAGGATCACCTTCTTACCTATAAAATCATCCAGCCTTACATAGTTTCCCGACTGATCTTTCCCCTCAAAAAAAGGGGCCTTCTGGCCTACCTTCAATTTAGTCATAATTTTATAAATTTTTTTATTAAACGTAAAATTACGAAGTTTGAATTGTATATTGAAACAAATTGTTTATTTGTTATTAACAACAAACCTGAAGCTGGTAAAGTTGATCTGTAGCTTATGAAAACCTAATATTATTAAGGGGAATGAAAAGCATAATTCATATCAGGTATAGATTTGCATTAATCCTGCTGTGTTGTTTAGGTTTCCCTGCCAGTTATGCATTCTGTCAGGAGGTAGAATTCACCCCCTCCAGGACTGATGCAATTGACTCGTTCGGGAAAGGCGATTATGTCACTGCCCTGGAGCATTTTCGTGGCCTTTGCGGTTTATTTCCAGCCGACCCCCTGTACAAGTACTATTCGGGCGTATGTATGGTAGAACTGAAATCAGAACCTGACGAGGCTGCTCTGCTTCTAAAGAATGCAACAGCCAATAGCTCTGCACTCAGACCGGTTCCGGAAAATGCATGGTTCTATCTTGGAAGGGCATACCATCTTGGAGGGAGGTTCAGGGAGGCGATCAATGCCTACGACAGGTATAAGGAAGGTGCAAAAAGGAAGGAGATAAAGGAGCTCAGGGTTGATGAATTGATAAAACAGTGCGAAGATGGTACCGGAGTTGCTGAAACCGGGATAACTCCGATAATCGCCCTTGAAGATGAGGAAGAGATTACTCTCGTTGAAGAACCTGAAATCCGGCAGGAAGAACCTGTAGTATCCCCTGATGAGCAATATAACCTGGTTGCCAGGGAGGCTCTGGGTTATCAGTTTATGTCCGATTCTCTGTCGAGGATTACAGAGCGGTACAGAGGAACGTTGGGATCGCTTACAGGTGACGACAGGGAATCTGTAGTTAGCAAAATACTTGAACTTGAGGAACTTACATTCAATTATCAGTTACAGGCTGACAAAAAGTTTGCAGAGGCAACAAGGCTTGCTTCCATAATATTTGAAGGCAAGGGTGAAATGATTGATCTGACCGAAATGAGAAGGGAGGCTCTGAGAGATGATAAGATTTCCGCACCAGAAAAAGAGATGATAGTTAACCATCAAACTGACCCTGATTCGATAATCTTTATTACAGATACCCTTGTGACTTCCGTTACTGACTCTGTTTCAACAGATCCTGAACCACCGGTAATACTGGTAATATTTGATGACGACACAAGCCAGCCTGAAAAAATTCCTGTAAACAGTGAACTGCCTGAGGGCCTCTTTTACAGAATCCAGACTGCGGCATTCAGGAACCCGGTCGATCCTTCCTATTTCAGGAAACTGGGGCCGGTATTTGGATTCAAGGCCGGTGATTCTGATATTACATTTTATTATATTGGGCTATTCAGAAAACTGGAAGATGCATCTTCCGCACTTGTGAAGGTGAGAAATAATGGATTCAAAGATGCTTTTGTAGTGGCGGTGGCTGAGGGGAAGAGAGTTTCTTCTGAGCGTGCCGAAATACTTGAGAAGGAATGGGGTGATATATCACTGACTGGAGAAGGATTTAAATCAAGTATCGAACCTGAAACTCAGAAGCCCCAGGAACCTCCAACCCTTTTATACCGCGTTGAGGTGACAAAATCGAAGAAGAAACTTACAGATCAGGAGACTGAGGCAATCAAAATGGTTGCAGGCAACAGGAAATTTGATATATATGTGACCGATGATAACCAGTATGTTTATTTAATTGGAAATTTTCTTACTTTTGAAAGTGCTATGTCCTATTCTGATCTTTTATACAGGAATGGGATGAAACAGTCGCGGATTGTGGCATATCTTGGGAGAAGGGAAATACCTCTTGAAACAGCCAAACAGCTGTTTGATTTGTACTTCAATAAATAATGATCAAAGATTGATATATATGAAGGAAAAACCGGTATCGGCGAAAAAAGATCTTGTGAGCAGGAATAATTATGCTCTCATACTTTTAAATGATGAGGTGAATAGCTTTGAACATGTCATTAAATCACTTGTAGAGGTTTGCGGACATGACCCGGTGCAGGCTGAACAGTGTGCAGTTATTACTCATTTCAGGGGAAGCTGCGATGTAAAGACTGGCAGATCTTCAGTACTGCTGGCTATGAAAAGGGGCCTTGGTAATAGAAATCTGAATTCAGAAGTTAAACCGATTTGAAATGTCGTTGGGTTTAATAATTTTTTTGATCCTTCTGGGGATAGTGCTGTTCCTTGTGGAGTTTTTAATCGTTCCGGGAGTAACAATTGCTGGGATAGGTGGTGCTCTGTGCATCGTTACAGCAGATGTAATGGCATTTTATTTCCATGGACCAAAAATTGGCCTGTTCGTTCTTATCGGAACCCTGGTAATCATAATGGTCACTGTAGCACTGATGCTCAAAACGGGCACATGGAAAAAACTAATGCTTAACAAACAGATTGACGGGAAAATTGATCTTGTACACAAGGAAGAAGGTAATGTAAAGACGGGCGACAAAGGTGTTACTGTAACCCGCCTGAATCCTATGGGAAGGGTAAATGTAAATGGCCGGTATTATGAAGCAAAGGCGCTGGATAAGCTGATCGATCAGCAAACAGAAATTGAGGTAATTAAGGTTGAATCGAATAAACTAATTGTAAAACCATTAAACTAAACAGATATGAATCCTATTGGGGCATATATTATTATTATTATCGGTGTCATAGTACTGCTGTGGCTCTTGCTGTACCTGATACCGATCGGTCTGTGGTTTCAGGCGCTTGTCTCAGGTGTGAGGATCTCCCTCCTGCAGCTCATATTCATGCGCTGGCGAAAAGTACCTCCTTCCGTTATTGTTAGTGCAATGATTGAAGCAGATAAGGCAGGAATAAAGCTTGAAAGGGATGACCTGGAGGCGCATTACCTCGCTGGTGGAAGGGTCGCACAGGTTGTTCATGCCCTTGTCTCAGCAGCAAAAGCGAATATAGAACTGCCGTTCAATATGGCGACAGCCATTGATCTGGCAGGACGTGATGTGTTCGAGGCGGTACAGATGTCGGTTAATCCCAAAGTGATCGATACTCCCCCTGTTACTGCCGTTGCAAAGGATGGTATACAGCTGATAGCCAAGGCAAGGGTTACGGTCAGGGCAAATATCAAACAGCTTGTTGGCGGAGCGGGTGAAGATACGGTCCTTGCCAGGGTAGGTGAGGGGATAGTGTCATCAATAGGATCAGCCAAAAGTCATAAGGAGGTTCTTGAAAACCCTGACAATATTTCAAAGGTTGTACTGGATAAGGGTCTTGACGCAGGGACTGCCTTTGAAATTCTTTCAATTGATATAGCCGATATTGATATCGGGAAAAATATTGGTGCCGTTCTGCAGATGGATCAGGCAAATGCCGATAAGAATATTGCACAGGCAAAAGCGGAGGAACGAAGGGCAATGGCAGTGGCGATTGAACAGGAGATGAAGGCAAAGGCACAGGAGGCCAGGGCAAAGGTGATTGAGGCTGAGGTTCAGATACCCCTGGCAATGGCTGATGCCTTTAGGGCAGGTAACCTGGGCATTATGGATTATTACCGCCTGAAGAATATTGAGGCTGATACAGGTATGCGTGACTCAATCTCAAAGCCGGGTAGCGGAAAAGGGACGAAAGAATAATAGCTGCCACACTTTTGTAATAACCACGTTTGTTTTTATTGAATCCCGGCGAGCACATTGGCTTCGAACTTCGCCCCGGTTCATCGGGGCTACGTCCGACGAAGTCGCCGGGCTCGAAAACCCGGTTCCTCGCTGCTTGCAGCGAGGAGCTTCAATTCAAAAGAAACTATCTGACTTTAAAAAAGTAGATGTTGTCTCTTTCAAGAAGCTTTGTGTCGATTCTTATAAGCTCATACCCGGCCTCTGTCATCTGGCTGATCATTTCAGCATGTGAAGTACTTTCATTACTGCTCTGGCCGGTTTTGGAAGGATCGCGTTCGACAATCACAAGCCGGCCATCAGGTTTTAAGCAGGGTATAGTGTTCCTCATAAGCTCAACGGGTTTCTCAAGGTGATGAAAGGTGCTTACCATAAAAACGATATCGGCTGTGCCTTCCGGCAGCATCGGATCAGTCACTGAACCAAGAAATGTGTTCACATTGTTGATATTATTTCTTTTACACCTGTTCTCCAGATACTCAAGTGCATATTTATCGATATCATTTGCAAGAACCTTTCCCTTTTCACCAACTCTGAAAGCGAAAAAAACAGTCATTCTGCCTCTCCCTGCTCCAATATCTGCAATCACCATGCCTTCCTCCAATCCAATGACTTCCATTAACTGCTCAGGTTTGTGCTGACTATTGAGCCTCTCTTCAGAAGGGTCAACCGGAACCCTTTTGACCTGAGAATATGAGCAGCTACTAAGTGATATCAAGAGCAATACTGCAGCACTCCTGTTCAGAAGGGATAAAAATGGATTATTCATAACCGTTTTATTTATTCATAAAATTCACTTTGCTGTGATAAGGTGACCGTGACCATAAATGCGAGTATAATGATAATAGCCAATAGTCTTTTCATTGGAGTTCTTCCTTCATATTTAGTTTAATGCGGCTGCATCGAAAATTAGCAACTGGATCAAAAATATCATTCTGGTTCCTCTCCTTTCATAATCTTATACAGGACGTCTGACTGCACCCGGTAAACTTCACACTTCCATGGAACTGCTATTAATTTCAGAAAGAAAAAGTATTTCCCATCCGGTATGAGTCGGGGAAAACTGGTTGATAAGTGTCCTTTATTAATACTACCAAAAATATTTATTATAATGTTTTTGTTCTTGTTATTTTTAATCTCTGATAATTTAGCAACCACCCAAAAAATACTTTTCCTTCCTCCAATTCGGCCCATAAAAAACATGTATTCGTCATCAGGTGTCATTGTTGCTAATAAGGCACTGCTTCCCAATGGCTTGCCCAGACACTTAGCTTTTGTTCACGAACATTATCCTTTTGAGCTGATGAGTGAGCCTGATGAATATAATATTAAAGAGATCTGTTAAAGTATGTTCTAGTCGGGACGGACAAATTCTTCCTTTAAGCACTATTTACTGAACAGGTACTGCAATTTAACAAAAAACTGGTTTTCCGTTGGTTTAAAGATGTAATCTTCCTCCTCATATTCAAGCATATCCTTGGTCATACCCGCACAGAACATTGTAAAGGCATTGAACTTATAACTGATCAACGGGTAAATACTGAAAGTATTACTGAATGAATTATATTGGGTGATGTTACGCAGAAACAGTTTTCTTGAGAACTGGAATGTTGTACTATTACGTAATATAAATCCATTATAAAACTCTTCATCTGTTTCCAGGTCATTAAGCCTTGCCAGGGAACATGTAAAGGAGGACTTCAACCGCGAAGTAGGTTCAATACTCACGGATGAGCTTAAAGTATAACCCTTACCTACGACCGGTGTCAGTGTCCGGTAAATAAACCTGCCGGCCTGCCCGTTCAGGGAAACACTCAATCCTCTTACAGGAGCAGAACTGATGTTAAAAAACGCTCTTTGAACTCCTTTAAAGAAAACCTCGCGGAACCGTTCCCTGTTAACAAGCAGATAGGCAAAGTTGATATTAGTTTGCCCTATCATGCTCAGTGAAGCCCCCGGTTGAATTACCAGTTCCTTAAACATGCCATCGTAGTTATAGTTAAGATTCCCGCCTGTGTTTACAGAAACCTTTTTAATGATTTTTTTGTTGGGATAGAATGTATAACTGTTATTGATAGAGGTTCTCCTGCTGTTAACAGAGGGGTACATACCGTTATAGGTCTGGTAGGTGGGAGAGAAATTATTCTGCACAATAAAGAATGTATAGTTCCTGCCTCTTCTTTGCAGAGCCAGATGCATGCCGGTTCCGTAATACTGTTCCCCATCGAATCCTGCATCATGTCCCGTTGAACCCAATTGCCTTTCAGAATAGAAAATGGTCGAATCATTAAGCTCTTTCGTATTTGAAAGAAACAATTCACCCTGGAAGTACCAGTTTTTCCAGAACTTGAAGCTCCAGTCCAGTCCACCCAGGTAATTATTGGCTTCAGTAAAATTCCTTGAAAGCCCCAGAGCTCCGATGAAATTCTCATTCCCCAGATCATATCGGATCCGGCCCACCCCCGCATATGACCCGATTTCGGTGCGGATTGTATTACTCTGTTCTTCTCCTGGCACGGTAATACCTGTGTTCCTGTCGTATGCCGCCAGTGCAAGATAGGACAGTTTTCCCGCTTTACCGTTTACTTTACCTGCCACCAATGGGTTATTGATTGTCCGGGAATAATACATTGGCGTTTGTAGCAGATCCATCCCCGACATAAAGAAGGGACGTTTCTCATCATAGTATAGAGCAAAAGTAGTATTAACGCTTATCTGATCGGCATCGGATTCGATCTGGCTGAAGTCAGGATTGATCACAGCATTAATATTTAAGTTTGGATTTGGAGCATATTGAATACCTCCGCCAATCCTCATTTTTACAGGCCCATTATCCATTGGTGAATCAGGATCAGCTATATCAGTTCTGGTACTGCCTTGTTCGATCATTGTATAGGGCAGAAATTCAAGGGAGTATCCCGGGTTAATACCTTCCAGGCCGCTTAGTATGCCCCCCTGCGCCATTAAGCTGGGATTATTCCGGTCGTTTGAAGTCCATGAGAAGATATACCTGTTATCCCGTGGCTGGCATCTTTGTAAATTTATTGTCCAGGTCTGGGATTCATCTGTGGAAAAGCTAAGTGCTTTAAATGGAATGGTTATTTCTGCAGTCCAGCCCTCTTCGCTAATTGAGGCTTCTGAGTGCCAAACCATATCATATGAATCGTCTTCATAACCGGAACCCATCATTAGCAAATCACCCTGAATACCGGAAGGATTAACTGCAAATTCATAACCTCTCTGGAAATCGTTATATGTATCTATTACGACTATCACATAATCATCATGAAAAATCTGGTCCCGGTCACATAAATGAGACCGTATGTTTCCGGGAACACTGTCATAACAACGGAAACCCAGGTAAAGATTATCCTGGTCATACAGCGCCAATGCGGTGGTTCTCTGCCCTGCAGGAGTATTTTCAGAGGGCATGATTTCATAGCTTAGCTCAACCGGTTTGGCTTTCGACCAAAAGGGGTCATCGAGCTTACCTGTCAGATTCAGGGGTCTGTCAACCCTTACTGCCTGGAAAGAATATTTCAAGGTATCCAGGTCAGCCGCTACACAATGTTGTAATAAAGCTGCAAGTATTTGGGAAACAATAATAATTGATAATTTTTTCATGCTTTACATCTTACTTTATAGTGATATTAATTATTCTGTCAGCTGGGATAATCAATAATTATTTCTGAAAAGGATTATCATTAATAAGCAATGAGGGAATCTTATTGATACGGGTGGACTCTATGGTAAAAGATTTCTAACTTCTTTTCAATTCTCTTTCCTGAAGAAATAATAATATTGATATTAGATCAAGAGAAATTGTAGCATAATGATTTGGATTATTATAACTTTTCAAATATTCCATCTTTTCAATTATTGTTATCAGGTCTCAATGCATCTATTATTTTTGCAGAGACCCAATAAATATCAAATGCCCTGGTAAAGAATAGATATTTTCCATCAGATGTAACAAAAGAATTTCCTTCCATTTTTGGGGAATTTATTTTATCACCCAGAGAGATGGGATTCGTCCATTTTCCTTCTTTATTTTTGAAAGTGATATAAAGATCAGGAGAATGATTAGGGAGTCTTTTGGAGAAAATTAAATAACTTTCGTCCGGGGCAACAAAAGGTGACATCCCTTGCAAAAGTGGAGTGAGTTCTTGAACCGACAAATAATTCCCGTTTTCATAGTTGAATTTAATAATACCCGTATCATAAAGATTGCCGTTTGATGCAATTGAAGGCGCATGAAATTGTTTTGTATTAACGGTAATTTGAACCGGTTCCGGTTCAGTCCATTTGCCAGCGATTTTTTTTGTTACCCACAAATTGGCACCATATTTCGATCCCGGGCAATTTCGCCTCGAATTAAAATAGATCTCATTACCACCGGGTGAAAAGCAAGATTCATCATCTATAGAGTTTCCTGAAAACGGGGCAACTGCAGGCTTATTCCAACTGCCGTCTGAATTCATTGTCAGTATCATCACCCTATTTTTTCGGATAAAAACAATTTCTTTTCCCGAGGAAGAAATTTCAAATGCAGTTTCATCTTCTTTAGTAGAAATAATTCCCGGAGCAAAAACTTCAGGGATCATTCCCGGTGGTGTTTGTCCTAAATAAGGTCCGGAGAGTTTGAGAAATTCACTTTGCTGTGAAAACGAAGTAGTTGTTGTTAAAGTGAAAATACAAATAATAAATACTGTCCTTTTCATTTTGATCCTTTCCTTGGTTTTATTTCTTTGAATTAAGCTCTTCGATGATTTTTATGGAGACCCAGTGAAAATCCCCACCAGAATTATAAAATAAATATTTTCCATCAGGAGAAATCACCGGTGCCGATTCTGATTTGGAAGTATTAATACTTTTACCAAGATTAATAGGTTTACCCCATGTACCATCAATTTTTAGAAAGCTAACGCATAGATCAAGTTTACCATAACCAGGGTTGCCGGATGAAAATATTACATAGTTATTGTCAGGGGCAAAGTAGCACCCGGTTGATTTTATGGGGGTATCTAACTCAATTGGTTTAGAGTATTTTCCATTATCATAGTTTGACTGTGCAATTTTTGAAAATTTTGCATTATTGAAGAAAATAGAACCTTTGTTATCGATATAGTTTATGCAGTAACCCTTATTAGCTTCCGCATTGATCGGATAAGGTTCACCCCAACCATCACCGTTTCTTTCAACAATCCATAAATTAAAAATATAACTGGCCGTCTTTCTATTCCATAAAGCGGGCAATGGATGGTTGGAATTGAAAAAGAGTTTCTTCCCATCGGGTGATATTGAAGGATATTCATCCATATATGTGCCTGAAAAAGTAACTATTTCCGGTTTTGTCCATCCATTTTCGGTTAGCTTTGTATACATGATATGGCGTTCTGTTTTACCACTTCCTAAGCCACGGGTAAAATAGATTTCCTTCCCATCCGGAGTGAAGGCAATTTTAAATTCATAATTACCTTTTGAAGAGATTATGTCAGGTGCAAATATTTTGGGTGTCAAACCCGGAGGTTCCTCACCAAAATAATAAGAATCAGAAGTTGTGTCTCCTTTCTGTAAAGTCTCTTGACTGCATATCTCTGCGTTTTGTTTTACATTTGATTTTCCACTTTCCTTATTTTGCGCATTGCATGAGTTAATGAGGCAAACCGTTAATAATGAGTAGAGTAAATAGCACATTGGTTTCCTAATCATTTCTTTTTTAATTTATCTCTCTATATCTATTTCAAGCCAGTCTTCCATGGCTGTGTATATTTTTTCTTTTTCATTTAATGAAAAATCCATAATATCAAAAAGATGCCCCTTTCCCTTTAGGGTGAGTTTGATCGCGTTTGTTTTACCTGTTAATTCAACGGCACAGGAGGTCCAAATATCAAATTCCCCGTAAAGGTAAATGATATTGTTTCCTTCATTTTGTAGATAGTTTAATACCAGGGGCATTACTCCCCCTTTAAAAGCAGCATTTTGTGCATCCCTGGGAACAAAGAAAGAAAAATGAGGTTCTTTAACAACATGTAACAAGTCATTAAGATGAGACTTAGGATAGCTTAAATAACCAAATTCTGTGTACTGTTGATAATACAAAGCAGCATTAAAGTTAATCTTAGCATCAGAAATGTTCGAGAAGGAATTCACCTTGTTTAAAAATTCAAATAATTGTTCCTTGGATGCATCCGGTTGAGGAATTTCAACACTCCTGTGATTTCCAGACCAAAAAGAGTAAGGAAATTCAATCACGGTCCATTCAACCACACCCTCCAAGCTGCATGGAAAAGTGAGTTTCTGTTTTTCAGAGAAGTTTTTTAATAGAGGCAGAAGTTCAGTTCTGCGCTCCAGACATACTCTCTGAAATTGCCTGATCTTTTCTCGACTTGCTTCGTTCCCCACTGAATTCATGAATTTGTCAATCCGGGGATCTGTAGGTCCAATCATTATAGGCGCAACATAGGCAATAGTAGCATCTATATCATCCGGATAAAAAACGCGATGAAACAATGCTGCCATTCCCCCCTTGCTTCTTCCGGAGGTCATCCATTTGCCGGTATAAATTTCTTTAAAAAGTTCAACTATTCGATGATGATCCGATGCGGCTTGCCATGATGTAAGATATTTCCAATCGAGTGGTTTCGGTTTTGAAGATTCATAATACCGATGTTCAACAATTATCTGGTTAGCATCTAATATTCTCGCAACTTCTCTTTCCTTTGGCCATGTTGCTCCATAACCTTCTGTTTCCAGTACAACAGGTTTTGAATAATCGCGGTGCGACAGGAATATCCTCTGGGTAAATTTTGGTCCGTTTGGATTTTTATGATCTACCGGTTGTACAAGTGCAATTTCATATCCTTCCTTAAATCCTGGTAATGCCTCAATTTCTTTAACATATGCACCTTTTAACTCCTTCAGTTTTAAGTAAAGGTCAGCGGTTGATGATTTTACTTCTCCCTGAGCGAAACAAGATATTTGATAGAATATCAGCCAAAAACCTAATACTAGTAATTGAAATATTCGTGATTTTATTTTCAAATCGTTTGGTATAAGTTTAGTTGGGGATTTCCAAACTATGGATTTAATACAGGGCATTTACCTATTTATTAATGTTCTGTAATATTTGTGTAATTATTGAAAATAAAAGCTTTGGCAAAGTATAACAAACTACTGATGTATTGAATACTTCAATATCTTATCACTTTATACCTTCAGGGATTTTAAACAAGTCATCACTCATTGATGCATTTATTTCTACGGAATGGACCCATCCATTTTGTCGCCCTGTTCCGGTCATGTATGTAAAGCTATGAGGATATTTGAAGCCATCCACTTCTTTATAATCCCCTAAATCGCGCCAATCATTAATCTCTCTTCCGCTCATGGTAAATTCGAACATTACCCTGGCAGTTAAATAGGTTTCCGAATCGATTAAATAGGTTAACTTTGCTCCCAGAGGTAAATCAACCTTTAACTTGTAGAACTGGTTACCATCGACATTATCTATCCCAGAATAATCTGAACGGTATTCAAAAAATGCCGGAAAGTGATAACCGATTTCAACTTCACCATCTTTCCAATCTCCTTCGGGTGCAAATTCAGGGTCTGACTTTCCGTCCCTTCCTTTTAAAAAACAAATCCGTTTCCCGTCGAAGACAAGATTGGCTCTTGGATTGAAGCTTCGATTTGGACGTTTCATAATGAATTCCATCGGAACATCGCCATGGTCAGGGTATATGGCTCTGACATGTATCGTCTCAATATTATTTATTACATCATAACCACCCAGGGCATCTGCGCATTTATCAATAATTTTTTCTGAAGTCATTGAATGATCTTGACATGTTATAAAAGTTAAAAGCATACCCGTTAAACAAAATACTGTCATTAAGTTGATTTTTTTCATTGGTTCAAATTCATTTGTTTGTATTTATCTTACCTGTTTTTCTTTATTGTCGCTTGTTGTCTAAATAATCTACACATGTCCCAGGTTGTTGAATCGTTGATTTATTGTTTCTCGAGTCTTTTCAACATCTCCCTGGCATTGCTATTTTCAGGATTGATATCGAGGGATTTCTTATAATTTCTTAACGCGTTTTTAGTGTCTCCGCAATTCATATAAGCTTCCCCGAGGCTGTCCCAGGTATTATAAGACTCAGGATATAACTCACCAGACATTATAAAGATCTCTATTGCTTCATTGAACCTGTTGAGGTTTAAAAACCGATAACCCATTTGAATGAATTCATTCTCATTAAAGTACCTCTGGGTTTGAGTATCGCTTTTAAGTTTTTGAAAGACTTTTTGGCCACTCGTCAATCCCTCCGATAAAATAGCTTGCTCAATTTCGTAGGCGGCAGAGAGATTAATGATATTCTCAACACTTTTTAACCTGTATTGTATCATAGCTTCCTGGGGCCTGATTTTCAGAAATTCTGCATAATACCTCTTTGCATCCTCATATCTTCCCGATGAAAGATTCAATTCTGCAACCTGGAACAGTCCGTCAAGTGACCTGGGGTAGAGTTCAAGAATATATTCAAAAATACGCCTGGTTTCTTCCATATTACCTGTTCTTTTCAATTTGTCTCCGGCAGTGGTCAGTATTCTGTCTGAGACATTCACCGTAAACCCTGCTTTTTCTGAAAGTCCCTGGTAGTATTTCTTAATATTCTCTAATCCTATAATATCATCGGGTAATTCATATTCTGAAAAGAGTTTATTTAGTCCATACTTGATATCGTTATTGGGTATTAAATCATCCTCTGATTCATTCAGTTTAAACTCAAAAATGAAATCTCTGGGGATGTTGGCTTCAATAGTAGCTTTTTGTTCTAAAGCCACCTCAAGATTGGAACTCTCTTTCTTGAGTTTCATGAACAGGAATTTGCTTACGGATTTATCAGGGTGAAAAAATGATCTGATACCGGAAAGTAAATATTTATCTACCTGGGGTGGGTTATCAAATGAATTTTCAAGAAGGAATGCATCAAAAAGATCTGTATGTTCTGTTAAGGCATACAGCCCAAAGCAGGCTCCTGCCTGTGGTCCGATTAATATATTGTAATCGGTTGTCCGATAATGATCTTTTATATAGGGGATAAGTTCATCCTTGAAATATTGAACAAAATTATCTGCTCCTCCGGGACTACCATCAGCCTTAACGGGTCTCAGGTCGCGGTACCGATCGGTATTATCAACACCTATCAGGATCACTTGGGGCATTTTCGATGCATCGTGCAATCGCTCTATAACAGATACGGCATCTGCAAAATATGTTGTGATGAAATCCCCGTATAAATGAAAGACAACGGGATACTGCAGGTTAGTTTCTTCATATCCCAGTGGCAGATGCACAAGGATGCGCCGATCCTCCCCCAGTATTTTTGAATTGATGACATGATACTTGCCAATAACAACATCATCTCCATCATTTTGGGATAAAGCTGTGATCGGGCATAATAAGAGGGCGGATAATAGTGATAATACTTTTTGCATTGGTTACTATTTTTGGTAATTATTTGTTTTATCTTCTTTTGGTCTAAGCTCTTCGATTATTTTTGCAGAGACCCAATAAGGATGACTCTCTCCATCGCGCTGACTCAGGAGAATCAGATACTTTTTATCGGGAGTTACAATCGGGCATAATTCCATACCGGTATTAATTGGGTGGCCCGGATTCTTTGGTTCGCCCCATGAGCCATCATTATTACAAAAACAGATATGCAACTTATGTCCACTTGAATAAATCAGGTAATCGCCATCCGGCGAAATGAATGGAGTATGATCAGTTCCCGGAGTGTTAATTGGAGAGCCCAGGTTTACCGGATTTTCATACTTACCGTCTTTGTAAATTGAACAATATATATCCTGCATGCCTAGCCCGCCAGCATCATCAGAGGCAAAATAAATATTCCTGTTCTTATCAATTGAAAATTGCCAGTGCATGCTCTTTTAATTAATTACCTGGTCCGCCCCTTTCCCTGGCACACAACAAAAGGGGAGTTCTGCCATAATCGTCCCTCGCTTCAAGAGAAGCATCCTGCTTTATAAGAATCTCCACTATCTCTTTATAACCGTTGGTTGCGGCAATGTGAAGAGGGGTTTTCAGCAGATGATCTGCTGCATTAACATCGGCCCCTTTACTGATGAGATAGTAGGAAATCTCAAGATTGTTTTGTGAAACAGCCCAGAAAAGCGGGGACCGTCCGCTTTCATCTTTGATATTCAATTGTTGAGGACCAGTTTCAATCAGTGTTTTGACTTTTTCCAGGTCGCCCTCTTTTACAGATTCGATTATGTCCTGTGCCTGCGTCATAACTCCGGATAACATAAGGGCAGCTAATACTATAATTGGTTTTATTGTTTTCATTCTTTCGGATTTATTTTTTTATTCACTGTTTCCCTGAATAGTAACTTATAAGTACTTAGTTTCTGAATCGATATTTTCAGGATAATTGACATTTCGTTTCCCAAACGATTATCTAAAAATTTCGTTTTGATTAAAACAGGCCAATGACAAACCTGGTATTTTAGCTTCCTTTAATAGCCTCTGAATAATCTCACTTTCTTTGATATTTGAACTGGTAGAGACCAACATGCTGTAGCAGAAAAAAACAATACCAGGATGTAGCTATATTTTGCAATTGTTCTCATGTGTTCTGAAGTTTATTGCTATAAATTATTATGATAATTATTACAGCTTCGCCACCTCACTCACATCTGTTTTATCGCACGATTGACCATAACCAACTCAAAGTGAGCAGACTTTTAAGTCTTCAATGACTCATATACATGTAAAACTGACAATTGTCAAAGTGAAACGGTTTTGACTGAAATCCATGGCTACTACAAATATAATAGTAAAATTATTTGATTATTACTACAAATATTAAGGAGCTGACTGATTATTAATTTTTGAGGATATTAATAATTGATTACTAAATAGTTAAGGGTCAGGTTAATGGTATGTTAATATCGTTAACACGCCTTTTTTGTCTAAATGTTTTCCAGGGTATCCAATTCGTTGTCTAATAAAAATAAGTATGGCTATAATAATGAAATTGGCAGCTGCTAAGTAACTCTACTTGAGTCAAAGAACTTACAGATATTATACTCATGGATGGTATTCAAGAATGAAATTATCAAGAATGCTTGCTCTCACTCGACGAAATTAAGAAAAGGAAAGATCTATGAAGGTATTTTCTTATCGGGACGGACAAATTCTTCCGGTGAAGACTTTCATTTTCTTAATTAGGCATTACTGTGGACCGCAGGGATTTGATATTTTTCAGATATTCTCCGGGGGTAACACCTGTGTTTTTTCTAAAGGCATTATAAAAGGAAGATTTTGAACTAAATCCACAAATATATGCAATGGAGATTATAGTATATTTATCGTTTTCCGGATTTTTCAATAATCGCTTTGATTCCTTAATCCGGTAAGTATTAATAAAATCGTAAAAGTTTTTGTGGAATGAGTCATTTATGACCTGGGAGAGTTTATGAAAGGTAGTATTAAGCATCCTGGCCAGTACATTAATGTTCAGATCGTTCTCAAGGTAAGGTTTTTCAGCCTCCATCACCTCTTTTAACCTGTTTATTAATTCCATACGCTCAACATCGCTCAATCCTGATTTTCCATACTTGCAATCTTCATCCCCTGATCTTTTTTGCTTCAGTCTCCTTTCGCTAACGGGATAATCAAAGAAGATACCTGCTTGTTTATAACCCCAATAGCCGATAAAGAAAACGTATATAGTGAGAATGGCTGGTAGTATTTCAAGGTAATTGAATTTGATTTCAACATGAAGGACATCCTGGCTAAACCAAACAATGTAAGAAACAATCATATATATAACAAAGCCTGCGACCAACCAGTATAACCAGGTAAAGTCTTTAGCCGAAATATCTGAAAAATAGTTTTTTGCAGATTTTTTATGAATAATCAAAAGGTAGAGTGAATAAACAATATATACAGGACTTGTAAACTCCCAGCAAAATAGTTCAGCTTTTGTAATCCCCTTACTTTCATTGAAATACTCAATGAATGAATTGTATGCTACATTTCCGAAGAAATAGTTTTTAATAGCAAACAACCCTGTTAGAAGCGGAATCAGGTGCATCAATTGAAGATACCTGAATTTCTTTACTTTATTGATTGAATAAAGTATATACATCAGTGTGACCGGTCCGAACAGGGCCCAGTAAGAAATGTCGAACAGTGTCAGCCACTTATTGTCCGATTCAGGAATAGTCTTGATTAAATATCTGTAAATCAGTTCTGCCCCGGCAAACAAAAGGAAAACGACAAGCAAATAGTCTTTGATTTCCTTTTTCTTCTTTGTGGCAATCAGAAAGGAAAAGAATAAAGTCTGGACAAATCCGATCAAGGCAACTTCACTCATCCACAACTCAGTTTTTAGCAATATAAAAATACAAAAAGTCTGTGTTTGATAGCTTTATATCAGTTACAATCTAAGAAATTGGGAGCAATTTATAGTCTTTCCCGATAAGGAAGGACTATTCCATACCATTATATCCATTGCAGTCGTACTGAGCGTTCGGCCACCGTATCCGCCAGCCGGCGGAGAAGGAGGTAATCGAAGAATCCGGATACTGATAATCAGATACTTAGATTTTTCTCTGCCTGCTGGCGGATCAAAATGACAATTATATCTGTTTTTGATACAGCCTGCTACTTTTTAAGGGTGATCCTTGTAAGCTTGTTGAACAGACCATCAAGGATCAAAAGCAACAGAACAGCTGATACAATATATGGCAGCGACCTTAGTTTTTCAGGAAGTGAAATGTCGGGTATAGAAAGCATCTCAGGTATATTCGTCAATCCTCCCAACCAGTCAAATGCAGGTGCCATGAATTGAGAGTTAGCCGATCCTGAGGAGAAAATGGCTGCAGTTATTAATATCATGAAAACTATGAACGACCCAACCCTGAACAGGCGGCTTATGGGATTGCTGTAGAGAGGAGGGCGGTAAAATGGCTCAACCTCTATCCTTGACATAACGTTACAGGTGAATCCGGCAGGTGCTTTTTCACTCCCGGTTGATCTTAAGAGTTCTTCTAACATCTTATTGTCATTATCCCAGGATTCTTTCATGCTGATATACCTCTTTTTCAGTTACTCCATTAATAATTTCCTTTATTCTGCTTCTTGCCCTGAACAACCTTGTCTTGATATTTGACCGGGATAATCCAGAAACAGTGGCAATTTCATCTATACTTAACTCCTGATAATAGTGCAGACTGATGAGGGCCCTGTAGTCAGGATTAAGCTTCTGCAAGGCAAAACTGAGCAGCGCCTTATTATATTCCATTTCGGCATATTGGTCATCTATGGTCTCTCTCAGGAAGTCAACCGCATCCACCGGAAAGTCTTCAATCTTAAGAACATCAGTCTTATTCTGCCTCACGCGCGTAATAGCAGTATTATATACTATCCTGTAAAGCCAGGTTGGGAAACTGCTTTTGAACCGAAATGATTTCAATGAACGGAATACCTTGATAAATGAGTCCTGAGCAACCTCTTCAGCATCCTCAGGATTCCCGCATATTTTTAGGGCCAGGGTATAAACATTGTCCTTATGACGATTAACCAATTCAGCAAACGCCTGACGGTTACCAATAAGCACTTTCTTGATATAGCAGGTATCTCCCTTATAATCCATCTCAATATTAGACGCAGGTTAATTAATCCGGGTTACACAAATAAAGACATAAAAAAAATAAAAACATTGTAACCTCCGGTCAAAAGGATCAGTCTAAGGGTGTAAAGAATAAGATTATTAATCAAAATTTACTATCATGTGGCTTCTTTTAGGATTTATAGCTTTTGCGATGATATTTGGCATATTCTATATGTTTTATACCACGCGAAACAGGGAACGTATTGCATTAATTGAAAAAGGTGCTGATGCAAGTTTGTTTAAGACAGGGAGCAAACCAGCAAGTACATTTGGAAAGCTCTTCAGTGTCCTTAAAGTTGGATTATTCCTGATCGGATTAGGACTGGGTGTAGCTATGGGTTATTTTGCCGGAATACTGGGAATGCATGAAGGTGCATCTTATCCGTCAATGATATTACTGTTTGGAGGGCTTGGTCTGGTAATATACTACCTGATCTCCAGGGACAGGGTGGAATAGAAAGGAACTATCTGATTCCAATAGATTAAGGCGTGAAAGTGATTTCGCGCCTTAATTAGTAAACTAACCTGGTCAGATGCTATAACACAATAGTTTTCGAAAGAGATTTTTTACCAAGAGACAGCTCAATGATATATTCCCCGGCCGGCAAATCCTCAATATTTAAGATTGTCCTGTTAAATCCCTCTTTGGCATCAGGTTCAGTTTTAATGATAATCTCATTATTATTGCCCTTCAGGCTGATTAACGGCATCTTCTTTTCAGACATAGGTTCATCGTCAAGATAGAAGGTAACACGCAATCCAGGTTCACTCTCAGGTGCCACATAATAGAATTTTTCGGGTGTGAAGATGGAATCCGGGCAGATATTATTGGTCACTACAGATGGATCAAAAAGATAGATTTCGGAACTTAACACCTCTTCAGTAACCTGCGCAAGAAATGATACATCATCAAGAACCCATATTCCTCTGCCGTATGTCCCAAGAATAAGATCACATGAGGCTGGCTCAATAATTATATCACTGACAGCAACATATGGTAGCTGGCCATTGATCCTTGACCAGCTTTCCCCACCGTTATTGGAGACCAACAGGCCATTGTGTATGCCCGCAAAAAGCAGCTGATCATTGAGTGGATGTTCTGTGAATCCAAGGACTATTGCTTTATCTGACATATCACCCTTAATACTTCTCCATGTTTCACCATAATCAGTTGTCTTGAACAGGTAGGGGCTCAGATCATCTGCCTCATAGAACCTTCCGAAGGCTACATATGCAGTTCCCTCATCAAACATTGAAGGAAATATCCTGGTAAAGAACCTATCTGGCGGAGCCGGAATTTTAGAAGTAAGGTCATTCCACGTCACACCATCATCCAGCGAAACATGCAGGTTACCATCATCGGTACCGGCATATATCAACCCTCTTTTCAGAGGTGACTCAGCGAGGGCAGTGACTGAGCAGTAGGGTTTGAGTACCGGTTTTTGTCCTATAACAAGAATCGTATCCAGATATAGATTTCTCGAGAGATCGGGGCTTATGGTTTCCCACGATTCTCCCCGGTCATTTGACCTGAATATCTTGTTTCCGCCGATATACAGAGAATTTGGGTCATGTCCGGATACAAAGAAAGGGGTATTCCAGTTAAACCTGTACTCATTACCCTCATTTTCAGGTTGCGGTTTAATCCTTGCCCTCTCACCGGAGTTATGATCGAACCTTACTATACCACCATATTGAGATTCTCCATACACTATGAAGGGATCAGCAGGTTCTGTAGCCGAATAGAATCCATCACCCCCGCTTACGAAAACTATATCACTGTTAGTTACCGGTCTGCCTGTTGCAGATCCGGACGGACCACCCCGGACACCGTTGTCCTGTAAGCCTCCATATACCCAGTAAGGATCCCTGTTGTCAATGCTGATATCGTAATACTGGCCAATCGGTATATTTGCCACAAAGTCCCAGCTTCCTCCCCTGTCGTTAGTAAAATACAAACCACCATCATTCCCCAGGATAATGTGGTTTTTGTCCTCAGGATTAAACCATACGACATGATGATCGACATGAACGCCTCTCATCACTACCCGATTGAAAGTTTTCCCTCCATCAGTTGATTCCATTACATTAACTCCCATTACCCAGATCCTATTCTCATCATTTGGATCAACATATATCCTTCCGTACCAGTATGAGGTCCGTACCCTGTCATACATGTTTTTCCAGCTTGATCCACCATCATCTGATCTGAACAGACCAAGTGAATCATGTTCAAGGCATGCATACATTACATCAGGATTTGAAGGTGCGATTGCAAGGGCTATCCTGCCTATATTATCCTGCGGTAATCCATCAGTTACCTTTGTCCAGCTGTCACCTCCGTTATCCGACCTGTAAAGTCCGCTGCCCGGCCCCATTCTAACGTGAGCCCATGCACTCCTTCTTTGTTCCCAGGCGGAGGCAAATATCCTTTTCCCGCCGGGATGCATGACAACATCTGAAATTCCGGTATTTCCGTTAATAAATAGCACCTTTTCCCATGATTCCCCGCCGTCCTTTGTTCGAAACACCCCGCGTTCATCATTTTCACCCCATCGTGAGCCGGTAGCTCCTGCAAATAGAATATCAGGATTTTCCGGATGGATTACTACCTTCGAAAAGTGTCTTGATTCCTTCAGTCCCATATTTTCCCAGCTCTCTCCTCCATCTGTCGATTTATAAATTCCATCACCAATACTGGAAGGACTTTGCTCTCCGGAGGCTTCTCCCGATCCGGCCCACATGATGTCGGGATTTGACTCAGATATAGCAATATCCCCAATAGAGAGGGTAGTGCCGGCTTTATCAAAAACCGCTCTCCATGTTAAACCGTTATCCGTTGTTTTGAAGATCCCTCCGGTCGATGGTGAGACAAATATCGTGTTGTGATCAGAAGGATCTACCTCTATGTCTGAAATCCTTCCTCCATAAGTGCCAGGCCCAATCTCTCTCCATAAAAGATTGTCAATAAGACTACCGCTAAAATCTTCCTCTATTAAGTCGCATCCGCTTGAAAATGCCAGAATTATAAGTATTATTAATGAGGTAAAAGGTAATTGATTTTTCATTTTTTAAGCTTTACAAGTTGATGATTCAGGTTAAAATATTTGCTTTTCCCAGTGATGAGGGAATGGATTATTCACAACATTATAAAAATACTTATTAAAGATAGAAAAAAAGTTTAAGTGTAATATGTACGTTAATATTTTTTTAGTACATTTGTTTAAATAAAGGTAAAATCACGGGGAAATCAGGTTATAGCAACGCGAGTAATATTCTTAACTCGATTGAGGGTATCGGGTATGATCTTCTCATATGTATGATCTTCCCAAACAAAACGGAGACTGGTGACTTGACATATTATTAGATTAATTGAAATGATATTATGACTCTCATTGATTGGATTGTTCTGGGTCTATTCTGTTTAGGATTACTTGGTATCATTATCTGGGTTGTACGTCAGAAAGACGACACAACTTCCGACTACTTTCTTGCTGGAAGGGATGCAACCTGGATAGCAATAGGAGCATCTATATTTGCATCCAACATTGGATCCGAACATCTTGTGGGATTAGCCGGTGTCGGGGCATCCAGCGGTATGGGCATGGCTCACTGGGAGATGCATGGATGGCTAATTCTGGTACTTGGCTGGCTGTTTGTACCATTCTATGCGAGGAGCGGTGTTTTTACCATGCCCGAATTTCTTGAAAAAAGATATAATGCACAGTCAAGATCATTCCTCTCGATAATATCGCTTGTGAGCTATGTGCTTACCAAAGTAGCTGTTACAGTATATGCGGGAGGTATTGTGTTTAAGCAGGTATTCGAAATTGAGTCTATGTTCGGGATCGATTTCTTCTGGATAAGTGCAATCGGACTTGTTCTTCTGACGGGTCTGTATACGGTATTCGGCGGGATGAAAGCTGTTCTGTACACATCTGTGATCCAGGCACCCGTCTTGTTGATTGGATCAGTTGCAGTGCTTGTAATAGGATTGGTTAAACTGGGAGGCTGGAGTGAGATGATGGAAATTTGCAGGGTTGTTCCTGTGAACGAGTTCGGTGATTCTATGACAACACTGGTAAGGTCATCAAAAGATGTTGAACTCCCATGGACCGGTGTTCTTCTTGGATCTGCTATAATAGGATTCTGGTACTGGTGTACTGATCAATTTATTGTTCAAAGGGTATTATCAGGCCGTGACCAGACCCAGTCAAGAAGGGGTTCAATATTCGGAGCTTACCTGAAATTGTCTCCGGTATTTATTTTCCTAATTCCTGGCATGATTGCATTTGCTTTGAACCAGAAAGGAATAATAACATTATCTGACTCAGACACGGCATTCCCGGTAATGGTTAAGGAATTATTGCCTCTGGGCTTCAAAGGTATAGTCGTGGGTGGAATACTTGCTGCACTGATGAGTTCTCTGGCCTCTTTATTCAATTCATCTGCGACCCTGTTCACGGTCGACTTTTATAAAAAGTACAGACCCGATACCCCCGAGAAGCAACTGGTAACAGTTGGTCGCATCGCAACAGCAGTTGTTGTAATTCTTGGAGTATTGTGGATACCGGTAATGAAGGGTCTTGGCAAAGTTCTTTATGCCTACCTGCAGGACGTTCAGTCGCTACTGGCACCGGGTATCGCAGCTGTATTCCTTCTTGGTATTATATCGAAAAAGACAACACCGGCTGCCGGTATTACCGGACTTGTAACCGGATTCATCCTAGGGATGACAAGACTGGCACTAAAAGTTTTTGCCGGCGGGCTAAACAATGAAGGATTGATTTATAATGTTTTTGTAGCGCCAAACTGGCTTCATTATGAAATAGTACTTTTCGTGATAGTAATCTTAGTAATGATCATGGTAAGTCTGTTTACAGAAAAAGCACAAATAGCTTCAATCCAGGGGCTTTATCTTGGATCTGCTACTCCTGAACAGAGAGCGATTACCAGAGCAAGCTGGAACAATTGGGATGTAGTTAACTCACTAATAATAATATCGGTTATAGTAATATTTTATATCTATTTCTGGTAAGTAGCAGGTAATTAAAAACTAATACAAATCAAATCAAATGGATTCATATAAGGAAAGAGAATTATGGTTTGTTACCGGTAGTCAGCACCTCTATGGTGATGAGACGCTCAGGCAGGTTGATGAAAATTCGAAAGTTATAGCCGAATCATTGGCCAATTCAGATCTGATTCCGTTGAAAGTTATATTCAAACCTGTAGTAACCACGCCTGATGCAATCTTTTATTTGTGCCAGGAGGCCAATTACAGCAGATCATGTGTGGGTCTTATAATGTGGATGCACACATTCTCCCCTGCAAAAATGTGGATCAGAGGATTGAAAATACTTGGTAAACCATTCCTCCACTTCCATACCCAGTTCAATCGTGATGTACCGTGGGATTCGATTGATATGAATTTTATGAATCTTAATCAGTCGGCTCATGGGGGAAGGGAATTTGGATTCATAGTAACAAGGCTCAGGCTCAACAGGAAAGTAGTTGTAGGGCACTGGCAGGACAGGGAAGCAATCAGCCAAATTGCAATATGGGCAAGGGCAGCCGTTGCATTCAGTGATGCAGCAGAAATGAAGATAGCTCGCTTCGGGGATAATATGAGAGACGTAGCTGTTACGGAGGGCGACAAGGTTACTGCACAGGCTACTTTTAATTATGCTGTTTATGGTTATGGAGTGGGCAATCTGGTACAGGAAGTAGAAAGGGTATCAGAGGCTGATATTGACAAATTGATTACTCAATATAAGGAGGAATACCTGGTTAGTCCCGAAGTCGCAAACTCTGACTTCCTGAGAGATGCAGCAAAGATTGAAATAGGTATGGAGATATTTCTGGTTAACAGGGGTTTCAAGGCCTTCACTACAACTTTCGAAGATCTTCATGGATTGCCTCAGTTACCGGGAATTGCAGTTCAACGACTTATGGCGAAAGGATATGGCTTTGGAGCTGAAGGAGACTGGAAAACAGCAGCACTGGTGAGGTCAATGAAGGTGATGGGAGAGGGATTGAAAGGCGGGACATCCTTTATGGAAGACTATACATATAACCTGAAACCGGGCGATATGTCGGTACTGGGTGCTCACATGCTTGAGATTTGCCCCGGGATAGCCGAGAGTAAACCAAGGCTTGAGATACATCCTCTTGGTATAGGAGGAAAAAAAGACCCCGCACGATTGGTATTCAAGACTGCACCCGGGAAAGCATTAAATGCCTCAGTAATTGATCTGGGTAACAGGTTCAGAATGCTGGTGAATACTGTAGAGGTGATCAAATGTCCCGAGATGCCAAAACTACCGGTCGCCAGTGTTCTGTGGAAGCCCTGTCCTGATCTTAAAACTGCAGCCGCAGGATGGATACTTGGAGGCGGTGCACACCATACAGGGTTTACGCAGTCTCTAACTACAGAATATCTTGAGGACTTCGCTGCCATGGCAGGAATTGAGCTCTTGTTGATAGATGTGAATACCAGTTTAGTTGACCTGAAGAACCAGCTCAGGCAAAATGAGATTTATTACCACCTGATTGATGGAATAAGATAGGTGCAAGAGTTAATATAGTCTTTAGATATAAGATTGTTTGTTTATTTCTTTTTTTTAACACACATTCTATGAGCTCATTTTACCAGGTAGAAGATAAGCACCTCGTAGCTGTTGATAGCATTATTTTCGGTTACGATATAGCCGATAAAGAGTTAAAACTATTGCTGATTAAAAGATTATTTGATCCGGGAAAGGGAGAATGGAGCCTCCCGGGTGGATTTGTAAGAAAAGATGAGGCTGTACTTGATGCTGCCTGCAGGGTTCTGCACCAGCTCACAGGGCTTAAAAATGTATATATGGAACAATCCTATGCCTATGGCGAAGTAGACCGCGACCCGGGAGGAAGAGTAATTACCATATCACATTTTGCCCTGATAAAAAGTCATGAGATTGATCCTGTAATGAAAGAATCAAGTGCTGCTACATGGAGATCAATAAAAAGATTGCCGAAACTCATATTTGATCACGGGAAAATGGTCAGCAGGGCATTATGGGAGCTAAAGGAGGGGATAAAGATAAAACCTGTAGGATTTGAACTTCTTCCGGAAAAATTTACCCTGGTACAGCTGCAGGATCTATATGAAGCAATTTACCAGAGAGGAATAGATAAAAGGAATTTCCGGAAAAAGATACTTTCAATGAACCTGCTGGAGAAACTCGAGGAGAAGGAGAAAGAAACTTCAAAAAGGGGAGCTTATTATTACAAATTTCTACCTGCAAACTATGAGGATTTCAGGCGGCAGGGCTTCTATTTCAATCTTGATGTAAGTTGAAAATTGCCAGGCTCTGCTTAGTTATGAGGTGCCGGCGGGAGACATGGTCATGAATGATTTAAAATAGGTGCTTATGCTATCAGAACTTAAAGAGGTTGTTTGGTCAGCCAATATTCACCTGGCTAAAAGCGGGCTTGCAATTATAACATGGGGAAATGTAAGCGGATTCGACAGGGGAAAGAGCCTGGTCGTAATAAAACCATCAGGTGTAAATTATGATGAGATGAAACCTGATGATATGGTTGTAGTGAATATTGATGGTGAAAAGGTTGAAGGTAAACTGAATCCATCTTCAGATACACCAACTCATCTTGAACTTTACAGAAGTCTTCCGGGCATCGGAGGAATTGTACACACTCACTCACCATACGCCTGTGGATGGGCTCAGTCGGGAAGGGACATTCCGGCGATGGGTACCACACATGCCGACCATTTTTACGGAGATATCCCCTGTACCCGGAAGCTTACACACGCGGAAGTAGAATCGGATTATGAACTGAATACCGCGAAGGTGATTATGGAAAGGTTCAGGGAGATAGATCCTTCTGCGATACCAGGTGTTTTAGTTAACGACCATGGACCATTCGCCTGGGGGCAGGATCCTGATGAAGCAGTAACCAACGCAATAGCCCTTGAAGAGGTTGCAAAAATTGCTCTTGTATCAATGACAATCGCCGGGAATGATCCTATTGATGACTATCTGCTCGATAAACACTATAATCGGAAACATGGCAGGAGAGCATATTATGGTCAGAAAAGGAAATAGCCTGACGAATTGATTATCAATGTAAACTGATCATAACAGAACAATTATAAATAATGGGCAAGTATGTAATAGGCGTGGACTTCGGCACCCTCTCAGGAAGATCCGTATTAATTGATGTGAGCAACGGAGATGAAGTTGCAACGTCAGCTCTGGATTATCCGCATGGAGTTATGGATGAGCAACTCCCGGATGGCACAAAACTGGGTGTCGACTGGGCACTGCAACATCCTGATGATTATATGAAGGTACTGGCAGAAACGATTCCAACAGTGCTGAAGGAAGCAGAGGTAAATCCGCAGCAGGTTATTGGTGTAGGGATTGATTTTACAGCCTGTACGGTTATGCCGGTTAATTATGAGGGAGTACCTCTTTGTAAGAAAGAGGAATTTTCTTCTGAACCCAATGCATGGATAAAGTTATGGAAGCATCATGCTGCGCAGAACGAGGCAAACAGGCTAAATGAGATTGCAGAAAAGATGGGAGAGGAGTTCCTTCCCCGCTATGGCGGCAAGATATCCTCAGAATGGCTTGTCCCCAAGGTATGGCAGACCCTTAATGAGGCTCCGCATGTGTATGAAGCGGCTGACAGGTTTATTGAAGCAGCTGACTGGGTTATATGGCAACTCACAGGAGTTGAAAAGAGAAATACATGTACTGCAGGCTATAAGGCTATCTGGCATAAGCATAAAGGGTACCCGGGTAAAGATTTTTTTGCCTCACTTGATCCAAGGATGAAAAATATTGCAGGGGAAAAGCTGGCAATTGAACTTTTTCCTGTTGGAACCAAAGCTGGTGAAATAACCGACTCTGCTGCTGAGCTAACGGGATTGCTAAAGGGTACTGCCGTTGCAGTAGCAAATGTTGATGCCCACGTATCTGTCCCTGCGGTTGGGATTACAACCCCGGGGAAAATGCTCATGATAATGGGCACATCAACCTGCCATATGGTACTTGGGGAGAGCGAAAAGAAAGTGCCGGGCATGTGTGGGGTAGTTGAAGATGGCATTATTAAAGGATTCTATGGCTATGAAGCTGGCCAGTCATGCGTTGGAGACCATTTTCAATGGTTTACTGAGAATTGTGTCCCAACTGATTATGTGGACGAGGCAAACCGGAAGGGAATAGATATACATCGGTTGCTTACGGAAAAGGCCTCGGTTCTGAAACCTGGAGAAAGTGGCCTGCTGGCACTCGACTGGTGGAATGGGAATCGCAGTGTCCTGGTGGATGTTGATCTGACCGGAATGCTGGTAGGGGCTACTCTTTCTACCAAACCGGAAGAGATCTACAGGGCTTTGATAGAAGCTACAGCATATGGAACCAGGATCATTATAGAATCATTCCATGAAAATGGAGTACCGGTAAATGAACTTTATGCTGCAGGCGGAATAGCTGAAAAGAACCCGTTGATAATGCAGATTTATGCTGACGTTACAAACAGGAGAATAAAAATATCGGGTTCACCACAGGCACCGGCTCTTGGCTCGGCAATGTTTGGTGCAGTGGCCGCAGGTAAGGAGAGAGGCGGATTCAACAGCATAGTTGAGGCTGCAAAAGTAATGGCTAAACTAAAAGATGAGGAATATATCCCGGTTCCTGAGAATGTGGAAGTATATGACAGATTGTATCGGGAGTATGAGATCCTGCACGATTATTTTGGAAGGGGTGAGAATGATGTAATGAAACGATTAAAGAATATTAAAAAATCCATTAAATAGTATGAAAAAATATTTAGCGGGATTATCCCTGCTGGTAATGGCCCTGTCATCCTGCAACACAAACGGGAAGATTGAAGACAATATGCCCATCACCCCGGTGCCATTTACCGGCGTGAGGGTGACGGATGATTTCTGGGGGCCAAAAATTGAAATAAATCATAGGATCACGATCCCGATAGCCATTGAGCAATCAACCATCACGGGAAGGATTAAAAACTTCGAGATAGCAGGCGGACTGGCAGAAGGCGAGTTCTGCTCTATCTACCCGTTCGATGATTCAGACGTTTTCAAGATAATTGAGGGAGCAAGTTACTCACTTCAAACATTTCCCGATCCGGACCTGGAAGCCACCATTGATTCACTCATTATTAAGATTGGCCTTGCCCAGGAGGAGGATGGTTATATATATACCTACCGCACTATCATGGGAGATGATTCTCATCCCTGGGTAGGCAAAAGGTGGGAAAAAACACATATCCTTAGCCACGAACTTTATAACCTTGGCCATATGTACGAGGCAGCAGTGGCTCATTACCAGGCTACCGGAAAGAGTGAATTCCTTGATATTGCACTGAAATCAGCAGAACTGGTGGATAATGACTTTGGCTGGGGGAAGTTTGAAAGTTACCCCGGTCATCAGGAAATTGAAATCGGCCTTGTAAAATTATACCGGGCTACGGGCGACAGGAAATACCTCAACCTTGCCAAGTTCTTTCTCGATGTGAGGGGACCTGATGGTGAGGAATATTCACAATCGCACCAGAAGGTGGTGGATCAGGATAAAGCAGTTGGTCACTCGGTTCGCGCCGGATATATGTATACCGGTATGGCAGACGTTGCAGCCCTCACTGAGGATGAGGCCTATGTGGATGCCATTAGCAAGATCTGGAAGGATATAGTGCATTCCAAGATGTATGTTACGGGAGGCATTGGAGCGTCGGGTGGTAATGAAGGATTTGGTGATCCGTTCAATCTTCCCAATATGTCGGCATATTGCGAAACCTGTGCTTCAATTGCAAACGTCTTATGGAATCACAGGATGTTCCTTCACCATGGCGAGTCAAAATACCTTGATGTTCTGGAGCGAACACTCTATAATGCCCTGCTGTCAGGTGTCAGCCTATCGGGTGACCGGTTCTTCTATCCAAATGTCCTTGAATCAACGGGCCGGCATGAACGACAGGCATGGTTTGGCTGCGCATGCTGTCCCTCCAATATTACCAGGTTTATCCCCTCTGTGCCCGGCTACGTTTATGCAAGAAGAGGGGATGAAATATTTATTAATATGTATCTGGCCAATACCGGTACTATAGATATGGATTGGAATGAGGTAACTATCACACAAACAACTAATTATCCCTGGTCAGGAGATATCAGTATACAGGTTGACCCTGCCATTGAGGCCAGATACACAATCAAACTGCGCATCCCCGGATGGGCAAGGGAAGAAGCAATTCCGGGTGACCTCTATATCTTTACGGATGCCGGTAATTCGCCGGTGGTAATCAGGGTAAACGGTAAAAAGAAGAAGCTTGATGTTTCTGGTGGTTATGCAAACATTACCAGGAAGTGGAAAAAAGGTGACAGGATGGAACTTGAGCTCCCCATGCCGGTTCGCAAAGTGATAGCTGATGAAAGGGTCGAGGCCGATAATGACCGGTTTGCAGTACAACGTGGTCCGCTGATTTTCTGCGCAGAATGGCCCGATAATCCTGAGGGAAATATACTGAACCTTGTTTTCGGGGAAGAAGCTGAGTTCAATACAGAGTTTAACCAGGATATACTGAACGGGACTCAAATAATAATAACAAAAGGGAGACAGGTGAAGCGCAACCTTGATGGCGAGATTGAAACATCTGAAATACAGGATGTTACATTGATTCCTTATCACCTCTGGAATAATCGTGGCCCGGGACAGATGATGGTTTGGCTGCCTCAGTCAAATAATGCTGCCCGGCCATTCCCTGCACCTACTATTGCTAACAGGAGCAGGGTCACTGATGATAAGGAATTCTCAAGCGGAGTGCATGAATGGGCAGTAAAGTAGCCAAATTTATTTTATGTAGAACTCTATCATCTCCCTCAAAGCCCGTTCACATACAGTGCAGAAGGCTTCTGCCTCATTGCTCTTCATCCGGCAGTTGAGCTGTGGTCGGTAGATCCCTTTTGCCGAATAACCACCCCCTTCAAAGAGACCAACCACATCTGAGTATTCATCTGTTGCAGGGGTGGGGGTAGGTGTGAGGCCATCGATCAAGCCCTTCCACTTACGGCCGAAATTAACAAGAGTGGTAATATTGGCCTCCCACGGCTCAATACTTAAGGGATAGAACTCATCGTAGGCCACAACCGAAGAATAATATTCATCAGCAAGGCCTGCAAATCCATGTCCGAATTCATGTGTGAATACCTGTGGTGTAAGCGAGTGATCAGAGGTTGTCCCGCTATAATAATTATACATTCCGCCCCCTCCGTATCTTTCGTTGTTGATAAGTACCATTATGTTGTCGTGCGGAACCGCTGCAGCATAATCATTGACAGACTTTATATCAAAAGTGGTAAGGTACCTGGCAAGATCAAAAGTGTAAAAGCTGCTGTTAAGAGCTGTTCTTTTGTAAATACCCTCACCCGGTATGTCGGTTCCGGATTCATCCGATATTGCTTCAACAGCCCAAATATTGATTTTATTACTGTACTCGGAAAAAGGTTTATAACTGAAGAGTATCGTGGCCAAACGTGCCACATCGCCCCTGAATTTATCCATCTCATCAGAGGTATAACCCTCGGCAATAAATACAATATCAACACATTTGTGAGGATCTCCCGCATCAACAACCTTACTGTATCCGGCTTTCATCACAGGCTCCTTTCTGATAAAGTAATCTTCCGGATCAATGATCGTTTCGTACACTTTGCTGTATGAGCCATCCCGCTCAAATTTTTTGAGTTCAAATCTCACCTTTTTAATGGGGAACGGGAAGGTGGCCACTTCATAAAAACTGCGCTCCATACTTTTCGCCTCTCCTGTTGTCTGCCATTCCTGGAAAAGTGTACCATATCCTTTTGAATAGATAAGCTTACCACTCTCCAGGTCAAAAATCTCATACCTCAGATTTCCATAATTGAAGGGATCAACCAGGTTTTCCAATGATCCGCCCCAGTACGGTTCCTCTTTCATTTCAACCGGGTATGCAGTGGCCGACTCGTGGTCACCAGCGAGCATAAAATCAAAACGAAGTGTTTTATCAATAAAATAATCATCGAATTTGATTTGTGCGGAAGTGCCAAGTGTGCAAAGAAGGGGAATGACCAGTACAAGCTTTTTCATATAAAATCAGTTTTCACTATTATGGATTCTTCAGAAGTAAAGCTAACAATAAATTATTCTCATTCTTACATAAATTACCTAATTTTGGGGCGAAATAAATCTGGATTATGCTTGAAAATTTTGATCTGTCGCTGTTCTTAAAGGATCTTTTCATGGACCTGGGACTGGGTGAAAACCTGTCAATCTTTCTCAGAACAATACTGATTGGGCTCCTTGTTGTTTTACTTAGCTGGCTTGCATACGTTATCGCCAGATTCATTATTGACAGGGTAATAGCGGTAGTTGTGAGAAAAACCAGGTTTACATGGGATGATATCTTTCTTGAGTCCCACCTGTTTACACGTTTATCGCACTTTGCCCCTGCAATTGTAATATGGGCAATGGCTGATTGGGTATTGGCTGACTATCAGGGCTGGCTTAACCTGGTCCAGAAAATGACATATCTCTATATGATCATTGCCGGTATCCTTTTTCTCTACGCTTTTATAGATGCCTGGCATAAGATATACCTGACACTTCCGATAGCTGAACACAGACATATAAAAGGATATGTTCAACTTGTTAAGATATTTGTATCACTGGTAGCTATAATATTATCAATTGCATTATTATTCAATAAGGGAGTAGGTACCCTGGTGGCAGGACTGGGAGCTATGGCAGCTGTTCTAATCCTTGTTTTTAAAGATACAATTCTGGGACTTGTTGCCAGTATCCAACTCTCAGCAAATAAAATGGTGAAGGTAGGCGACTGGATCGTTTTGCCTTCGAGGGGTGCAGACGGGACAGTACTTGATATCTCGTTGAATACGGTAAAGATACAGAACTGGGATAAGACCATTACCACTGTTCCTACCCATGCACTGGTACAGGAGTCATTTCATAACTGGAAAGGGATGGAGGAATCGGGAGGCAGACGAATAAAGCGGGCCATTAATCTGGACATGAAAAGTGTAAAATTTATTGACCGGGAACTTCGCGAAAAGCTGGGAAAGATAATGATCCTGAAGGAATATATTGAACGAAAGGAATCCGAGTTGCGCAAGTACAATGAAGAGAACGGTATTGATGATTCAGTTGTGGTAAATGGACGGAGGATGACAAACCTGGGAACTTTCAGGGCATATGTCGAAGTTTACCTTCGTAACCACCCCAAGATACACAATGACATGACATTTCTTGTAAGGCAGCTTCACCCATCTGATAAGGGTCTGCCTCTCGAGATATATGTCTTCAGCAAAGACCAGGCATGGGCTAACTATGAGGCAATTCAGGCAGATATTTTTGACCATCTTCTGGCAGTCATCCCTGAATTTGATCTCAGGGTATTCCAGGATCCAACAGGAGATGACTTTAAATCATTAATTAAACCTTAAACAAAAATATATGACAGACCCGGGTATGCAAAAAAAGATCAGGGAGTATATTCTCACCGGTGTAGACGATCGGGAATTTTCAGCCCACAGTGACCCTTTCTGGTCAAAACTTAGAGATTCAGGTACCGCGATATGGCTTGATACAGGCGACATCGAAGAGGCCGAAGAGGTGTGGACCTCTGAAATGGATGCACTGACAACAAATAACACCCTGATAAATAAGGTGATCCAGAAGGGTATTTATGATGATTATATATCACGTACCAGGGAGCTGGTTTCATCCCTTGACTTCAATACCCAGGTTAAGGAAATAGCCCTTATCCTTAACGCCAGACATGGACTTCGGCTGGTAAAGAGGTTTGGAGGGTATGTTAGTGTAGAACTGCATACTGACACAGCACACGATATAGATGCCATTGTAAGCTACGGGATGAGATATCATGAGATAAATCCTGACAGGTTCATAATAAAGGTACCTCTTACTTCTTCGGGACTGATCGGTGCCAGAAAACTGAAGGAAAAAGGTGTCAAAATCAATTTCACACTTGGGTTCAGTGCCAGGCAGAATGCTCTCACTGTCCATGTTGCTCGTCCAGATTATCTCAACGTATTCATGGGAAGGATCGGGGCATATATCGCAAATAACAACCTTGGTGATGGCGACTGGACAGGAGAAAAGACTGTAATCGAGACACAGAGGATCATCACCAGGGTAAGGGAAGCAAATGGTTTTAATACCAGGCTAATTGCTGCCAGTTTACGGCATCATGTTCAACTGGAATATCTTGCCGGAACGGATGTCTTAACAATACCTCCGAAAGTTGCCTCTTCCGGCCGGCTTAAATTATCCGGCAATTTTGAATCAAAGGTTGATCAGGACTATAGCCCGGTTACAAAGGATGATATGGTTACTTCGGGTATAATAAAATTCTGGAAGGTCCCCGGGGAGCTGATGAAACTGTCAGAGGATATAGGCTCGAACCTTCCGGGAACCGGCGAAGAGCTTGAACGCAAAATGGTCAACGCGGGGTATGCTGACATGTTCCCTTCACTCAGTAATAAAGACCTTGAAAACATTATGAATGCAGGTAAGATACCTGTTCATGCAACCTGGGCGGATTTAATACGGAATAACTTCCTTGCACCTGACACCCTGCTGAATCTTGCAGGGCTGGCCTCGTTTACAGCCGATCAGGGAGAACTTGACGGAAGGATAAAATCCACTATCGGATAGCCTGAAGCCTCTGCTTCATTATCTCATATAGAATTATTCCGGCAGCGACAGAAACATTTAATGATTCGGTCATGCCAACAATTGGGATCGATATCCGGTAGTCAGCAAGCTCCATTAGTTCACGGCTTATTCCACGATCTTCTGATCCCATTATCACCACAGAAGGCCCTGTCAGGTCATGCTCATAGATATGAGAATTGCTCTTCTCAGTGGTAGCGATTATCCTGAGCCCGGAATCTTTTAAGAAACCAAGGGATTTGACAAGACTCTTAACCCTGCATACAGGAATTCTGTGAAGGGCTCCAGCGGATGTTTTTACAGCATCGGCATTAATTCTTGCAATACCCTTTTCCGGAATAATAATACCATGTACTCCAAAGCACTCCGCTGTTCTGGCAATTGCACCAAAATTCCTTACATCGGAAATACCGTTCAGCATGAGCAAAAAAGGATCATCACCATTCTCGAAGATCTGTGGCAGGAGCTTCTCAAGATCATGAAATTCGATGGCTGAGATCCAGGCCACTACTCCCTGGTGATTCTTTCTTGTTACCTGGTTTAACCGTTCTGCCGGAACCGTCTGGTATGGGAGCCCTCTCTCCCTTATAAGATTAATTAGTTCATAATACAGGGATCCCTGCAGACCCTTTCTTACAAGTATGCGTTCAACAGATTTGCCTGCCTTTATAGCTTCTATTACAGGTCTGAGGCCAAATATCAGATCATTCTCATTATTCATATCAAATGTCCAGGGGATTATCGAGCCTGAATACGACCCCTGACCTCCATGTCCTGATAGCAACCTCCCAGTAGGTTGTTATGGTTTCGCTTCTCAGCAGAGTATAATTCTGGTCGGAAAAAGGATTCTCGCGTTTCCTGAAGGTGAAGTAGAGGTAGTCATCATCAACTTTATACCTCGTTCCCCAGCCGGACCTGACCTCTGCCTTACGATAACCCCATCTTTCACCATCAGCTGTTTTATAGACTTTATCCGGAGGTCCGTAAATAATATATATCATCCCCCTGTCGGTCCGCCATCCCTCTTTGTAAGAACTGAAAAAATAGTTGGCATAAAGCACCCTGTTGTAGTAGATCCTTATCAGTTCCCTTGACCGTTCAATATTCCCGGTAATTTTCAGCCAGAAATCATCAAGAGCCATCTTCGGATAGGGATTGCTCCTAAGCTCATTCATGTCCTCTTCATTTATCAGGTAAATGAGAGGTTCGATCATGGGCTCCGGATTACGCATCCCCGGATAATCCGAACCGAAATTGAAAAAGGTAAATCCCTCAAGGCTGTTGGTATCAAGCGTAAAATGATAAACCCCTCTTTCCGGGAACATAACCGGAAGTGTATCCGAATATGGTATTGATACGGTATTTACGGGTCGTGTATCGATTTCCATTTCAGGCAGAAGCATGGATGGGGGAATTGGAATGATGTCAAATGGTTCGTAATACTTTAAGAAGATAGTGTCAATATTTTCTCTTGGGTACAGAATATTGACAAATTCATGCTCGTGCAGGACTGGGCTGAATACTTCTTCTTTATCAAAATGACCTAGCACCTTGAAGCTATACCTGTTTATCTCACTTGTTTTGTCAAATGGCAGGTGAGCCTGTACCCTGAGGTTTCTTATGACATCCCTGACCACGAGCTCTGCTTCATATTTCGAGCCCCATTGTGATTTAAGGGGGAAATTATAGGAGTAATATCTTCTGTCCGGTTCTTTCCTTATCGTTATATTAATAATCCCTGTGTCAATCGGTACCCTTCCAAGGCTCATATTGAAGATTCTGTAAATAACAACAAGCTGGGCTTTGGGAACTCCTTCAGGATTTGCCTCGCTGAAAAAAAGTTCATTTGAAAAGAATCTTATCGATAATATAGATATATCCCCACTTGTATTAAAGATGTGGTAACCGGGATGAATTGGATTCTTCAGGGGATTATACAGGTACGACAGATCGTTCGGATCATAGATCTCATTTACAGTAGCACAGGAGTTTAAAAACAGTGCCAGCGCTGAAATGATATATATATATTTGAATGGTCTCATTCTTAAACTACTTCAGTAAAAATAATAAAGTTTATCAATACCTCAACTAATCCATTCGATCCTCAGTCTGCATAGCTCACGGCCATCATTATTTCTGAAAACGGAGTGGTCAAACAGGTTTTCTCCGGTCTCTGCTACAAGAACACAGACTTCGTCACCATACAATGATCCGGACAGGAAATTAAGCCCTGCAGCTTTCAATCTGTGACATTTCCTGAAGTCAAGCGGATAGGCATCAATTGCCCATGCTGCAATATCCTGTAAGTAATTAAACAGTGCAGGTATACTTAAAATACCCTGCGTATCAGTTTCATATGCATGAATTCTATAGCTGACCTCTTTGACTGGTTCACTCATTCCGGTAAATAATCCTCAAGTTCATCAATATTGTCTGAGATATTCTCCCACTCTTTCATTTTATCCTCCAACGCCCCTTTCAGATTTTCATAATCAGAATAAAATTTACTTTTCTCCATTAGCTCAGGGCTTCCCGGAGAGCTCATAGCTTTCTCCATCATGAGTTTGGATCTTTCAATCCTTTCGATCTCGTTCTCTATCTCGTTCAGTAATCTTCTGGATTTTCTTAACTTCTTTTCATGCTCCTTCTTCTCAAGGTATTGCTTCTTTGAGCTTGAGAGCCCTTTAGGATCCTTTTTGTTCAGCTCTTTTTGCCTTTTCTCAATATCCCTGAGGTTTTCAATTTTTTTCTTGTGAAGGAAATAATAGATCCCACCTATGTTCTCCTTTATTTTATTATTCCTGAATTCATATACCTTACCAACAAGTCCGTCGAGAAAATCCCTGTCATGTGACACAACAATTAACGTGCCATCATAGTTTACCAGAGCCTGTTTCAGTATCTCTTTTGACCTCATGTCAAGATGGTTTGTTGGCTCATCCAGAACAAGCAGATTATATGGCTCAAGGAGCAGTTTTATCAGTGCCAGCCTGGATCTCTCTCCACCTGACAGTACCCTGACCTTTTTATCAATATCGTCACCGCCAAAAAGAAACGCACCCAGTATGTTGCGAATATTGCTCCTGATTTCGCCGGTTGCAACATTATCAATTGTCTGTAATACAGTTAAGGACTCATCCATCAGTTCATCCTGGTTCTGCGCCCAATATCCAATTTTCAGGTTATGTCCCCTTTTCAATAATCCGGTATGATCGAGGTCGCCTGCAATAATACGGGAAAATGTTGTCTTGCCTTCTCCATTCCTTCCTGCAAAGGCAACCTTTTCACCTCTTTCAATAATGAAGTTGATAGAATCGAGGACCAGAAGATTATCATATGATTTGGATAGTTTCTCAGCCTCTATTACTATTGTCCCTGACCTGGGGGAAGGGGGGAATTTGATTTTTATAGCTGAGATATCTTCCTCATCTACCTCTATTCGCTCAAGTTTGTCAAGTTGTTTTATTCTGGACTGCACCTGAACTGCCTTTGTGTTTTTATACCTGAATCTTTCGATAAACTGCTCCCTGTCCTCAATCATCTTTTGCTGGTTTCTGAATGCGGCGAGTTGCTGTTCGCGTCTTTCCTTCCGGAGCTCAAGGTATCTGGAATATGAGACCTTGTAATCATATGCTTTCCCCAGTGATAACTCAATTGTCCTTTTGGTGATATTATCCAGGAATGCACGGTCGTGTGATACAAGAATAACTGCACCCGGATAATTGTTCAGGAAGGTCTCGAGCCATTGAATGGATTCAATATCAAGATGATTTGTTGGCTCGTCAAGAAGCAGTAAATCAGGTTTCCCGAGTAATATCTTGGCCAGTTCAATTCGCATCCGCCATCCACCGCTAAGCTCAGCTGTAGGTCTTGTAAAGTCCCTCCTTTCAAATCCGAGCCCTGTTAGAGCCTGTTCTGTCTCAGCCAAATAATTATCACCTCCGTTAATTCGATACTCCTCCTCCAGGTTAGTCAGACTATAACAGGCCTCAATATATGATACCGACTCGAAATCGGATCTAAATGATAGCTCGTTCGAAATATGCCTGATCTTTTTGATGATATTGTTAAGCTGGCCGAATGCATGCAGAGTCTC
>Ga0307378_10000106_pt1 | contig 154654 bp, 148 predicted proteins | sample UN1MG_FD_202238 | JGI IMG/M metagenome (GOLD analysis project Ga0307378, IMG submission 202238) | Soil microbial communities from Risofladan, Vaasa, Finland - UN-1 | ecosystem: Environmental > Terrestrial > Soil > Coastal area > Acid sulfate soil | place: Finland: Risofladan, Vaasa... | reverse complement strand
TAACGATATTGACTATATTCATATTGTAACAGGTATAGCTAAACATGTCGTCAAACAGTACCTGGAGCTGATCGATTATGAATAACATTTTTACCTTGACATGCCATTTGGCGATATCAGGGCGGGCCATTACTCCACAAAGACTCTGGAATGACTGACAATCTTCATGAGCCCCTCCAGGGGCAGCTCAAGGCCACGTCCTTCGGGCGTGGATTCTTTTACTCCTTTCCCTCCCAATAAAACGGTTCATCTCTATGAAAATCAGGAATCAGGTGGTCCTCAGATCTAAAAGGAAAGGGCTGAAAGTAAACGTTTTCAAAGCCCAACTCCTCTGCCTTTGCCAAAACCGCATCGTATTCTTCCTGCAAAATGCTCCTGCCTATTCGATCAGGTGCACCGTTGCAGGGCTGAAACTGGCTCATAAGGCTTACACAAACGCGGGTCGAGATGTGGGCTGCAAGCCACTCCAATATTGCGCATGATTCATCGCTGCACCCCGGCAAGATGAGATGCCGCACGATAAGGCCTTTCTTTGCGTTTCCTGTATCGTCAAGATCAAGGTCTCCCACTTGTCTATACATCTCCTTTATCGCCTCGGCGGCCCTTTCGGGGTAATCTGATGCCTTTGAAAACCTCCTCGAAGTATCCTTTTTCATGTACTTGAAATCAGGGAGATAGATGTCGATAACTCCCGCAAGCCTCACTAGTGTCTCATAAGAATCGTAAGCACCGGTATTGTAAACGATGGGAAGATGAAGACCCTGCTCAAGTGCCTTTTTCAGGGACTCTAATATGGGTAAGATAGCATGTGTGGGTGTTACCAGATTTATGTTCAGCGCTTTCCTTTCCTGTAACCGAAGGTAGACGGATGCGAGGCTTGCACAAGAGAGGGGTGACCCATGCGTGTGCCAGCTGATCTGATAGTTCTGGCAGAAGCTGCACTTCAGGTTGCAGCCGGCGAAGAACACCGTTCCTGACCCGCTAAGCGAGGGCCCTGTTTTGACGTTCTCCTTATAGTCATAGTAGCCGCTTAAACAGGGTTCCTCTCCAAAATGGATGCAGGAGTGAGAAACAATGGGTATAGTACCCACCCCGCAGTACCCGGTTTCGCCTCTCTCCCGGTCAACATGACATTGCCTCGGGCAGAGATGGCAATTCCGCTTGTGACCCGAAAGGTCACGAAGGGCAGCTTCTATACGGCCTATCCTTTCATCGGTTTTTTGCATGGGGTTTTTTGCATTGACACAGAGGAATCAATTTCGTAATGTCACATGAATTTGAAAAAACTTCAATGCTTATCGGTACAGCGTTATAGTAAGACACCATCAATTGCACAAGGGATTCTTTAACATCCTTTAGCCTTTTTTCGCTTCAAGGACCGGACGATGAGAATCAAATTTTGGGGTACGAGGGGCTCTACTCCCGTGCCTGGAAAAGACACCATCATTTATGGAGGAAATACCACGTGCGTGGAAATACGCCTCAAGGACGGGAAAAAGGTAGTCATCGATGCCGGCACCGGAATTCGGTCTCTTGGAAATGAATATGAATCCCGCAGCGAACCCGTTGATATTTACTTGCTTATGACACATATCCATTGGGATCATATCTTAGGATTCCCCTTCTTCTTCCCGATCTATAAATCCTCCACCAAAATTCAGGTCGATGGTTACGGCCAGGGCGTCAAGGGGCTTCGATATAGCTTTGATAACAGGATGGGAGACGGTTTCTTTCCAATCAGATTCGAGGAACTCAGGTCAAACATACAATTTGCCAACAAGCTAACTCAAGGCTATCTAGAGGTTGACGGCACCTGCATTGATAGTATCCCCCTTCGTCACCCTCAGGGAGGTTTGGGGTTTCGATTTCGTGAAGATGACAAGACCCTTGTTTTTCTGACCGACAATGAACTGGATCTAAAGGGAGAATCTTTGGCCCATTATGTTCGCTTCTGCCAAGCGGCTGATATCCTGATCCACGACAGCCAATTCATGCCTGAAGAGATATCAAGTCACAGAGGATGGGGCCACACCGATTATGAATCAGCGATACACCTTGCCCTCGAGGCGGGGGTAAGAAAGCTGATCCTTTTCCACCATGCGCCGGAAAGGAAAGACAGCGATCTCATAAAAATTGCAATCCTCTGCCAAGACTACGCTAAAGAGAAGAATTCGAGTCTTGAGATAGAGCCTGCCAAGGAAAACTCCGTTCTGGAACTGTAAGGTAGGGCGGTTTCGGATTATCGTGCAGCTTCAAACGCGATATTTGAGAGGCTTGAGAGCAATTCCAGGACCTTTTCTGCCTTCTGCGGCTCCAAAGTCCCGAGTCCGCAAGCCGGCGTGATAATTGACCTTTCTGTTGCTTTGTTCCTTTTTATTCCCCACTCATATAACCTATCGAGCCCCTTTTCTAGTTGGGCTTTCAGATCACTCACGGCCTCTTTGCCGGTGAAGGAGGTCGTTGGAACCACTCCCCATGCCACGGTTCCCCCGCCTTCCAGAAACCGTATGATCTCGTCCCGGTAAAGCAAGAAATAGTCCATATAACCAAAAGCATCGAAATTTACAATATCAACCCCTGTTTCAATGATCATGGACCAATCGGTATTTCCACAGCAGTGAATCCCGATCACTACATCGCTTTTGGATCGTAAGTAGTCTACGATTTCTCTGATGAACCCTATCACCTCTTCTCTTCGGATGGGCGTAAAGGCCGATCCAAAACCCGACAGATACGGCTCATCGATAAAAAGGATAGGCACCCTACCGGACACAGCCATCTTTCCAATGAGCCATAAGGCCTTTATGGCGAGGCCTTTCACTATTGCGGCCATAATCTCGCCATCATAGAGGGCCGACTTACCCGTCGGGCCTTTCAGGCTTCCGCCCAAGGTAATTGGGCCTACTATCTGACCCTTTATAAAGCGCCCATTCGCATCGGGACCTTTTTCCATCAAGTCCAAAATCGTGTAAAGCCCAATTGCGCGCTCCTCGCTGATAGCAAAATAGTCGGTATCAGTTGCCAGGAAATGCTCATAGAAAGAAATGAGCTCAGACTCTGGATTATCCGTAGTACGTAAGGCCAGCGCTCGCTCTTTGTGGTTGACCTCAACGAAAGGCAACCCTTCACTTGCTTGCACGAGCATATCTTCAAGATAGCTTCGCTTCACAAACTGAGGCCAAAAAGGCATGTCGGGGAAGGTCTTTATGATGTGCCTACAGATGCCATCTACGTCCGAAAACGGTACGCTTCCAACACCGGTAGCCATAAAATTGAATATGTGACTCCCTTTCAATTGATCGCCTCCTCCACCCTCTCGACGCATTCTTTCGAGCGCGTGTCTGCCCTTACAACGCTCCCAGTATTTGAGAAGAGCCGCTGGTCATGTTGCGCTGTTAATGCATTACTCCGGCGAAAATTCAATCTAAATTTGCGAGATTCGCCACCTTCTGTGACTCGATAGCCCCAAGCCAGTTTTCCAAGATCCCTATGAGCTTTAACGTTTTGTCTTTTGTTACTGTTTCACCGGCTGTTTTTTGCACTTCAGCCACCTTCATCTGTTTTAATTCATTGAGTCTCATCTTGGATTTTTCGTCGTCTGGAGTAGCTTCAACAACCTGTTGATAGACCTTTATGGCCTCTTCCAACGCGCCCTGATTGAAAAAGATCTCCGCTAACGTAGGGGTTGGAAGGACAGGTTGTTCGTCTTTACCTGTGGAACTCAATTCAGAAAGGAGTTGGGTTGCCTCCTTATCATCCCTATGGTGGGCCAAATAGACCTTTAGCGCCCGAATAGCCTCTTTCAGTCTCTCTTCCTTCTTGAAAAGGTTGGCCTGCAATTTAAAGACAGAGGTGAATTCTCCTATTTGATCTGCCAATTTCTCCAACTCTTTCTCCGCAAGTTCCATCCGCCCCTGTTGAAAATATGTTTCCGCGAGTAGTCTTCTAATATTCATATCATCAGGGAATATCTCTAATGCCTTGAGACATGCCTTTATTGCTATTTCTATTTTCCCTTCCCTCAATAATAGCTTAACAAGGAGAACACTGGCACTCGGCGTTTCTATCTTATCTATTATTTCAGCATAGAGCCCTTCTGATGTAGACACTTTTGACCCCTGTTCTTGATTATTCTTTGCCTTTTTCATCAGATCCCTCACCGCTGTCATCGGAGTCCTTCTTGAAGCGGTAGACGACTTCATTCTCCCTTACCAGCCCCAGTTGCTTGCGGGCCACCGACTCCAGGTATCGAGGATCTCCCTTCAGCCTTCTAATCTCGGCGGTAAGTTCCTTATTCTTTCCCTTCAATTCTTCTATCAAAACGACAGATTCCTCTTTTTCTTTTTGCATCTCGCTCAGGTCCAACAATCCATGCGGCCCAAACGTTAACCAGACGAACAAGAGGACGGCAAAACAAGAAAAAACCAGGAAATATACCGCATAGTTCTTCTTGAAAGTCTTCAAGTTTAGTAAACCTTTTCAGGTTCCCACTGCGCAGCAATAACTATGGAGTTAACGCCGGCGTTATTGGCCAGATCCATTATCCTTACCACCAGGCCATGCCGAACATCCTGATCCGCCTGAAGTATGAGGCTGATTTTCTTCTTTTGAGTCATCTGCTGCAATCTCAGGTAGAGATCCTTTAAGGTTACTTTTTCCTCTTGGAGATAGCAGGTTCCCGCTTTGTCCAGTACTACAACTACATTATCGTCGGATCGATCTCTGCCTTTCTCGGAAATATCAGGCAATCTGATATCGATTCCTGATATAGTCTCAAAATGAGATGTTAGCATAAAAAAGATGAGAAGCAGAAACACGATATCAATCAAGGGTGCAATGCTTATGCCAAGGCTTGTCTCCTCCCGTTTTGGCTGACTAAACCGCATTATCCCTGTGCCCCTCAATGGTGTCAACGAGCTTAATAGAGCTTTCTTCCATCTCAAAGATGAGGAGCTGAGCCTTGTCTGTGAGAAAACGATAGGCAACCAACGTAGGGATTGCAACCAACAGGCCCGTTGCCGTGGTTATGAGAGCCTCGGCGATTCCCCCCGCGAGAGGCGCAGAGCTACCAGCCCCATGAATGGATATAGCGTTAAAGGTCTTGATCATGCCTGAAACCGTGCCCAGGAGACCAAGCAGGGGAGAGAGATTGGCTATCGTCAACAGGATCCCGATGTTTCTCTCCAGGATTACCCCTTCTCTCCTACCCTTCTCCTCTATGGCCTCCTTAACCAGCCACATGCCTCTTCCAACGTTTTTCAGGCCTGCCAGGAATATTCGTGCAATAGAAGACCTGTTTCCCTGGCAGAGAAAAATGGCATCCTCAATCTTATCTCTTGTTACGAGTTCTTCTACCTTTTCGATAAAGCTCTTTGGTATTATTCGCTTCCGCCTTAGCACCAACAGCCGCTCAATGAATATAGCAAGGCAAACCACGGAACAAAAGATGATGGGGTACATAAACGGTCCGCCCTTGATGACCAGTTTAATCAATGCTCTCCTCCGGAGATAATAGGAATCGACAAAATGTGGAATCTCATGCGTACTGAGTAGCAGGTAAAATACCCCTTAAGCATCTTAAAGTCAAGATTACCCTCTCGCGGCCGTTTCGTTGAAGATGAAAAGATTACCCACAGATTGCTGCCCAGCAGCTCATGCAATCTCCCTTTTTACATCCTTCGATCCCATGAGGTTAGCGGAGTTAAAAAAAAGGAATCAGTAAAAAACCACATTATCAACCTTTGATTTTCATATTATTTCGGTGTGACTGAATGAAATCTTCTCTCTGGAAGTTCAAGGCACGTTAAACGATTTCCGTAAACGGCCCCTGTGTCGATACCTATCTTATTCTCCAACACCATGGGAGCATACAGGGGAGTGTGTCCAAAAATAACAGTCTTGCCGAAATCATAGCTAGAATAGATAAATTCGTCCCTAATCCAAACCATATCAAAGAGATCTTGATCCTCAACCGGTCTTCTTGGGCGAAAACCGGCATGGACAACATAATACTCATCAAGCTCAATCATCGTGAGAAGGGAGGAGAAATAGTCGAGATGGGATGGGGGAATCAGGGCTTCTTCTGCCTCTCGTTGGGCCTGCTTGTAGCTTCGCAGCGTTGTAAGACCGCCATTCACGATAAAGCTATTTAGATCGGCACCTGATAAGTAGTCAAGAAACATCTGTTCATGGTTTCCGATAAGACACTGCACGAACTGAGAATCCTTCTTTAACTCAATAATAAAGTCTATGACGCCCTTAGCGTTCTCTCCTCGATCAATATAGTCGCCGATAAAAATGAGTCGGTCGCCGCCTGGATCCCAGCCTATCTTCTCAACGAGTCTTTTGAGCATATCCAGACAACCATGTATATCGCCGACGATAAGCGTCCTTCTTCTAGGCATATAGCAATCCCTTTAGAGCCCACATGAATAGCATGAAATCCCTCGCCACTATATTAAAAGCTTTCAATAAATAATCAAGTGAGATATTTTTTAAATAATTTGTCTCTTAAAGCCAGGAGGTGTGGTTCTATGGCTCGAGCAGTCCTAGTAGTGGCCACTCGGAATGAAGGAAAGAGAAAGGAGTACGAGCTCCTCTTTGGGGAACTGCCCATAGAGATTAAGGGGCTTTCTGACTTTCCGAAGATCCCTGAATTCTCAGAACAGGGGAACTCATTTGAGGAGATTGCAGGGAATAAGGCGCAATTTGCATCAAAAATGCTTGATATTCCTGCATTGGCCGATGACTCAGGCCTTGCAGTGGAGGTCCTCAATGGGGCGCCTGGAATATTCTCAGCACGCTATGCAGGGGAGTCCGCGGATGATTATCATAATAACCTCAAACTCCTTGAAGAATTGGATGGAAAAGACAGGAGAAATGCCACTTTTGTCTGTTCTATTGCCCTTGCTAAACCGACCGGTCAGGCTTTGATCTACACCGGAACCTGCTCGGGAATCATTCTGCATGAACCCCTTGGCACGGGAGGATTTGGATATGATCCTCTCTTCTACTATGCTCCTCTTCAAAAGACATTCGCGCAGCTTTCGCGTGGCGCTAAAAACGAGGTCAGCCACAGAGGGCGGGCGATAAAGAAACTGGCAGCCGATCTCGGGAATATTCTGGTGTGGCTCAGGAGCGGGTGAGGTAAAGATCCTGACTCACCTCTCTACCTTTTCCGCTGTTTTGTTGTTGCTTCGCAAAAATTTTTTGAATAGACTGACGGGTTAATTTGACAACACCTTGAAAAGGATCTCAATGAACGCCCCTCTTGAAAATGAAGAGAAAGCCATGCTAGATAACATAGCATCGATGCTGAGGGTCTTTGAGAAAAAAAGGGGAAATCTCATACCGATCCTTCAGAAAATTCAGGTACAATATTGCTACCTTGCCCCTTCTGCCCTGCGCGTGGTTGCCAGATATCTGGGGCTCTCGGCCTGTGATGTTTACGGGGTTGCTACTTTCTACAATCAGTTCAGGTTTTATCCTCCAGGTAAACACCTGATAAAGGTCTGCCTCGGAACGGCCTGTCACGTGAGGGGCGGTGAGATAATCTTAGAGAATTTTGAACGCAAGCTTGAGATCAAGGCTGGCGAAACCACGCCTGATCGGGAATTCAGCATCGACAGAGTAGCCTGTGTGGGTTGCTGTGCGCTGGCACCTGTGGCCTTGGTGGATGATGCCGTTCACGGACATGTGGCCCCAAGCAAGGTAGAGGGGCTTATTCTAGGATTTGAGATCGAGAAAGAACGGGAAGAAAGAGAAAAACAATACCGTGAATCCAACGAATGAACAAGGATTGAACAGGCTGTTTTCAGCCATAAAGACCGGGGCCGATAAGTGACCGCATGTCCGCCGGAATATGGTGCCGTAAGAAAGGTTTCTCCTCCCGAGCTGGCACCGAAAGTAGAGCGCCCGCAGGAAGGATAGTCCATGGTTAAACTCACGGTAGACAATAGAGAGATCGAGGCCGAATCGGGGCTCACCGTTCTTCAGGCATGTCTGGACAACGATATCTATATTCCACATCTTTGCTATCTCGCGGGAATGGACGATCCACCAGGGTCATGCAGGCTGTGTTGGGTTGATATTGACGAATACAAGCAGCCCATGCCTTCATGTAGAGTGCGAGTTTGGGAGGGAATGGTTGTGCGGACGAATACCGAGGATGTGAGAAGATTGCAGAGAAGTGCATTTGAACTCCTCCTGTCTACGCACCATGTAAATTGTCGCGATTGCCCGGCCAACAGGAAATGTGAGCTACAACATATTGCAAAGTTCTTGCGTTTTCCCCTCAAGCTCAAGCGCCTCGTGCAGATTAGAAGAGACGAGGAGCCCGAACAAGACCACCCTTTCCTCGAATACATTCCGACACGGTGCGTTTTATGCGGTAGGTGCGTTTATGTTTGTGAGAGAAAGAACGGTCAATCCATGTTAAGCTTTGCGAGAAGAGGGCTTGATACCGTGATAAGCTTTTTTGGCGAGGAAGACGGGGCCATGAACACCTGCAATGAATGCTATGCGTGCGTGGAAATCTGTCCCGTTGCGGCCCTACTAGCCAAAGAATGACTATGACCTGCTGAACCTTTTACTGAGAGCTTTGCCATGATAACGGAAAACGTTCAACGCCTCTTACATGAGCTTCCGGAGGGAGTCCAGCTGCTAGCGGCCGCCAAGGAGAGGAACGCAGAGGAAATATCAGAGGCAATACGGGCAGGGGTTGGGATCATAGGCGAAAACTACTTACAGGATGCCCAAAAGGTGTTTCCTGATGTAGAAGAAAAAGCGCACTGGCACTTTATCGGCCATGTTCAGACAAAGAAGGTAAAGAAGGTGGTCGAGATGTTCGACATGATCGAATCGGTTGATTCACTCAGATTGGCACAAGAAATAGAACGGTGCTGTGCGTTACGAGATAAAGTCATGCCTGTCTTGATTGAGGTAAACAGCGGAAAGGAGGAACGGAAATACGGAGTAAACCCGGAAGATGTGCCACAGCTCATAGAGGAGATCTCCTCGTATCCTCACATCAAGATCATGGGATTAATGACTATGGGGCCGAGATTCGGAAACCCAGAGGAAGCGCGTCCCTACTTTCGGAAAACAAGGGAACTCTTCGAGCAGATCAAGGACTTGCACCTGCCAAATGTTGAGATGAAATACCTCTCCATGGGAATGACCAACTCTTACGGGGTTGCTATAGAGGAAGGAGCAAATCTGGTAAGAATCGGAACAAAGCTATTTGGAGAAAGAAGGAAGCAGTAAATGAGCTTTGTCGAAAAAGAAATCAAGCGTCTTACGGGTAAGGCGATCCATCGTTCCTGCATGATACAGGATGGTGACAGAATATTGGTAGCAGTTTCAGGTGGTCACGATAGCATATCCCTGTTATGGCTGCTCAGAGATCGTTTAAGACGTATACCGATTTCCTACGATTTCTCTGCGGTTCATGTAGAGCTTGGCTTTGGAAATGATACCGGAAAAAAGATGGAGCAGTTTTTCGGTGCAAACGGTTTTGATTTCTGTATAATCAATAGCACCTTCGGGCCTCGGTCTCACGGAAAGGAGAATAGGGAGAATCCTTGCTTTCTTTGCTCGCGCTTGAGGAGAAAGGCTATTTTTCAAAAGGCCGCGGAACTCGGATGCAACAAGATAGCATTTGGACATCACTTGGACGATGTTATAGAAACATTCTTTTTAAATCTGTCTTTTGCGGGGTCAATGAGCACCATTCTGCCGTGCCAAGAGCTATTTGACGGAAGACTGACCATCATCAGACCTCTTTATCTGGTAGACAGCAGCACCATTAAGAGGTATGCGGAAAAAATGGAATTTCCCATTATAGACAGCGGCTGCCCGACCTCGCGAATATCCAAACGCGCACAGATCAGGTCTCTGCTTTCGAGCCTCTACCGTACGAACAAGAAGATAAGGGGCAACATCGCCAGTGCGTTACAAAATACCGGAGGACTGAGTAACTGGAGGTGAGAACGTGAAAGTAGGCATCATTGGATTGCCTCAATCAGGAAAGCGTACCATCTTCAGGGCCTTGACTGGCACCAGGACCGTAAAGGCCGGTGAGGGGACGAAGAAGGAAGAACAGCCTCTGGTGACCGTCAACGTGCCCGACGAAAGAGTGGGCTATCTCTGCGAGACCTTTAAACCTAAAAAGACCGTCTACGCCCAAGTGGGGTATCTCCTGCCACTGAAAACAAGGGAGGAGGGCCTCTCCCTTTCGGAAGGGGAGAGCTTAGCTTTTAGTGGGGTCAGGACCTGCGACGGTCTCATACAGGTAATACGAAATTTTCAGCTTTTTGGGGGCCCTACCCCCATTCCCGAACAGGATTTCTTTAAGCTGCAATCGGAAATGATCTTAGCTGATCTCATGGTGACTGAAAAGAGGATTGAGAGAGTATCAGGAGACGCGAAAAAAGGAAGGGAAATAGACACCACAGAGCTCTCGCTGCTAGAAAGATGCAGGGATCTTCTCAATCAAGAAACGCCCTTGAGAGATGACCCGGAAATAGCTGCCTCCTCTGCCCTGAAGGGTTTTACCTTTTTGTCGGCCAAACCGCTGCTTTTGATCTCCAACAATTCAGATGAGGATGAGGGTCCACCAAGAATGCCTCACATTCCTCAAGATCTCGAGATAATGGTGGTTCGGGGAAAACTGGAGATGGAAATTGCAGAGATGGCGCCGGAGGAAGCTGAGGAATTTCTTTCTGCCTTTCATATTGAAAGATCCCTCCTTGACAGGGTCATAAAGCGCTCTCTTGCCGTGTCAAACCGTATTTCGTTCTTCACCATTGTTGAAAACGAGGTTAGGTCTTGGACAACTACCAGGGGTACCTGTGCCCTCGATGCAGCAGATCTGATCCATTCGGACATGAAAAAGGGGTTCATCAGAGCTGAGGTGCTGCCTTATGATGAGCTTGTAAAGTATGGAAGTTTCTCCGAGGCCAAAAAGGACGGTCATCTCAGGCTCGAAGGAAAAGACTACCTTGTTCAGGATGCAGACATAATCAAGTTTAGATTTAGCGTTTAGGGAAATGATAATGGGAAAGATAAGAGCCGGACTCATTGGGGCAACAGGTTACGGCGGTGTCGGCTTAATTGAACTCCTGATCAGCCACCCCTCCGTTTCAATAGGTGCGCTCATGGCAAAGCACGACATCGCCAAACCGATCAGTGAGATCTATCCTCATCTCAAGGGATTCTGTGATCTGCCAGTGCTCGATCCTGCCGACCCCAATTGCCCTGAGGATTTCGACGTCGTTTTCTTCGCCACCCCGGACGGAGTCGGCCAGAGAGAGGCTCGAAAATGGCTTAGCAGGGGCGTCAAGGTAATTGATTACAGCGGGGATTTCCGTTTCAGCGATACAAAGAGCTACGCCGCTTATGCCGCTCGACTCGGAAGATCAGGAGAACATGCTGATCCGGATACTCTCTCCTCTGCCGTCTATGGCCTGCCCGAGCTCCACAGAGAAAAAATAGCAAACTCCGATCTAGTCGGGAACCCGGGGTGTTTTGCGGCAAGCTGCATCCTGGGGCTTGCTCCTGCCCTCAAGACAGGTCTCATACAAAGCCGGGGTATCATCATTGATGCGAAAAGCGGCGTCTCGGGGGCCGGCAAAACACCAAAACCGGCCTTTCACTTTCCGGCTCGACATGAGGCTGTGAATGCCTATAAGATAGCCGGCCATCAGCACGTATGCGAAATCGAGAGAGAGTTGACAAATGCGGCGGGCAAAGAGATCAGGATTACCTTCACTCCCCATGTCGTTCCGGTGAGCAGGGGGATCATATCTACCATATACGCAGATCTCCTCCCGCAGATCGGTATTGAGCAACTGAGAGATGCCTATGAGACCATGTACAGCGGAGAGCCCTTTGTCCGGGTATTCAGCCGGGGCGAGCCGCTGAGCACCGCCGATGTGAGAGGAAGCAATTTTTGCAACATCTCGCTGAACATAGATGAGAGGACAAAGAAACTGATCGTAATTAGCGTAATCGATAATTTGCTGAAAGGTCAGGCAGGTAATGCCCTGCAAAACATGAACATTATGATGGGGATGGAGGAAACGGCTGGTTTGATGCACCCGGGCAACTTTCCCTGAGGCATAGCGTTACATACACACCCTTCTCACCTGCTTCATGTCGGTCAAACCGAGAAACACCTTTCTGATCCCATCTTGCATCAGGGTCGTCATTCCGTCAGTGATTGCCTGCTTCCTGATCTCTGCCATCGGGGCTCTAACCTGGATGAGAGCCTTCATTGCATTGGTACCGACCAGCAGTTCATGGATTCCGGTTCTTCCTTTGTAACCTATATTCTGGCACGTTGCGCAGCCCTTGGCCCTAAAGAGAACCAAGTCATCATTGTATGAGATATTCAGGGCATCAAAATCACCGCCATAGGCCCTGACTAATGAGTCGAACTCGTCTCGGGAAGGATGATACTCTTCCTTGCAGTCCGGGCAGAGAGTTCTTACCAGCCGTTGGGCAAGAATACCCAAGAGGGCATCAGCAAAATTGAACGGATCCATTCCCATATCCAGCAACCGGGTGATTGTTTCAGGTGCGCTGTTGGTGTGGAGCGTTGAGAAGACAAGATGCCCGGTCAGAGATGCTTCAATTCCCGTGGACACCGTTTCCTTATCCCGCATCTCCCCAACCATGATCACGTCTGGATCAGCCCGCAAGAACGCCCTCATTGCTGATGCAAAATTAAGTCCTATCTTCGGGTGGACCTGGACCTGTCGCAAGCCATCCTGTGTTATTTCTACGGGGTCTTCGGCGGTCCATATCTTTGTTTCCGGTTTGTTGATATGCCGCAAGGCAGAATGGAGGGTTGTGGTTTTTCCGCTACCAGTGGGGCCAACGCACAGGACAATGCCATAGGGCCTCTCTATGACTTCGATAAAGGCTCTATAGGCTCTATCGCTCATACCCATCTGATCCAAAGGCATCGGTTCACCGGTGGGTAACAGCCGCATCACAATATCCTCATTTCTCCCTGTGGTGGGTATTGAGGCAACCCGCAGCTCGATATCCAGGGGACCGTATTTCCTGAATTTGATCTTCCCGTCCTGAGGCAGACGCCTTTCCGCAATGTCCAGATCCGACATGATCTTCACTCGAGAACAGACCGCATTTTTATAGGTATACGGGATAGTTTGGTATACGTGGCAGGCCCCATCAATCCTGAACCTGATCACGGAATCGGCTTTGCCTAATCTCGGTTCTATATGGATATCCGAGGCCCCCCGGTTGTATGCATCGATAATCGTTTTACTCACAAGCCTGACAATAGCCCCATCCTCCTCCGAAACTCCCCCGATGTCACGATCTTCAAAATCCTCAGCGTCTTCGGCACTCTCTAGCTGTCCCAAGATATCCTCGATACTCCCTGAATCACCCGTGAGGGTCGACGTCTGCACATCGAAGAAAAGATTAATCATCTTGATAATATCTTCCTTTAGGGCAATGCAGAACTCGAAACTCTGACCGGGCAAAAGCCGCTTTACTGCATCCTGCCCAGGAAGGTAGTCCGGGTTTTCCATTGCTATCAGGATCTTTGAATCGGATTCGCCAACAGGCACAAAGAGGTTGTCTTTTAGGTACTTCGGCCTCAAACCTTTGAGGAGTTGTCCCGGAATGATCATTTTTTCATCATAGGCTATGAAAGGGGCATTGTAGAATGCGCTCAGGGACTTGCCTACTTCTTCCTTGGCCACACTGAAGTTGTGGATGAGAACGTTTTCCACACTATCCTTCTTGGCCCTTGCCAGGGCCATCGCATCTTCCAGATTCTTACGGGTAACAATATTGTTGCTGATGAGATAATCAAATTTTGTTGCCCTTCCTCGCTGGAAGATCTTCCGATGATTGTAAAATGCAATGCCTAAGACCTGAGCTATCTCCGTTACGTTTTTCTGATCCTCTAACGAAAAGTACTTGCCATTGACCTTATTGACGAGCTGGATTACCCCCAAGAGATATTTCTTGAATTTGATAGGTGCAACGAGTACTTGTTTGGTTTTATAACCCGTTTTCTCATCCCAACTCCGATCAAATGCCAGTTCTGGGTTTATCCTTTTGAGTTCGCCCTCATCATACGCATTTACGATATTGGCCATTTTGCCCGAGCTTGCACAGTAACCCGCCAGGCTTGTATTTAAAATTGGCACCCTGATCTCGTTTATTTCGGCACCTGTCTTAAATCGCGAGACGATCTGCTTGCTTGCTCCGTCCACAACATAAATGGTTAGGCGATCAGCAGAGAAGAGACTCAGGATGGTCTCCCTCAGATTGATCAGAATGTCATCAATGTCCCTGGACGCGTTTATCTTGTTGGTAATAAAAACAAGGCGCTTGCTAAATTCAAGTTCCTTCTTCAGGACATTTATATTATCCACCTTTTTGTTCTCGCTGTCTGTCTTTGGAATTGCCATTATATTAAACCTCTTGCGGACAGATAAATATCATATCTTTACTTATCACATATCGTAATTTCTTTTCAAATTGTTTAATCCTATTTTTCATTTGAAAAAAGGGCATTGATCACATAAAAGATGGGGAGCTTGACGGCAACGAGCCGACGAAGATACTTGAAGATGGTGAAACTGTGTTCTTGATCGACTCTCATGCTCACCTTGATATGCGAAGATTTGATAGGGATAGAGACCACGTGATTGAAAGAGCCCTCTCTGCAGGTGTGAGAGGGATAATCACCATAGGCATAGACGCCAATAGTTCGTTGGATGCAGCCGCTTTAGCTGAAGTCTATCCGTGTGTCGTTGCAGCCGCAGGGATTCATCCCCATAACGCTGATAAGTCTACTTTCCATGATCTCAAAGAGCTCCGCCTGCTCGCAAAGAGAAAAAAGGTTGTTGCTATAGGTGAAATAGGGCTCGATTTTTTTCGTAACCTCTCAACAAGAAAGAACCAGATAGAGATATTTAAGCGGCAACTTGACATGGCCATTTCACTTGACCTTCCGGTGATAATACATGACCGGCAGGCCCACGAGGAAGTTCTGGGAATATTATCTTCCTTCAGAGGGAACGGGGCAAAGGGGGTAATTCATTGCTTTTCAGGAGACTATGAGCTGGCAGAGGCATTCATGGATCTGGGCTACTCTATTTCCATACCGGGAACCGTTACCCTGAAAAGTGCAAGTCAGACCCGTGATGCGGCAACAAGAATCCCCTTAGACAAAATGCTCCTTGAGACAGATGCGCCCTTTCTCACACCGTTACCCTGTAAGGGTCAAAGAAACGAACCAAGCTTCCTTATCCATACGGCAAGAAAAGTAGCGCAGTTAAGAGATGTTCCCCTTGAGGAGCTCGCAAAACGGACAAGCCAAAATACTTATCAACTATTTAATCTTTCCTTACTAACATGATACTCCACAAGCCTGTTAGCAGAAAAAATCCTCTCATCCTGGCCTCTCTATCTCCGAGGCGAAAGGATATACTCACTCAGATCGGCGTCCCGTTTCAGTCAGTTGGAAGCAGGGTGGGTGAGGCTGCCCGCAAGAGGATGAAACCGGAGGACTTTGCTTGCCTGATGGCAACTCGAAAGGCCGAATCCGTGAAACAGGTTTATAGGAGACGGTGGATCCTTGGTGCCGATACGCTCGTTGTCATTAAAAAAACGATATTCGGTAAGCCCAAGGATGCTCAGGAGTGCCGCTCCATGCTGCTGGATCTAAGCGGAAAACTTCACAGAGTTATTACTGGGTTCTGCATTCTTGAGCCAGGTGGCAACAGAACACACCTAGAGGCGGTTTCAACAAGGGTTACAGTAAAGGAGCTGAGCGAATTGGAAATCGAGGCATACATTCAGACCGCTGAACCGTTTGATAAGGCCGGGGCTTACGCGATCCAGGGAATCGGAGCATTTATGATAGAAGGGATTGAGGGTTCTTATACCAACGTGGTCGGATTACCTGTCTGCGAGGTTGTGCGTGCTCTAATCATATGCGGTGCCCTAAAGGGCTTTCCGATTACCCCATAGCTCAATGTTGTATGAATCGTTGTCACACACCCCTAAGCCGTGATGTAACCCCTTTGCCGAGCAATCTCAGATAGGATTACACCTGCAGCCACGGCTACGTTCAGGGAATCAAGATGGCCCAATCTCGGTATGCTTATCAACTGGTGGCACTCCTTTTTCGCCACCCTGCTCAAGCCCTTATCTTCGCTGCCCAAAACCAAAACGACATTCCTTCTCCACCCAAACTCATAGATGTTTTCCCTGCTCTCTCCTGCAGCCCCAACTATCCAGAAACCAAGTTCTTTTAGTTCTCTTAGGGCTCTGGCTATGTTTACAACCCTTGCCACGGGCAGATAGGCCGCTCCACCTGCTGATATTCTCTGCACTGCATCGGTTACAGAAGCTGCCCGGTCCCTTGGCAGGATAAGGCCATGGACCCCAAAAAACTCAGCGGTTCTTATGAGGGACCCGAGATTTCCGATGTCAGTAATGTGATCCGCAACCAACAACAATCCACCATCTCTTTCACCCAGGCAAATCCTCGTTAGATCGCGTAAATCAGCATAACGATACGTGCTCAAAATGCCTATTATGCCCTGGTGGGGCAAACCAGACGAGAGATTGTCCAAGTAGGTCTTGTCTCTTAGTCTGACCGGTATGCCTTTTGCTCGGGCGAGATCGAGTATTTCCTTCAGCCTTACAATGCTTCGTTCTCTGGCAACAAACAGCTCGACAATGGCCCTGCCTTCCTTAAGGTTCTCTTTTACCGCATGTATGCCGGTCACTAGGTTGGGCATGATATATTATGACTCACATACGGGGATCGGGTGGAGTCCTAGGAACAGCGCAGTTTCGGGGTCAAAGCAATAATCGATAATCATTATATGTCTAACATCTGTTCAATGGAGGGCAGACGGTTTTTTGTCTGCGCCTTCACAGCAACAATTACTGCCTGGACTTCCCTAACAGCCTGTCTGAGATCATCATTAACAATGAGGAAATCGAAATTTCGACACTCCCGGATCTCTTCTACTGCTTCAGTCATCCGCAGATCTATATTGGTGCCATCATGGGATGATCGCTTTTCCAGTCTCTCCCGAAGGGCCTGCAATGAGGGGGGGATAATGAAGATGGACGTTGAATCGGGGAAGCGCTTCTTTATTTGCCGGGCACCCTGGATATCGAGGTCCAGAAGAACGTCCTTGCCTGATACCTGTGCACTCCTCACACTCGAAATAGATGTACCATAGAGCTGATCGTAGACGACGGCCCACTCAACAAATTCTTGGGCCTGAATCATTTTCTCGAACTCCTTTTTCCCAACAAAGTAATAGTGTACTCCGTTTATCTCGCCATTTCGAGGTGCTCGAGTAGTATGAGAGATTGAATAGCCAAGGCCTTTCAAATCCTTTCGTACCATCTCAATGATCGTGTTCTTTCCAGTCCCCGAGGGAGCAGTGATTACAAAAAGCTGTCCCTTTTGAGGCTCTAAGATCCCTTTCATCGTTATCTCGTCAGTCACCGCTTAGATCAGATCCTCCCTGCGTATCGTTCCGTTTGGGGAGAACCGTTGGGCTATGGTTTCAGCCTGAACTGCGGAGAGAATAACGTGGTTGCTATCCGTTATTATTACAGATCTGGTTCTTCTGCCTTGGGTGGCATCAATCAGCCGCTTGCCATCTTTTGCCTCCTCTCGAAGGCGCCTCACCGGCGCCGAAGAAGGTGATATAATGGCAATCACCCTGTTAGATACAAGGAAATTACCGAAACCGATATTGAGTAAACTCGGATCCATAGCCTCTCTCCTCCGTTTCTCAAAGGTTATGCAAATTACTCAACGTTTTGAATCTGTTCTCTTAATTTTTCCAGTTCCGCCTTAATCTCCACCGTCCGCTGTGAAATGAATGAATCAGCAGCCTTAGATCCGATCGTATTCACCTCTCTGTGCATCTCCTGCAAAAGAAATTCCAGCCGCCGCCCAATTACATCATCCTGTTTCATGTAACTCCTAAACTGCACTAAGTGACTCCGCGTCCGAACCAGCTCCTCCGTAATGTCCGATCGATCAGCCATAAAAGCTACTTCTTGCATCAATCGATCTTCTGTTATTTCAATATCCTTTGTCAATTTCCTAATCTTTTCTCTCATGTTATCTAGGTAATTCTCAACCGTTTTCTCTCTTTGCTCTTCTATCTCATTGATATAACTTTCTATTTTGTTGAGCCTGGTTTTGAAATCCTCCTCTATAGCCCTACCTTCATTCACCCTCATGCCATCTAACGAAAGTAAGGCCTCACTGATAACCTCCTTTAGATCCGGCCACAGCTTTTCTATATCCACGTCATCCTGCTTGAAAAGAATAGCATCCCTCAGCTGAGCGAAAAGAGAAGGATTAATGGATTCCTCGCTTCCGAGTTCTTTCTTGAGCTCATCGAAAATACTAATATATGCCTTCATCAGGGGTCTGTTGAGCTCAAGTCTGAGGGTGTTTTCACCATTGTTTTTCGTCTGTACCGATACCTCAACCCTTCCTCGCCTTAATACGGAAGTGATCATGGACTTGATTCGATCCTCTAACGGTTGGAGTCCTTGGGGGAGTCTCAGGAAGACCTCTCGATAACGGCTGTTTACTGACTTCATTTCTGCGATGAACTCTGTGTTTCCCTTGACCGCTTCAGCTCTGCCATATGCAGTCATACTCTTAAGCATGATAGTCCTTTCCTCCTTCTCGCAAGGAGTGCAAATACTCAGTCCTCACCGTATTGAAATACCTGATTACCTTTTCCTCTGCATAATCAGGATACGTCCAGGGAAGGGGCTTAAAGGTGCCCGCGTGAAATACAAAGGTGAGATCGGCATATATCCCTCTGTTCAGATAAATCCGGTGGATATAGTTCTTACCAGTGGCAAGGATCAGCCTCTCTAAAGATACATAACCTGGATCGATGTTTATCGTTCTCCTTGTTTTAGCCCGATGTTCCTGTTCGAGTGTGTTGGTTAACAGTTTTATGTCTACCAGAGCATCCTGAGCGATGAGCCTTGAAAAAGAAATGAATCGCCTATAGAGCGGCCATCCCATCTCATTTGCATAATACTTTGTCCTGTCAAAAACCAGTTTCTCGCTCTTCCAGTCAGCGGGCCCAAAATGATCCTCCATCTCTTGCATAACCCCATCTAATAGACCTTCCTCTGGGGAAAAGAGGCTGCTTATCAGCTTTACCTCTGGCGGTTCCTTCGGGATACTCATTATGTAATGTTCTCGCAATAGGTGTACTTCAAGCTAGGTTTCTGAACTCGGGTCAGGTTTTTCTGCTGCAGTCAGATGGCATTTCTCTGAGTTTGGAATAGAACCCTGTCCCTTTGTATAAGGCATTAGTCTTTGATTATCCGACAGTTGGTGGTCTTGAGAAAAATGAGAGCTGATCGCCTCTTTGAGATCATCCATTTTTGCCGCCGATGTTCCGATTTCGCCAACCACTATTCCAGCGGCAAGATTGGACAGATGGGCGGAAGATTTGAGATCAAGCCCGGCAGTCATGCCGAGCGTGAGGATAGCTATCACAGTATCTCCGGCCCCTGTCACATCATACACCTTTCTTGCCACAGACTTTATATGGGTTATGCTGCCGTCTTCTTCAAAGAGGGTCATGCCATCGGAGCCTCTTGTGATCAACAGCGCCTTGAAATCTCCGGTATCCAATAATCTTTTTCCAGTCTCCAGCAAACCTTGTTCATCTTGTATTTCCACGCCTGCTATTTCTCCCGCCTCGTTGTGGTTAGGCGTGATTACCGTTACATATCTGTAAAGGGAAAAATTCTTTACATTTGGGTCTACTGCCACTGGGCCATTGCTTTCTGAAAACACGGTTTTCAGGCCATCCATCAGTTGGGCAGAAATGACGCCCTTCCCATAATCAGAGACGATGATACCCGAAAGATCCTTCTTTTCCTTGTGGATAAAATCGAGGATGCGGAGTGTGGTCTCTGGCCTCAGAGACCTCACGCTTTCCCTGTCGTACCTTACAACCTGTTGAGCGTGGGCAATAATCCTCGTTTTCATAGTCGTGGGTCTATCATCCTCAACAAAGATTCCATCGACGGTAACCCCTAATTCCTCCAGCTTCGAGATTATTTCTCTTCCTCTGAAGTCATCGCCCACGACCCCGCACAAGAGGGCATTTCCCCCGGAAGCAACAATGTTGCTTACAACATTGGCAGCGCCACCCAACATCGTTGTCTCGCGCTCCACCCCAACTACCGGTACCGGTGCCTCGGGAGAAATTCGGGAAACCTTCCCCCAGATGAACTGATCTAGCATTATGTCGCCGATGACCAAGATCCTCGAACTGCTGAAACCGTTAATCGCCCTGCAGAGATATTCTCCATCAGTAATTTTCATGACAAGATTCCGTTACTCCTGCGCCACAGCTGATTTTGAGTTATGCTTACCGCGTTTCTTTGCTTCACATACTTGATGAACTCGTAAAAAGTCCCATTTCCCCTCCCCTTGTGGGAGGGGATTAAGGGGAGGGGGAGGTAACTAGTTGAAATGCTGCCTTTTTGACCCTCACCCCACCCCTCTCCCATCGAGGGAGAGGGATTTTTCGACTTTTTACGAAACCATCATACTTGGCTTTGATCATATTTCTGCATCAAAAGCGCATAAAAGCATATATCACATACTCACCGTGGTATAAAGTGAAAAGGACTCCAAGAATGGGACCAGAAATGCCGAGAGAATCCACGCTGTTTCTTGCTTAGTGCTTGCTCTCAAGAGTTTCAATGAAACAGTTGAAACATTGCTTAACAATTACTCTCAGAGTATTCAGTTTCGAACTCACGTAAAATCAGCTTCGGGGCTCCATTATGCTTCTTCGGGTACTCCTGAAATAGAGAAGCGAAAACTGAGATCTGCCGGAATTCTCATCTGAGAGCCAAACTGCATTCTGAATTCAGAAACTTGATACATGCCTATTCCCTCCGCTAACCTCTCTTGACTTTACGCTTATTATAAGGCATTTTACCAGCGTACAAGATTGAGGGCTTCTTGATGTCCAGTCTTTCTCGCACACTCGCTTTTGGCTAAATAACGGGCTCTTGCTGGTAAGGATCGAAGATATTCAAAAATTGCATAAATCAAGATGAGCAGATTCCTCAGAGAAAAATTTCCAAGATCCTACACGACTTTTCAGGAGACGGTTGGTTTATTATATTACGAATTTCTTAATTTAGGACCCCTTGCTAGAAGGATCTCCGAGAAACGGCTTCACCGACTGGAATTGGTCTGTCAACACCCTTATGAAGTAGTTAAGCGTTTTACCGGAACTGGTCTTTATCACTCGATTGCACCCGTTCAGGTCGAGTCGGAGATTACTGAGCTCTTTGATGTTGCAAGAAAACTGAATCCGAAAGTCATATGTGAAATAGGAACTGATAGAGGAGGTACTCTCTATCTTTGGTCCAAGACAGTAAAACCGGATGGCCTGACAATCAGCATCGATTTGCCGAGAACATACAGAAAGTCCCTTAACCGTTTCTTTCATTTGGCTTTCTTTGGGAACCAGCTCATATATTTCCTACGGGAAAACTCCCAGGCATATGCATGTCGGGAAAAGGTACGGGAAATCCTGAATGGAAAAGCAATTGATTTCTTATTCATTGACGCAGATCATTCGTATGAAGGCGTAAAGAAGGATTTCCAATTGTATTCCCCATTGGTGAGGAAATCAGGACTTATAGCTTTTCATGACATATTGGATGAGTGCGGGGTTGATAGATTTTGGTCTGAAATAAAACGAGATTATAAACATGAAGAAATAGTCGAGCATTACCAGCAAGGGTGTGCTGGTATAGGCATATTGTATTATGAACCGGGAAACCGATCCGATTAGTTCACCAAAGTGACTTCAGATCAAGACAGAAACATATGCATTCTATAACTATATCGGTCTGTATTATCTGTTTTAATGAGGAACAAAACATAAGAAGATGTCTTGACAGTTGCACGTGGGTGGACGAGATAATAGTCGTTGACTCGATGAGCCAGGATAAAACGGTGACAATTGCTAGAGAATACACGGATAAAGTGTACCAAAAAGTGTGGCCTGGATACTTAGAACAGAAAAGCTTTGCCCTCTCAAAAGCCACTGGGGTCTGGATACTGAGCTTGGATGCCGATGAGGAGATAAGCACTTACCTACGAGATGAGATCTTAACCGAGATCCGCAGGCCTGGGGCTAAGGACGGCTACCGAGTTCCTCGTCGTTCCTTTTATCAGGGTCGGTGGATAAACCACAGCGGCTATTATCCAGACAAACAGCTTCGCCTTTTCAGGTCTGCAAAAGGCCGCTGGCAAGGGGGGCGCGTGCACGAGAAGGTGGAGATAAAAGGAACCGTCGGTGAATTGAAAAGCCACATTTTGCACTATCCTTACAAGGGGGTCATCTCCGGACAGCTTCAGACTGTGAACAGTTTCTCTAGCCTCTTTGCGCAAGACATGTATGAAAAAGGGGAACGGTACCGCCTGTCACTGCTTCTATTACGCCCCTTATTTAAGTTTCTGGAGGTCTACGTTCTCAAACTCGGCTTCTTGGACGGTCTTGCCGGATTCGTCATTGCAGTGACCTCCGCATACGCCATGTTTGTCCGTTATGTTAAGCTCCGGGAACTGGAAAAGAGACTCGAAAGAAAAATGCCAAAATGAGTGAGCTTTGAATCGTTCTTCTAAAGCCAAGACAATAGCGTTAGCAATTGAGCATTTCAGCGGGTACAAGGGCGGAGCGGAATCATATGCTGTTTCGCTTGCTTCCACACTCGCTAGGAATGGCTGGGCGATACATCTCTTTGGCCTGAGCTGGGACGGTGAACCACCTGCCGCGTCCTTCCACAAGATAAGTGTTCCGAGACCCTTGCCATCGTGGGTCAAGATGATCCTGTTTGCCCTTCAACACAGGAGCATGGTCAAGGGCAAGGGCTTCGATGTGGTGCTGGGTTTCGGAAATACCATATACATGAACGTATACCAGAGCCATGGTGGGGTGCACAGGTTCTCCACCTCAAGAAAGGTATATTCGGAAAGCAATTCGGTCCTGCGCCTGCTTAAACGCGTGCTCATCGTTCTTTCACTTAAAGATAAGGCCAGACAGTGGATAGAGTCCGCCCCGTTCAGGATCGAACCGAGGCCGAGGATCATAGCGATATCGGAAATGGTTAGGGATGACATGGCCTCGTTCTACGGTATGGATAAAGAGGTAATCCAGCTCATCTATAATGGCATAGATACGGAACGGTACAATATCGGCCTGAGGGAGCGCCTTCGGGGTCCATTGCGAGAATCCATGGGGTTAAAGGAAGGGGATATCGCCTTTGTTTTTATATCCTACGATCTGAGGAAAAAGGGCATAGCTCCTCTGATTGAGGCCGCCGCGCAATTGAGGAGATCCAGAGCGGGGGGCTTTAAACTGGTGGTGGTAGGAGAATCACCCTACCCTGCGCTTTCCAGAAGGATTGCCGGTTTAGGTCTTGAAGAGACGGTGATTTTCGCGGGCCCCACGAAAAGCCCTGGGGAGTACTATGCCAACTGCGATGTGCTGGTGCTGCCTACCTTCTACGACGCGTGCTCGCTGGTAGTCATGGAGGCGATGGCCTGCGGTCTTCCCGCAATTACCTCCGCCGCCAATGGAGCATCGGGCATCATAACCCACGGTAAGGATGGGTATATCATCTCACATCCCCCGAATTTCAACGAGCTCGCCGATGCAATGAAGGTCTGTTTTTCACAGGAGACCCTTGGACGTATGTCAAAGGAAGCCTCCCTCACAGGCCAGCGGTACTCCCTTGAGAGGAATCACCTCGAGATGCTGAGGGTATTTAATGAAGTAGCATGAGTGAATTCAAGGGCTGAGTAAACGCGTGGTCGGGAAGGGCTAGATAAGGTACTTCTTGGTGTAGTACTTTTTCGATCGACCGAACTTGATGCTCCAGTTTTTTTCCTTTTCCTTATCCCACCTTCTACCGTCAAAACCAGGGCCTTGTCTAGTCATACACCAGTTGTGGTGGATCACGCTCCTGCCACAGAGCCCGTATTTCCACTTTCCCTTCGCTGGATAGTCATCGGTGATCCACGGGGGTTTGATGACTCCCTCGATCCTTAGGAAGTACTCCAAGTCCTCCGAGATCCCTACTGGGGAGTAATCCTCATCGAAAAAGCCGATCTGTCGCACCATGGCAGGCCGTATCATGAAACACACCGCGGATCTCATCCTCTGGATAAAGAGGGGAAGGTCGCTGTCCTTCACCAGCCTGCAGAATGACTCATGCCCGCCCCATTTCTCATACACCCTTTTCACGCTCTCCAGGATGTTCTCCGAGGAATAGGGCCTATTGGGATTGACTCGGTATCTTTTTGTATTCGAATGGGCCTCGATCAACTCCTCCATCACGGGCGAGCCGTTCTCCAGGGCTGCTACCCAGCCAATGCCCTCATCGCTTTCCATGAGCTCGACCATGGGCTGGAGCCAATCCGGTCCGAACAGGACATCGTTGTTTGAGATCACGTAGTAGTCGTAGGAAAAAGACAAGTTTGTTATAGTGCCTGGAGAAAAGCGCACTATTTGATTCCACGCGATCGCAACCCCTAAATTTTTTGGATTCGTCACATAATAGGTGGGAAACCTCGCCTCGCTGAACTCGCCTTTGATAAGGCCGGCAATATCGTCCTTCGAGCCGTTATCGATAATCACCACGGAGACATCGAGATCCATTCTATCCGAATCTGTGTATTGATAGAGGCTCTGCACACAGGCTCTGGTCATCTCAATATTGTCCAGCACCGGTATCCCAACCAGGATCTTGATCATATCTCCTCCCACGCCCAATGATGGCGTTTCCGGCTATGGAATATAGGGGAAGCAGGGATCTATGTCAACACCGGTGAGTTCAATCGATTTCAGTTGTTGACCCCTTATTTGAGCTTTACTATAATCGCTCCCATTAGAATAATTCATTTCCGTATCATCGCACTAAGTACCTGTTAAAATGGAAAAGGCTCCAGAGTTTTGCATTCTGTGTGGGTGCAGAGATAGAGAAGTCCTGCTAGAAAAGGACTCATGGCAGGTCTATCGGTGTTCTTCTTGTGGTCTCGGGTTGTTAGATCCAAGGCCTTCGAAAGAGGATTTAGCATCACTTTACAGCAAGCAGTATTGTGATGAGCACTTTGTTGGAGGAGGAGATCCTGGGTCGCCCGAGTTTAGAAAGCGACTTAGCCTTGAAACCCCTCGTATACGGTTTTTCAGGGGAATAAAGAAAAGGGGGAAGGTTTTAGATATCGGTTGCGGATATGGATATTTTCTGGCGGCCTGCAGCAATTACGGCTATGAAGTTCAGGGTTTGGATATCTCAGAATGGGCATCGCACCATGCCGCCAAAAAACTCGGGATTCCCATAGATATCGGCCCTATAAATGAGATGAAATTCCCTCCGCACTGTTTCGACATAATCACCATGTGGCATTTTCTTGAACACACGCCTGATCCACGAAATGCAATTTTAAGGGCAAGGGATTGGTTGAAGGGCGATGGTATTCTGATAGTGGATGTTCCTAATCATGAAGGAACAGATGCCCGAAACAACTGGAAGGAATGGGTTGGATGGGACTTGCCCTACCACTTTTTCCACTTTACACCCCAAACCTTAAAAGGGCTCCTTACAGAATGTGGATTTCGTGTGGTAAAGAAAAAAGACTACCATTCCGAAACAGTAAAAGTGGCATTGAAACGTATTCCCGTGGTCAGCATCTTCGCAAGGCTCATCTCAAAGATGTACTCAGGCCACAGCATAGCTGTTGTAGCGAGACGAGAGGAAAAGCCCGCACCCCTATCTAAACGGGGAGACTTGAATAAGTTGGTTTGATTCCGAAGCCGTTCAAATCATGCGTCTGATTTGCTTTTCAACTGGCGCAATGACTTCCTGAACGTCCAATTCGCGGAGACATCGGCTCACTCCACTATTATCACATCCTTTTCGCCTGCATGGCACGCACAGCAAATTCATAGAAGCTACGTGGTGCTGTGTGCCTCGTGGTGCCCAGTTTGTTGGTGAAGATGGCCCAAAAATAGTCGTGGTGGGTGTTCCAACTGAAGCGGCAATGTGTGCGGCCGCACTATCTATTCCTATCAGTAAACTGCACTTCTTAAGAACGCCCGGCAACTCACTGATGGAGGTCTTCCCTGCCAGATTGTATACATTTACGGGGCTACCCCTCATTATCTCCGCCGCTCTATGCCTTTCTTCAGGGGCCCCGGTTACCACGAAGGACACTGGATATCGAGAGCCTATATGGTCAATGAGTCGGATGTAGTTTTGAATGGGCCATTCCTTGTAGCCCCACCTGGAGAATGGGTGCAAGGCAATTATCGGTTTGTCAGGGGGAACTTTCCCTTCTCCCAGTATCTCTAATGCCCTATTCTCTTTCTCCGGTGGAACCTCTAGCGCCGGTGATGTGTCCTTGATGTTTAGATCGAGGGGTGCCAAAATATTCAGGCTGTGCAATGAAGAGTGTTGATCCAATTCATTCTTGGGTCGGACCAGATGAGTAAACAGCCTATTCCTCCATAGTGTTCCATTTTCAGAGTGTCTCCCTATTCTTATACTCGCGCCACTCAAAAAAGAGAGGATAGCGCCCCTGGTTCCAGCTCTAAGATCAATAGTCAGTTCAAATCTTCCCCTACGGAGTTCTGTCAGGAAGTCTTTGTGATAGGCAATTGTTTCTCTCAATCTCCTCTTGTTCTTTTCCACCGACATGGTGCCATCCACCCATGGACAGTTCTCCACGAGTCCCCTAGCATGCTCGTGTACCAGCACAAAGATCGTACTAGAGACAAAATTCTGCCTCAGTGTCCTCATGGTGGGGGTTGTGAGAACCACGTCTCCTATATCTCCTAATTGTATCAGTAGTATCCTAGTAATACTATCGACGGAGAGTTCTTTACCTTTAACTATCATCTTTGTTTGCTTCTACCTGTTTTCAGGGCATCCCTTGAGATGCCAAAGAACTAACCTGGTGTAGATGACCAATTTCCCTCTTATCGACTCCTCAAAGCCGAGAGTAAATAACAGGCCAACGAAAGAGAGAATGGCATTGACCAACAATCGTAGGAAAACAATGGAATAAAAAAGGGGATAGGAGTAACGATGCCATTTCTTGAAAAAGACATACCGCGATCTATAAAACATGATTCTCGAATTCACACCACTTCCTACAGTCTTCCCTTGGGCATGAAATATTCTTGCGAAAGGCACAAAATAGACAGCCCATCCATTACGCTTCATCCGGTAGGCCCAGTCCGTCTCTTCAAAGAAAAAGAAGTACCGTTCGTCGAAAAACCCAACATCATCAATAGCCTCTTTGCGAACCATGAGGCAGGCGCCAATACCAGAATCCACCTTTATAGGGGAGGCATAGTCCCTCCTCTTGCTCGGAAATCTATGAGGCATCAATATTCTAAGAGCGGTCTCATTAGCCAAAAGGGTAAGCAGCGACGGAAAACTGGCAATCGAATTCTGTTTGGAACCATCCTGGTTCAGCAGCTGCCCGCACGCCATACCTGCTTCAAGAGCAGATTTCATGAACTCATAAAGTTCCCTTACCGCCCCGCCGGTCAACACAGTATCGCTATTAAGCAGGAGCGCGTACCTCCCATTCATCTGCCTGAGGGCCTGATTATTTGCAGCAGCAAAACCAAGATTCTCCTTGTTTCCTATGATAGCCACATCGGGATACTCCTTCCGAATGGCGCCTACCGTCCCGTCAGTTGAATTGTTGTCAACCAGCCAAACTTCAAAGGATATATCTTTGATGGTTTCATATACGGAGGCCAGGCAATCAAGCACAAGATCTCTGGTATTAAAGCTGACAACAATAATGGAAATATCCAATTAATCCTCTTCTAGTGGCTTTGCTTCATCTATCAGCATAATGGGTATGTCATCCTTGATCTCATACAAGAGCTTGCAGTTATCACAGATAAGCCCGTCCCCAGCCTCGGTTAGGTAGATATCCCCTTTACACTTGGGGCACACGAGAATGTCCAGCAGTTCCTTGCTGATAGCCATGGTTGAACCTCCTGGTTTAAGTGAACTAACCTGCCCCTCGTCAAAAGCGAGGCAGTGCTTTCAGATTAAACATCAATTACTTCTTTAACTGCGTCAAAAACCTGCTCCGCAGTTATCCCCTTCATGCACGACATGAGATCACACTTCTTTTTGAAGCACGGGCTGCAGTCAAGTCCAGCCCTAACAACCCTGTGCTTTGTCCCGTATGGCCCGGTTCTTAACGGTGACGTAGGGCCAAAAATGGCCACGACAGGGGAACCCATGGCTGCTGCCATATGCATAGGACCGGTATCGGTTGAGACGACAACCGTACACTTCCCGTAGAGATGGGCGAGCTGCTTCAGATTCGTTTTACCTGCAAGACTCAAGGCCTTAGTCCTCATGCCTCTGATTATCCTCTCTATAGCGATTTGGTCACTTTCGTTTCCCGTGAAAATGACCGCTGCCCCTAGGTTTTCATTGATTACATCGGCTAGACGGGCAAATTTCTCCAAGTCCCACAGCTTGCTCTCCCATTTGGCCATCGGGTTAACTGCCACGAGTGCACGATTTCCCTCAAGACCTACGAGTAGGTCGTCCACATATCTCTTGTCCGTGTCATAGATGGGGATCTTACCCTTCCACACCGGATTGGCAACTCCCAGGTGCTTGGCGACACAGAGATATCTATCAAGGGCATGGATTTCAGGTCCTGGAAAGGTAACCTGCTCCTTTACGAAAAAGGAACTGCCTTCCCTGGCTCCATTGAGTCCTATTTTTCGACTGCCTTTCGCAAGAAACGTCAAAACGCCGCTTTTGAGCAGCCCCTGGAGATCAATTACCACATCGTATTCCCGTTTTCTGAGCTCTCCGAAAAAGGTGATCGTCTCTTTGCCGACGTTGATGTATTCACGCTTCCTAATACACCTGTCCAGCCAACTCTTTCGAGGAAAAACGATCAGTTTGTCTAGGTCAGGGTGCCCCTCTACTATGCCGGATGCAGCTTCCTCGATCACCCAATCAATTCTTGCAGAGGGGAATCTGCCCCTGAGGACCTCCAACAAAGGGAGACTGTGCACAACATCACCGATTGCACTCAATTTGATGATGAGGATATCTAACTTATCCTTGTTCACTTGACCTATCCTGCTTCAGAAGCCATGTTACCGCCCTTAGGAGGTCCTCGGCCACAAAGACAGGTTTTGTCTTTTTGCGGGGAATTACGTATTCCAAATCTCCCCTTCCATAGCCGGTCAATACGAGTATACCAGGTAAACCTGCTTTGTAGGCAAACTCTATGTCAAGCCAGCGGTCCCCAATTACGTATGATCTGTCCATATCGATCTCTAGATCAGACTTGACTTTCTCTATGAGGCCCGTGCCTGGCTTTCGACAGGTACACTGCTTGTTATAGCCAGAAACGATACCATTGGGATGATGAGGGCAGAAATAGACTCCGTCCAGGTACGCGTTATCTTTGATTAACTCTCGCTTCATGAGTTCGTGGGTTTCATGCACCAACTCAACAGGGAAATAGCCCTGGGCCACACCAGACTGGTTCGATGCCACCACGACATGGTAATCATTTTTGTTCAAGAGGTATATGGCCTGCCCTACTCCGGGCAAGAGGATAAAGCGGCTGATATGATTTATATAGCCACGCTGTTCATTGATGGTTCCATCTCTGTCAATAAATACCGCCGGCTTCATCGCATGGCCTCTTCCCTCAAATCCTCCATCTCCGTCCAAACCTCATGGGCTTCAATGGATAGCATGCACCTGTGGTCTGATGGGCACACCTCTTTCAAACAGGGACTGCATTCAAAGTCGTGCCGCACCATACGCGCGTTTCTACTTGCCGGGCTCGTTTGAAAGTGATCGGTTGGGCCAAATACAGCCACCAGAGGCCTATTCAATGCAGCCGCTATGTGCATGAGCCCGCTATCATTGGTGACAAAAAAGTCGCATCTCTTGATCAGTGCCATAGCCTGACCAAGTGTTGTTTTGCCGCACACGTTCAAAGGTGCAACCTTCATGAGCTTTGATACTTCTTCAGCTATAACTGCCTCAGAAGGAGACCCGAATAGCACCACCTTTGCACTCCACCGTTGCGAAGCCCAATCACCAATTACGGCAAACCGCTCTGGCGGCCATCTCTTTGCAGGCCCATAGGCAGCGCCCGGATTAAGCCCAACCACCATGTCATTATCACAAATGCCTTCTGATGACAGCATCATGCTGACTGCCTTAGTATCCTCCTCGTTAAGATACACGACCGGCTCTTTCTCCGTCACCTGCCAACCCATTGCATCTACGAGGCCAAGAAAGTATTCCACTTGATGGGCCGAGAGAATCGCCTTGTCACGAATAACCGAATGAGTCAAGAAAAGCCCCCTTCCATCGGTATTGTACCCAACCCTGTACCGTACACCTCCCAGGCAGCTCAGCAAAGCAGCTTCAAATGCATTCTGAAAGAGCACGCCCAGATCAAACCGTTCATTTCTCAGCCGAGATATGATCAGCAGTAACTCCTTGCACGCACTCAAGACTCCCCCACCCTTATCTATGGCTATGGCACGGTCCACAGCGGGATGGTTCTCCAGGAGCGGGAGCACCCAGGGGTTAGCTAAAACCGTTATCTCGGCGCGAGGAAAGGCCTTCCTTACTGCAACCAGCGATGGAAGCATCATCACCGTATCGCCTACCCAGTTGGTTGACCGCACCAGTATTCTCTTGACTTCATCAGGCGAGATCTTATGTCTGGATCTTACCTTCATTTTCGCTTAAACCAAATCTACTAATGCCTTCCATGATAATCTCGAAAAAGGCATCGCTGCCTGAAAGCAGGCCCATCTTGATCTTCAGCACAGCAATATCCACATCAACCTCAACTCTGCCATCAATTCTGACCCAGTCTTTTTCTGTGGTCAGCAAAAAATCGGCCCCAAGAACTTTCTTCCGCGAAACGAGGTTCCCAAGCTCATTTTGTGCAAATAAATGATGATCCGGGAAGGCCTCAAAATGAGCGACCTGAGCGCCCAAACTCTCTACCGTCTGCAAAAAATCACCTGGATGTGCAAGCCCTGTAAAGACGACCAGCTTTTTCGATCCTATGAAATCGGGAGGATAGGTCTCCCCAAGAACAGGAAATACAATTTGATCAGGGTGATGTCCAGAGCGATAAACCGGTTTGCCTGGAAAGTTGCTCCGTAAAAAACCGTCCAACCTATCTCCGGTATAGTCAGTCGTACATTTCGTGATAACGATAAGATCCGCTCTTTGTATCTGCTCCAGGGGCTCTCTGAGAGGACCACGGGGCAGGAGGAACCCATTTCCAAACTGCCTCCTGGCATCTATCAAGAGAATATTCAAATCCCTGCGCAGCGACAGATGCTGATATCCGTCATCAAGGAGAAGGATTTCCGAACCAAATCGTCTCACAGCCAGATCTCCGGCGGTGTGTCTTTTTTTTGATACCAAGACAGGGACAGAAGATAGCTTTCTCGCTAGGAGCACCGGTTCATCTCCCGCTATATCCACGGATGCCAAAACCTCCACCCCGTCGGAGACAATAATCGACTCCGAAATCCGTTTCCCTTTGTAACCCCTGGACAGAATAGCCGCCTTAAATCCTTTCCTGCCAGCCCACTCGGCAAGCATAGCTACGAACGGCGTCTTACCAGTGCCCCCTACTGTTATATTGCCAATGCTTAGAATGTAGGTGGAAAGCGATCTGGTTTTAAGAGCACCAATTTTATAGGCAACAAGCCTCAACCGCACACCAAGGCCATAGATAAAAGAAAGGATCGTAAGCAAGGCAGTGAAGGCGCTCCATTTTTTCCTTTCATGGATATTCGACCAATTAAACCATTTCATCGCTACAGATCTTCCCCTTCTTGCCACATTCAGGTCCTATCCCCTGTTCCAACCCGGGAAATACAGAGCATTTAATCAACTCAAGTAACTCAAAGAACACAACAAACTCCATTAGCTGTTGATGTATGGTTTCAGAATCCCCATTACCCTTTCAAGAGCACCTTGGTTCCCTTCGACAAATGCCTCAGCCCTTTTGCCTATCTGCCTTCTCATGTCCTCTTGCCCCAAGAGTTCTCGCATAACAGAAAGTAAATCCGATTCATCGACCACTCTTTTTCCACCACCACACGCTACCAGTAATCGCGACATGGCATCGAAGTTAAATGTGTGAGGGCCAAAAACCACTGGTATCCCAAAACTCGCCGGCTCCAGCAGATTATGACCTCCAAAGGGCGTCAGGCTCCCACCCACAAAGGCCACATCGGCCACGCCATAGACCTTGCTCAACTCCCCAATGGTATCGAGGACGAAAACGTTGTATGTTTCACCTTGTGATGGTAGCTGGGTTTTTCTAATAGCCTTGAAGCCGCGGTCTCGGGCAAGGGATACCACTGCCCCAAACCGAGAAGCCTCTCTTGGGCATATTATGAGCGAGAGGTTCGAGAATACCTCGAGAAGTTTCCCGAATACATTGAAAATAATAGTTTCTTCGGGGTCATGAGTACTTCCTGCTACCCAGATTGGCCCCTCCTCGACGCCCAATAGCTCAAGCCATCTGCGGCGCGCCTGCTTTTCAAGGGGCTCCCATTGCTGATCGAACTTAATGTTTCCAGAAACCCTTACCTTACCGCGTGAAACGCCCGTTTCAAGCATACGAGCTTCGTCTAATTCTGTCTGCATGAGCAATAGTCCAAACTGGTTCACCACTGTCCTGACCAAGAATCGCCATCTAGCGTAGGCCTTTCCAGTACGGGGAGAAACCCTGCCGTTTATTAGGATTGCGTTAATCCCCCTCTTTTTTAGCAAGGAAATCAATCCCGGCCAGATGTCTGTCTCTACAAGAATGAAAACACCTGGCATGATCATGTTTATCATCCTCTTATTCGACCACCAGAAGTCAAGAGGCATAGGTACCAGGACATCGACCGTATCCTTAAGCTTTTCTCCGGCAACTTGTAAACCGGTAGTTGTTTTGACGGAGAGTACAACCTCTCGGGATGGATATCTCGTCTTGAGCGCTTCAAGCACCGGGATCGCCGAAAGGACTTCCCCAACCGAAAGGGCATGTACCCATACCCTCCCCTTTTCTGGCATTTTGAGACGTGGAAGGTTCAAGGCCAGCCTCTCTTTAAGGCGGTCCCTGTTCTCAAAAACGCAAAACAGAGGGAAGCCGACAATAATCGCAAGGGTGCTCAGGAAATGATAGACGCCAAACATGGAATAGAATGTTTCTTTAATTATAACTCTAAGAATCTATTTTTAATGCTAGAATGAGGAAAGCTTATCAGGGAGAAGTCTTTATCTGGCCTCTCCTTTGACAAGACTCCTCGCCCGCGGCAACCAGAACCAACAGAGGCACCATATGGCACCCCCCTCTTATCACCAAATCCCACCTCTTTCAAGCAGTTTGGACTTTTGGATATGCCCCCGTGTGCTCTACTACAAGTAGCCTTTCACTCCCGCCGCATCCGAAAGCCCGACAAAAGGGCGAACAAGGAAGCTGGGTCCCCATCAAGCCAAGGGCTCAATCAGGTTCATCAGGTAACGCCGCAAGGTATCCAAGGCATACATGGAGGCACGCAATTGGTCCGGGCTTCCGCGACCCCCGAATTTGAGCACGTAGTCCTTAAACTCTTTTCCGTCATACAGAATAATAAAAGTTTCGCCCAGACTAAGGTTAAACACCTTCTCGTCAGGCTCTGGGAAGCACATGACCGCTAACCCAACATCGGCGCCCGATCGGCATGTTACAGCTTCCGCGAGCAAGCGGCTCAGGTTGCGATGGTCCAAGACCTCGTCTGCACCAGTTTGAAATCTATTCAAGGCTTCTATAGCGCAGGCCTTTAGGAGCCGCCTAACTGAGTCCTCTGTATTGACAACAGCGCCCTCGCAAAATCTGTCTCCGCAGGCCGAAAGGAGTCTTTGCGACACAAGCCCTCCGGTGAGGTTTTCAACCGACACAATCGTAACGCCTGCCTTCCGCACGAGCAAACCCACAACGTCTTCTATGCTTTCTCCGTCACGGCCAAATACATTTACCCCGAGGCGACCGCCTATAACATCGGCCATTTCATCGAGCATACGGTCAATCGTTGCCTCGTCGTTACCCTTGACCGCGATGCGAATATCCACCTGACCCGGGTGGGCGAGTACGCCTACGGTGGGATTTGTGCCCTTGGCCATGAGGTCGGAGATCTTGTCATCCACCGCGCTCTCCCCGAGACCGCAGGTCTTAAGCACGCGGATCTTAATCAACCCCCCGCTCAGATTAAACGTCTTACGGAGGTAAGGAATGATGCGATGTTCCACAAGGTACTTCATCTCAAAGGGAACGCCGGGAAGACAGATCAAGACACTCCCCTCATGTTCTACTATGAATGCCGGCGCTGTGCCGTTGGGGTTTTCCACCGGAATTGAGCCCGCGGGTATCTGGGCCTGCTTTTCGTTATTTGAGCTCATTATGAAGCCCCGGCTGCGAAAGCGCTCGGTTATCTGCCGTAGAAGCCCTGGGTCAACCTTGAGTTTGCGATCGGTAACCAGTGCCGCTATTTCGCGGGTGCGGTCATCCTCAGTAGGGCCAATCCCTCCCGTCACAATGATCACTTGGGAACGCTTCAGAGCGCGACGAAAAATGTCTTCCATGCGCGTCAGGTTGTCACCAACCGCTGTACGGTAAAAGAGGTTCACGCCGACGGAAGCAAGTTTCTCGGCTATCCACGTAGAATTCGTATCTACGATTTGGCCCAACAAGAGCTCGGTTCCTACCGTGATGATTTCAGCGCCTATGTTTTTTCCTCCTCCTTGGCCCATATTCTTCATCCGAAGATCGCTCATTTTTTTATCCTATCAGAGCCGTATCACAGATACTAACCGATGCCCTTCAGTAAGCATATACTCTCCTTCGCCAGAATGCCCCGTCCTTTAGGACGGGGATGATCGGCCTTCGCCAAAGGCTTCGGCCCGACAGAGATGGCGAGGAGAGCCCTCTGAAGCTTTAGCGCCCGTCCTCGTCCGACACCAAAGGCTATGGCCGACGGTGTCCGCAGTAGCCTGTCCATCCTCCGTAGCAGCCTACTGCGGAGCACGGGCTACGGAGGATGGAAAGGAGGGGTTAACCGCGCCGTAGCTCGTAAGAGCGAAGGCGGGCTAAAGGCTATGGAGAGTTCCGCCATCCATTATGAGGATGCCCCGCTCTTCAGAACGGGGAGGCTTCACTCTCAAACAAGACCACTGTAAGGGAAAGAAAATCTCGTGTCAATCACCTTAGAGATCCTATTGAGACCACCTCTTTGATAATGTGATTATCCACCCCAAGATTGATGTGAATCCCTAGCCGGAACAGAGGATCCCCTACCTGCAATTCGTCCATCAAAAAGTTTAATCTTCAAGATGCAATCCGCCTGCTCCAGCACCAATGTATGGCCATTCCGTAACTCAAAAGATTTCAAAAGAAACTGAATAATATACTGTAAATTTAATTAGTTAATTTCTTTTATTGAAGTCTTCTTGTATATTATTGTCAGCCAGCAAAGGCCTAGTGCTTCGATTCGCAAATACAGTCACGTATTTTGACGAATAGAACCGGACGAAATACTCACTTATCACTAAGTCCTGAGTAAATGAATTCGTCATCGAATTTGTGTATTGAAGGAGTTAGTTTGAATTCTACCTTTACCTATTTCTTTATGAGAGGGTTTGCAAGCTCAGCATGGGTTTCGGATATGCTCTCAGATGCGTTCGGATGATGAATTATTCATCAAGTCTAAATGATTGTGTCTTCATATTTCTTTTGACATTTCTAGGTATCGCGAATATATCCAGGCTCCATGAGTTTGGTCAGTTGCCAGGATTTTCAGACCTTTCGATTTCCTAAATAAGATAACTCGTATCAGTTATTGCTCTAAAAAGGTGATGAGACCCTCTCATCGCTTTTTCTCTGTGGGACTATGGATGTGATAAGAAGAGAACTCGTGAAGATTCTGGTTCTTCTCGCAGTGGCGGCCTCACCATGCTGCATGCATGCTAACAGGCATCACACGGCCCCTCTCCCTCGCGATATCTACATATACGATGGATCTTCCTGTGAAGGCCTCGGGAAGGGCGAAATAGAGAAAAAGGTTAAGAGAATCATCTCAAGTATTCGAGACGATAAATACTACCCGGAACTTGATATCTTTGACCCAGACGACGAGACGATCTTTCCAAAAGACCTGGCATCTCATACCTTTATCTGGGAAGACCAATTCCTGCACTCTACGGAATGGCTGATCACAATTCGTTTTGAGAAAAACAACCATGCAATCTACGTTCTGACCGATCAAAATACATGGACCCCGAAAAGAGATCTCTGGGAGCTCTTCAAAGCAAAATCTCTCGAAAAAAAAGCATATATAACCGTGCTCGGTGTCAACGGGAAAAAATCATATGAAATTACAACCAAATCCAGCATTTCCGTATCTACCTCCAAGGACGCGGTCGGCGCACCAATCCTGTACCAGCAGATGCCTCTGCCCTTTGCGTTGGCGAAAAGCGCCCTGAGCTCACTAGGTGGCGTCTCGGTGATGTCTCATCATACAAGGAACCTCCCGTTGTCATGCAAAACGTGCCCATTTGCGCAAACTGTCACTCTTTTTCCCGTGATGGGAAGGTCTTCGGCATTGACATGGACTATGGAGGGGACAAAGGCGCATATGCTTTGACCAAGGTCAGCGAGAATATCTCCATAAGCCGTGACGATTTCATCACCTGGAACGACTTCCAACGATCGGAAAACCCGAGTAGCATGGGGTTGTTTTCTAAGATTTCACCTGATGGACGATATGTTATCAGCACATTGAAGGAGACATCGTTCTTTGCAATGATACCTGACCTCGACTTCTCGCAGCTATTCTTCCCTATCCGGGGCTTGATTGCTTTCTATTCCAGGGATGAGAAGAGATTCTACCCTTTGCCCGGCGCCGATGACCCAGACTACGTTCAAACCTCTCCGGCCTGGAGCCCTGACGGCAGATACGTGGTTTTCTCGAGGGCTAGAGTAAATAAAGAGCTTCTCGAGGTAATCGGCGAAAAGGGTTATCTCGAAATCGGGCCGGATATTCGGATCTCAGATTTAAACAAGAAATACCAGATCCAATTCGATCTCTACAAGATCCCTTTCAATAAAGGAAAAGGAGGCGCTCCCAAACCCCTGCTTGGTGCGAGCAATAACGGAAAGAGTAACTATTTCCCCAGGTTTTCTCCCGACGGTAAATGGATTGTCTTTAACCAGAGCAAAACGGGCTTAGTGCTCCAGCCCGACAGCCGGCTCTATATCGTACCGGCCGAAGGAGGTAGTGCCAGGAGACTGAAGTGTAATACAGCCATCATGACCTCATGGCACAGCTGGTCGCCGAATAGTCGCTGGCTGGTCTTTAGCTCCAAGATCATAAGCCCTTATACACAGCTGTTCTTGACCCACATTCATGAAAACGGCAACGACAGTCCGCCTGTATTCCTTTCACGGTTTTATTCCGAGGAATTCGCTGCCGTTGTGCCCGAGTTCGTCAACATAAAGCAAGCGGCGATCAGGAAGATAGAATTGGTGGACTAGAAAATAGGTTTACCATTTTGGAAAACAGAGACTCCGAGAGCCCCTCCTGTCTGCCCGCTTCCCTTAGACCCATCTCTTAACCCTGATCAGACACATAAGAAGCCCTACAATACGCTCCAGCACTTCCTCCAAAAACATCTCCACGGGCCTCAGGATAGGAGATGCCCGTGCCGCTTTTGTCGATCATACATGAAGATCTGGTTTAGAATGCCTCGTTTCAATCGCTATCCAAATCGGCGAATACGATTGACAAATATCCATAAACATGTATTAATGTCTCAATTCTTAATATTCTTAAAACAAAGGGAAGGGGGTTCATATGAACAAGGGGGAACTAATTGAGGCAGTTGCTATGGATGTCAGTGTCTCTAAAACAGTTGCGGGAAAAGTTCTGGACAGCACCATCGATGCGATGATGGGAGCCCTCGGTAAGGGCGATCGGATAACGCTGGTGGGATTTGGAACCTTCTCGGTGAGCACTAGGAAAGCTAGAAGCGGGAGGAACCCCAAAACGGGAGAACCCATCAAGATTCCTGCCTCGAAGACAGTCAAATTCAAGCCCGGGAGTGCCTTTAAACAGGCGGTCAAATAGACCCATTCTTTAAACTTCGGTAAATCTTAGGAGACTGGCTGGCTGTGAAGCAGCACCCAGCTCTTTTTCTGTGGTTACTTTCAGCAGCAATCAAAACACTCTTGCCAAGCCTTACAGGATCGCGCTTAGTCTAGCCAACTGTAAGCCCCAACAGCAAGCTCGCATGGCACCCATGATGAGGAGACAGGCGAATAAAACCTAACCCGAGTTTATTCAATAAGCTCCAAAACGAATCGCTTGCCTAATTTCTTGGAGGCTGCCCCCAGTATCGTTCTGATGGCCTGCGCGTGACGTCCTTGCTTACCGATTATTTTTCCGAAATCTTCCTTGGCCACTTTCAACTCAATCACAGAGGTCTGCTGTCCCTCTATTTCTGTGACCACGACTTCCTCTGGCTTGTCCACTAGTGCCTTTGCTATGTGTGCAATCAAATCCTTCATCTCACCTCCATTATGATTTCATCACCACGTCACTTCAATTTGCCGTTGGAGCAGATTCTGAACACCCGCGCTTCTTTTCTGCAACAGCAGCTACCCCGATATGTATCGTCTCGCCCCAGAGACACATTGAACCGTCTACCATTACTCCTCTCTGCTCATAGGATAAAGAGAAATTGCCTGGTCATCCTAGTGGCTACGTTTGCGAAGAAAAATTTTATGGTGAGCCCCCCTCTCGATGAAAAACCTTTCTTGGAGTTGATGCGAAGTTCTTTCTTTCGAGTATATCATAAATAGTTTTCGAAAATCTTTCGAAAATGAAATCCGTAAATTGCAGAAGTAAGTACCAATGAATCTATGCTGCCGGTTTGTGCGCATATGCGAACTAGTTTGCATATAGTACTCTACCCAATAGGTTAACACCACCTAATGATATTAATGAGATATCTTGTGCTTGGCTAAGAGGAAGGCCGTTCAAACGCATTTCTACAAGCACCAGATCAAAGGCCTTTCAGGAGATAAGCGGGCACAATTCGAAATATTTCTCCATGAAGTAACCTCTAAATAGATGCTAATTGATTGAAGGAAAAAACTTAACTAAGAGACTAGGAAAGATGTCTGCAGGTCAAGAAAAATCGACTTCTCCTTAAGGCTTCATCTGAGATCTATTTTTTGAATGTTGACCCAAAGCATCTCGAAGGGGAAACCCAAAATCTTGTGGCTGATTCCCGGATACGGAAATTCCAGTTTCTCGCCACAGTCTCTATCTACCAATCGCGCACTTCATTCAGTTAAAATGCGCCGACGGCAACCTTTCGCTTTTTGACAACAAACAAGGGCACTCCGTCACAATTCGATGGATGCCCTTTCTTCAGCTCGCAACCGTTATTGAACTACCGTGACATTTACTGCGGCGGGGCCTTTTTTGCCTTGCTCTATGTCAAAGCTAACCCTGTCGCCTTCTCTGAGGGACTTGAAGCCGTTCCCATTGATTCCTGAATGATGAACAAATACATCAGGACCGCCTTCTTGTTCAATAAAACCGTAGCCCTTGCGGTCATCGAACCACTTCACGATTCCGTTAGCCATAGCGACAACCTCCTTTCAAATAGATTCTCATGGTTCCATACGTCAGGTTGCCACTTTTAACAAATGGATCTTTCCCTGAGAACGAAACCCGAACACACATAAACACCTACATTTATTAATACTAGGTATAATAGCCTGTTTCTGACCAAAATCAAGTTAATATTGATAAAAGGTTCCTTTTTCGCTGCTACCCATTGCGTTAGTTTTTAGAATCCTGCAAAACTTAATTCTCCAAACTACTTACCATAGAACCCCGCCTCTCAGTGTGAGAAGCAGGACTCAACCGTCCATTACACAGCAGCCGAAATCAAGGGTTACGATAATGGGCTCATGACTGGTCAGGGCCAAAACCTCATCCAGTGCTTCTACTGGTCCAGGCACTACCTTAAGAATCAGTCATGGGATTGCTTTTTGAATAGTGCCAAAGGCGGCCAATGCCGCGGATGCAAGAACGATCTTCTTTGCAGTTGACTGATCAACGAAGTTCAGAAAACCTTCCATGGAAGCCAGCCGCTCTCGAGCTCTTGATTTGATCTCATCTTTAAGCTCTTGTGAGATTCGCATTTGGGGCAGTTTTTTTGCCTGTTCAGGGTCTTTGATTGGAAAATTATAGTCATTCTCTTCAATTCTTATATTCAACGAAGCGCCTTGACCGGTATCAGGTGAAAGGTTGAATTCGATAGATCCAATTTTTTCTAATAAAGCATTCCAGTCCAATTTCTTCACCCCTTATTGTTGACTACGTTCTATAGAGTGAACACTATTCTAGACACTAAACATTCAGAACAAAACCCCGCTTCTCTTCCTGAGGAGCGGGGCCAAGGTACTCATTTCACAGTACCGTTGATGAACTCATTTGGCCAATCTGCCTTGCATTTAGAGATAATCACCACCTCAATTGCAGCATTTACTCCGTACTTACATTCACAGACCTTTCATACCTGCGCTATATTTGAACCCCTAAGCCTCCGCAGGCAGTTCGACAATAAACTTTGTGCCCTTTGGTTTGTTATCCTCGACTCTAATAAAACCGTTATGATCGTTGATTATTCTGCTCACGATGGCCAGTCCCAGTCCGGTGCCGGACTTCTTGGTTGAGAAATACGGCTCAAAAAGGCGATCTTTATCTTCTTTCGGTATGCCGGTACCGGTATCAGTAATCTCAACCCTGAGAACCCCTAATGGCTCATCGTAGTCAAGGGTGACGGTGATCTTCCCCTTACCAGGGATGGCAGCCACAGCATTATCCAGGAGATTAATCATAACCCGCTTCATCTGCTCTTTGTCGAGCTTTATGGTCGGAACATTATCATTGTCGACAAAGTTGAAGGTTATGTCCTTGCGCGCCTCTTTGTATAAGAGAATTGCGTCCTGAATGATCGGTTTGATATTGTCGGGCACCGGATTGGAGGCTGGCATGCGGGCAAAATTGGAAAACTCATTGACCAAAACCTTCAGCTCTTCAACATTGTCGATGATCAACCGCGTACACTCGTCAAAGACGTCGCCATCTTCCTGCGCCAAGCGTTCACCGTACTTTCTCCTCAGCCTTTGCGCTGAAAGCTGTATGGGGGTCAACGGATTCTTTACCTCATGGGCAATACGTCTGGCCACCTCTCGCCATGCAGCCATTCTCTGTGCCCTTTCCAATTCAGTGAGATCCTCGAACACCGCGACTAGTCCAATGTAATTGCCGTGATCATCCCTCAATACCTTCATCGAGATCAACAGCTTTAGAGATCGACCCCTGATCGTAATGCCCATCTCCCTTTGCATGAACCCCTTATTGAAGAGATTCTTGTCCGCCATAAACCCGCTAATGATTGACTGATACTTACGGCCGAGCACCTCCTTGTAATGTCTTCCGATCATGTCGTTTGCGGAAATGTTGAGCATTTCTTCAGCGGACTTATTGATGGTCGAAATGATCCCGTGGGCATCAGCGGATACAACACCGGCAGCCACGTTTTCCAGAATCGTTTCCAAATACAGCCTCCGCTGCTCCGATTCCCTGGTGCTCCTCATTAAATCTCGGTTAACCGTATCGAGTTTTTTCCTGCCATCCCGTAAATCCTTGGTCATCTTATTGAATGAATCCACCAGAACACCCATCTCGTCCTTGGGCTGCAGGTCGATACGAAAGCTGTAATCACCAGCTGCAATCCTCTCGGTAGCCTTAGCGAGCTCCTCCATAGGTACCGTCATTCCCTTAGATAGATAAAACCCGAACCAGGCCGCCGAAAAGATGACCAGAATCGTTACAATGGACAAGGTAATCAAGTGGCTTAGTTTCATTGGCTTCTTGAGCATCTTGAGCTGTTTGTAGCCTTGCAGACCCTTATCAATGGTCGCCAGTCTGGTGGAAACCATTCCGGGGATAAACTTCGCTACGAAAAGTGCACCCACCTGTGCCTTGGTCTCGGTCCGAGAAAATATGGGAACAATTCCCCTTACCAGATCGCCATGGGAGGCGGTTTCAATATCCCGAATGTCAGTTGAGTCCTTGAAACTCTTTCGCAGCAGGTCAACGCTGGGGCCCTTAAAGGGCTTGAGATCAACGCTTCTATCATTAGCTACCGCCCTCGATTCAAACTTTGAGGAAAGTATCTGTATCGTGGAAAGATTGTATTCTCGCCTCTTTTCCTCTACGAATGCCTGGAGCTGATCTGCACGGGATACCAGCATATATCCTTCATGAGTAATTAACGAACTCAAGCTGTTGCCAAATGCCAGAACCTCCTCCTCAATCCTGTTATAGTAGTCCTGCCCTGCTTCTAAGGACTTCTGGAGGGACTGCTCGATTTGAAGATTAAACCAGTAGTCGATGGAGAGAAAAATAAACTGTACGGAAACAAAGAAAATAATGATTGTTGGCAATAGAGAGAGGATTACAAAGGCAAATACCAGCTTAGCCCTCAGGCCGGAGCCCATCACCTTCCTCTTCCTCTCGAACACCAATTTAACCAGATTTCTCATGGTCAGAAAGAGGAGGACAAGGACCAGGATGACATTGATATTAATGAGGGCAAAGATGAGGATGCTGTCTGCAATGGGTAATTCGATACCCAGATCCAGGATCTTCGTTCCTAAATAGGTGAGGAGGATAATCGTGGGCAGGATAATACATATGGTGATTATTTCCCGTCTACGCCTCTTTAGATCTTGGCTAGTGGTGTTTCCCAGCTTTTTCATGGTTCTCAGTACTGAAACCTCACCGTATACCAGTCAGTTTCAAAATCCCATAGAGAGAGAAAAAAGAATACATAGTTTAAATAGAACGGCAATTCGATCTTATCGAGTTCTGCCTTCATCCTCAAATGATACTCGAGCCCCCTCTTGAGGTTATCCAGACTTGTCACAGTCAAGGCCACCACATCTGCCATGAGTTTTTTTGCCTCTTCAAAGTCCTTAGTTATGACTTTCTTGTTGATTTGCTCAGGCAAGAAGAGGGTGAATTCGTTTTTCAAGGTGTTGTATTGTATCGTATGAGTCAGCGTGATGTCAGCCAATTTGATATCGAGCCACGTCGGCTTGACCTGATACAATTTGACAACAAAGGTGAATTTGGTTGAAATCCCGTTCATGATGGCCTTGTTCATCTCCTCGGTAAAACAATCCTTTACCTTAAAATACACAAGGAGATCATCGCGCGTATTGGTGACGATAATATCAGATAGGTGGGCCTCTTTTTTGGCCCAAGTCGACTGAGGTAAAATGCAGACGAGGAGAAAGATACCTAAAGCATAAAGAGAATGCCTTTTCAGCATAGTATTTGAAGCACGATTCCTTTTGATACCTTAGAGCGAAGGCCCTCCCCACCTGCTTTGGTTAGGGCTAACGCTACCCCCTGCCAACGAACACGGGACACCAAATCATGGGAAAGAAGGTTAAAGGTTCTGTTTGCAGTTCCGATTAGGATATCATAGAAAAAAGGCGGGATTATTGCAAGGCATAATAATAGTAAAAGAACTGCCCCAGAAACTGGCAGCTCGTATGGGCAATAGCTATAAGCTGGTATCTCTTCAGGCAGACACCAGATCTAGGGTACCAAAGGACGGTATCTTCACGTCATTGCACTCTTGCGCATTCTCAACCTGTACCACGTCCCAACACTTTTCCAGTGCCATGAATTTCCTGAGCAATTTTTGATTCAAATAATGCCCAGATCTCTCCACGACAAAATGCCCGATCGGTATATGACCGAGTATCGCCAGATCGCCTATGAAGTCAAGGATCTTGTGTCTCACGAACTCATCTTTGTATCGCAAGCCGTCCTCATTGAGGACCCTAAACTCATCCATCACAATGGCATTGTCCAATGAGCCACCCTGAGCCAGGCCGTTATTCCGAAGCGTCTGAACGTCTTTCAAAAACCCGAACGTTCGAGCCCTGCTGATCTCCTGGACAAAGTTCGATTGTGAAAACGACAGCTCATAGATCTGATCCTTTATCAAGGGATGATCAAAGTCGATCCTGTAGGTTATCTTTAACTCATTGGAGGGGTAGAGGTGTACGGACCGGTTTCCATCCTCAACAGAGACCTGTTTTGTTACAAGGACAAACCTCTTGCAACTATTTTGCAAAGTGACGCCGGCGTTCTTTAGCAGCCAAACAAAGGGCGCGGAGCTACCGTCCATAATGGGAACTTCTTCACCGTCGATTTGCACCAAGGCGTTGTCGATCCCCATACCAAAAAAGGCAGCCATAATGTGCTCTACAGTGGAAACACTCGACCCATTAAAACCAATAGTAGTAGCATTATTCGTGGCAACTACATGATCAAAAGAGGCCCTGACCGCACAACACGGTGAGATGTCGACACGCTCGAAAATTATTCCAGTGTTCGGTGGCGTTGGTTTTATGGTTATATTGACCTTTTTACCTGAATGCAAACCGATACCCGTACAACTAATGTCTTTCGCCACCGTTCGCTGCCGTAAGTCCATTGCAACTCCCTTAACAAAGAAATCGTCTAGGAAAATATCTGACTTCACAAATACAGGTAATACAGCAAATGCTGTACCAACTCAAAAACAAAATCAAATGAAACAGAAAATATATTTAACTGATTGCAATTATTGCTTTATTAAAAAACCACTGTCGTTTTGTTTCCTTTCTTATGTAACAGATGTGTCAGTTTCGCCACATTCCTTGTGTCGAATTAACACACCTTAAGGATTTGATCTCTGCTGCAGGAAAAGTGTAATCGACGCATGGCCAAATACCCAAAATGCGCTGAGCCAACGTTACCTGCGGGACTCGTGCCGCGATGAGGGCAATGGTGCGCGCAAGTCACATGCCGCCACCAGACATGAGCGCTTGAGGAGGGCCATTAGGGGGGCAATGCAATAGTCTTTGGTGGCCGGCCGGAAAAGGGATTTCGCCCCCCCGCTATCGGAGATATTCGGATTTCGAATGTGTTGACGTACCTCAATCGTTTGTCCGGAAAAGCGTATGCTGTTCCCAACCCGCTTAATTACTGAGATGGGCAATGTGAAGCCAAAAAAGCATGAAGGCTGGGAATCCTTAATCCAAGAACGGTAGATGAGCTGTCGTGGACTGTCCACTGCGCTTTTTTCTTGTATTTGGACAAGGTTTCCATCTAAAATTGAATACATGTTTCGGGTTTTTCGGTATCTTTCAATATTCGTGGTCTTTCTTCTTATTTGCGGGTGCTACCCTCTCGTTAAGAAGGAAATCAAGGAACCCGGCGACGCGCTTCAGAGGCAACGGTATTTTTGGCCGGAGTTTCAGGATGACATGGACATCCAGTCCCTGAGCCTTGCCATCGAAAGAAGTTTGGAATACCTAAACCGCCTGGATCAAGGTACCGTTTTTGCTTACGGACCTGATGCGTATCCCGTTGAACATATCCGGCATTCTTTAGAGACCTTTTCCCAGATCATCAAACAGAACTACGACGTTAAGCGATTTAGCAGGGAACTACGAAGGAGATTCTTGCTTTACAGGGCAGCCGGCTCTCGGGGAAGCAGAAAGGTTCTGTTCACCGGATATTTTGAGCCGGTATTGGAGGGAAGTCTTGCCCCTGATTCGGTTTTTCAGTATCCAATATATGAAAAACCAGACGATCTTTTGAAGATCGATCTGGGTCTCTTTCGGCCCGAATGGAATGGACAGCGCCTAATGGGCAGGATAGATGGCGAGACGGTGATCCCTTATCATACGCGGAAAGACATAGCGGAAGGAAAGGTGCTTGAAGGGGAGAACCTCGAGATCGCCTGGCTCAAAGATCCCCTCGACTCAGCAATACTTCAGATTCAAGGCTCAGGAACGATAAAACTGCCTACGGGAGATTCAATCCGGGTTGGCTATAGTGCCGCAAATGGCCATCCGTACAGGAGTATCGGAAGGTGTCTCATCGATAAGGGATACATAGAGCCCGAAAACCTATCCCTTCAGACCATCCGATCCTTCCTTAACGATCGACCCGAAATAAAGGATGAGATACTGAATTACAATCCATCCTATGTGTTTTTTCGTCTCCTCGACACCGGCCCTCTCGGCAATATCAACGTTGCCCTGACACCGGGAAGATCACTTGCCCTTGACAGTAGGTTGTTTCCAAAGGGGGGGCTCACATTCGTTCGCTGCCAGATGCCGGTTGCAGGAGAAGACGGAACTATAGTCCGGTGGATACCGTTCTCACGTTTTTTTCTGAATCAAGATACGGGAGGTGCAATTAAGGGAGCCGGGCGGGCGGATATCTTCTGGGGCAGCGGAGAATATGCCGAGCTGGCTGCAGGCCATCTGAAGCATGAGGGCGAGGTTTATTTCCTGGTCTTAAAACCAGACTCCGAGAATGACCGCTGAATCTCGTCACCGGTCCTTTGCCCTGCACTGGGCATCCTCCCACTCTTGCCTCGATTCACGGCTCACGATTAATGCGGGAATGGAGTGTCAAGTCCTCTTAGTCCCTATTCGGGAAAAGACGACTTGCAATCGACTGAGAACTACCTTTTTGCGAAAGACCTAGATCGAAAACTTGGAAAAATCTGCCACCTGAAAAAACAAGGTCCGTAAGTTCATCAGAATTGCAAGCCTGTTTTCCCTCACGCTCCTATCCTCCGCCATGACCATAACTTGCGAAAAGAACTCGTCAATAGGTCCATTTAATGCAGCTATTACGCTCAGGGCTTCAAAATAGTTTTCGCCCTCTATCTCCCTGATCGCTTTGTCTTTTACATCCGTGAAGTCCTTCCATAAATCCTCTTCGCTTTTGCTCTCAAAGAGTTCCGGAACCACCTCCCGAGACCCCTCAAAATCCTTGAGCATATTCACGATGCGCTTGTAGGCAGTGGTCAGTGGCTCAAAAAACTCCGACTGGTCTCTAAATCTTTGAAGCGCCGCGATCCGCTTTTCAACCTGATGCAACAGGCTGAAGTCACTGGTCATAACGGCGTCAATAAGATCATGGGGAATGTGTTCTGACAACAGCATATTTCTGAGCCGTTCCTTGATGAAGGTGAGGACCCTCTCAATCAACTGCGCCGAGTCGAATGAAAGAGACTCGCTTAAGATCGATGCTGACTTCCCTACAAAATCCGGTATTGAAACGATGATGTTCTTGTCTCTCATGATCCTGATGATCGCCAGTGTCTGTCGTCTGAGGGCAAAGGGATCCGCCGTACCCGTTGGCTCGAGGCCTATTGCAAAAAATCCTACGATGCTATCCATTCGATCGCCGAGTCCAACCAGCGACCCGGCCAGTGATTCAGGCAGCTTACTGTCAGCCTGAGTCGGGAGATAATGGTCCGATATTGCGCGACACACATCTTCAGCGTGCCCATCGAATCGCGCGTAGATCTCACCTATCACGCCTTGAAGGGATGGGAATTCCATAACCATCTCAGTAACCAGATCACACTTGCATAATCTCGCAGCAAGTCGCACCTCGTGAGTCTTTTCCGGTGCTGCCTTCTCGGCCAGGTATTCAGCCAACCTGGTGAAGCGTTCCACCTTGGCAAAAGAAGTCCCCAGTTGGGCGTGATAGATAACCTTCTTTAAATCCTCCAACCTGTCTTCAAGGGGTCTTTTCCTGTCTTCTTTGAAAAAGAATCCGGCATCAGCCAACCGAGCCCGTAGAACCCTTTCATGCCCTTCTTGAACGATAGATTCATCTCGTGCGACCGTGTTATTGATGGCGACGAAATGGGGCAATAATCGACCCTCATTGTCTCGAACTGAGAAATATCTCTGATGCTTTTTCATGGCCGTTATGAGCACACGGTCAGGGAGATCGAGAAATTCCTTGTCAAAGCTTCCGCACACAGCAGAGGGGAATTCGACCATATTAGTTACCGTCGAGAGTAACTCCGGGTCTTTGAGGATTGTTCCCGATATCTTCTTGACAGCCGCTTCTGCAGCCCTTTCTATCTCCGCCTGCCTCTCGTTTTGATTAATAATCACGAACATTTCCTTCATCTTCCCCAGATAATCCTCGAGACCATGTACTTCTGCGGCCTGGGGTGCCATGAAGCGGTGGCCCTGAGTTCTATTACCGCTCTTCACACCGGCGACCTCGAAGGGGATGACCTCACCATTGTAAAGGGCGAGCACCCAGTGAATGGGACGTACAAAGGAAAATGCTCCACTTCCCCAGCGCATCGACTTTGGCCACGGTATACTCGCAATCAACTCCGGCATGACCTCAGAGAGGATCTCTTTTGTAGGTCTCCCGCAGAGCTTACGACTAACGTGCACATAGTCGCCTTTCGGCGTTTCTATAATTCCCAACTCATCTACGGAAACACCGTGCCGCTGGGCAAAACCAAAAGCAGCCTTTGTGGGATTTCCCTGTTCATCGAAGGCGGCCTTTTTCGGAGGCCCCGTCATTTCTTCTACGGTATCTTCCTGTTTGTCTGCGACGGCCCTCCCGACCAAAACGAGTCGCCTTGGTGTTCCGTAGGCGGTGATCCCCTCTCTAATCTCGATTCGATTGTCTCTCAAGCAAGATTCCGCAAGACTCGTCAGCTCTTCGAGTCCTTTCTCGATGTAGTCCGAGGGGATCTCTTCCGTGCCTATTTCTAAAAGCAGTTCACCAAGCATATATCCTCTCTTTCTATTCGTCTCTTAAGCGACATCGGAATTCCAGCAGTATAGAGAGATATGGATAATATCCGCGCGAAAAAATTCGAAATCCTAATATCGAAATTCGAAACAATTCTCTAATCTTCTAAATCCAAATTAAAAAAACAACTTAACTCATTGTTTTTTCAAATAGTATTGTTTTGAGTATTTGGAAATTCTTATTTCGGATTTGTTTCGGATTTCGAGTTTCGAATTCTATATTTCGAACATTATATATCCGCAGATACCAAAAATATAGCCGAGCTCAGCTTCCTTGTCTCTTTCCCCCCATGAGGGGGTACCCCATCTCTTCTCTTTGGGCCAGATAAGTCTTGCTCACCGATCGCGCCAGATTTCTTATGCGATCAATGTATTGTGTTCTTTCTGTGACGCTGATAGCACCCCTCGCTTCGAGGATATTAAAGATGTGCGAGCATTTGAGGCAATAATCATACGCCGGCAGCACAATCCCCCTTTCGATAATCCTCAGAGATTCCTGCTCACACATATCGAACATCTTTGAAAGCATGTCTGCATCAGCAAGCTCAAAGCAGTAAACGGAGTTCTCCCATTCCCCCCGTTTGTGGACATCCCCATACGTAATCCTTTCATTCCACATGAGGTCATATACGCTATCTTTCCCTTGCAAATACATAGCGATTCTCTCAAGCCCATAGGTTATCTCCACGGAAATAGGGTCAAGCTTAATGCTGCCTGCCAGCTGAAAGTAGGTAAATTGCGTGATTTCCATACCATCCAGCCACACTTCCCATCCGAGACCTGATGCGCCCAGGGTAGGAGATTCCCAGTCATCCTCAACGAATCGTATATCGTGTTCAAGCGCTTCTATGCCCACACTCTTCAGGCTTTTAAGATACATCTGTTGTATCTCCAGGGGTGAAGGCTTGATAATCACCTGGTATTGATAATAGTGGCCGAGCCGGTTTGGATTCTCTCCGTATCTCCCGTCGGTGGGCCTTCTTGATGGTTCAACATAGGCAACAGACCATGGCTCAGGGCCCAAAGCCCGTAAGAGGGTGGCCGGATTAAAGGTCCCGGCTCCAACCTCCAGATCATAAGGCTGCTGGATCACACAGCCCTGATCAGCCCAGAACCTCTCTAATGCAATAATCAGCTCCTGAAACGTCATGAACGCCTTACTCGTTATAGGTTAATTGTTGACTATTTCCTGGTAGTTATTACCGAGAGCATCAAATAGTCTGCAATTGCATTATACCCTGCTAAAAAGTCCAGCGAAAAATATCACCTACCTGTACCTAAGTCAAGGGTGTAACGCAGGGCGATCCTTACTCCAAATACTTCGCAGATTTCAGCTGCCTCCCTAAGCAATGTTCAATATGTGCCTTCAAAACCGCTTCCAGCTCCCGTATTGCGCCGTCATTGAATTCTACGACCTCCGGCAACAGCCGATCAGATGACTGAAGATCATGAAGAATCCGAACCGTATCAGGCTCCATTCCGGGCATCACTGCCGATTCTCTCTCACAGGCCATGCAAACTATGGAGCCGTCGAGAGGATAAAAGAGTGCCCTCCCCTCCCCCTTGTACTGTCTGGCACAACGGCTGCATCTGGAAAGATTGATTCCAAAACCCCCTATCTTCATGGCTCGTGCCTGGAACGCGAGCATGCACTCCTCGCTTGCGTGCCCGTTCGAGAGAGTGCCCAAGGCAAGTCTCAGAACCTCAAACATCCCGAGGCTTGGCACATTTGGTGGAAAAAGGATTTCCATCAACTCCACCATATAGCTCGCCCTTAGCAGCAGCCGGTAATCTGCTCGTATGCCCGGAAAGCCATCAAGCAATTCACAAGACTCAAGCCAAACAAGATCACCACTCCTTTTTTCTCTGAATTCGATATGTACCAGGGAAAACGTGCTGAGAGAATTAACAAACCGTTTCGAACTTCGGCGAGCCCCCTTTGCAATACCTCTCAGGTTTCCGTATTGAGCGGAAAAAAAGGAGACCAAAAGGTCCGATTCACCCAGATCCCTGGTCCGCAAAATGATGGCCTCTGTCTTCTTTAGCTCCACGGTTCGTGACCGTTTTTATTGAGAGTTATGGGTTTTCCATTGGCCTACTTCTTAGCCACAGTTACAAGTGGTTATGCTAACTGTCAAACGAGAGAGCATAAATGTCAACTCAAATGTTGGCCTTCATGAATCAGGAGCTCACGCTTTCAATGCGAGCCTGCCAACAACTGCCGGCCCCGGAGAGCCCTTGTAATACCTATGATTAGACGATTAAGTCAAGATCCCAAAAAAACGAAAGGCCCTGCTCAAATCGTAAAGCAGGGCCTCAATCCTTATTTCATGGTGGAGCCCCACGCGCAAGCGCGTGGCACCTCCACATTCTTCGGCGGAACCCGCCGAAGCATATCCGCCTTCGTCCCAATAGGACTACGGCGGATTACCCTGCCGAGCATTCATCCACGGGCAAGCCCGTGGCTTTCTGCGTAGGCGGGTAAATTAGCTACGTTTGGGCATAGCGCTCTTTGACCTTGACCCTGTCAGGAGAGCCATCTGCTCCAACAGGGAGATCAGTAACAAATTCCACGTATTGAGGCTTCTTGAATCTGGCTATGCGCTCACCGACAAAGTCGATAAGCTCCTGAGCTTCAAGGCTCTGCCCCGCCTTGAGCTGGCACACTGCCTTTATGGCCTCTTTCCATTTGGGATCAGGCACACCAAACACAACAGTCTTTTCCACTGCCGGATGCTCCAGTATCACCTTTTCTACTTCCGCGGGATAGACGTTTTCTCCCCCCGGCTTGATCAGCTCCTTTTCCGGTCTACGCCCGGCATACCATAGAAAGCCGTCTTCATCAAAGCGGCCCTGGTCACCGGTATGATGCCAGCCGTCCCTAAAGGTATGGTCTGTGTCTTCGGGTAGATTCCAATAACCCCTAAAAATCATGGGCCCTTTCATAACGATCTCTCCCACCTGCCCAAAGGGAATCGGTTGATCGTAATCATCCACGAGTTTCACCTCGGATAAAGGGAGCATACGTCCTGCTGAGCCGGGTCTCTCTTTATACCGGGAGATGGTAGCCAAGCAGGAGGTCTCGGTCTGGCCGTACATAGACCAGAAGTCTCCTCCCGTCATCTTTTGGTATCTCTCTATGGTTTCAGGCGTCTCTAACCCGGTCACGGCCCTCAACGAACTGATATCCCTTCCCGTCTTTTCGTGTTCATCCAGGATAGAAGAAAGCATCGGGGAAAAAACCATGACGAAGGACACTTTCTTGTCCTCAATGAGTTCTACGGCCTTGGCTGCATCGAATCTACTCATATTAATGTTGAGCGCCCCTGCATGAAAGCTCGTGGTTGCCATAAACAGGCCGCCAACATGAAAAAGGGGCAAGAAGTTCAGATGGCTGTCTTGGTGCGTCGCATTAAAGCAATACCCAAAGTGCATATCGGCGCACAAGACATTGCCGTGACTCAACAAGGCCCCCCTCGGCCTCCCGCCCACTGCTGCCGTGTGAATGATGACAAAGCCGTCATCCGTTCCCACCTCAGATGACCCAGGATCACCTGCATTATCCATGAGGGATTCAAAATCCAGAAAACCCCCATCATGGAGCTCCAGGTTAAAGAGCTTCTCCACCGAAGGCAGCTTCCCCTTCAAACCTTCTATCAATTCCTCATATTCCTTATCGGCGAAAACAACCTTGGGCGCACAGTCACTCAGGTTAAATCCTACCTCGTCTGCGGAGAGTCTCCAATTGATGGGGAGCATGATAGCACCAAGCGCTGCGGCCGCTCCGAACAAGAGAAAATACTCCAGGCTGTTTTTGCCCAACACTCCAATCCGATCACCTTTCTCGATTCCGATACCTTGCAAGCCCTTGGCCAGGCGATCAACCCTGTCCTTAAACTGGCCGAATGTGATCATGCGACCGTCGTCCACTTCCAGCCAAGCCGGCATCTCCCTGAAGCACGTGGCATTTCGGCTTATGACATCATACATGGTAATATCATATAAACCCATGGTCTTTCCCTCCACAGAGATTACGGATACGAACTGTCGATAGCCGCACTTTTTATGCCCCAAACCTCAAAATGCAACCGATTTCTTTCTGTACCCGGTTGGCCGGCCAAAGTCAATAACGAACTAGACCGCCAAAGCTCTCACCGAGCTTTGGCGGTCTAGCTTTGCATAAGTAACGGTAGTTTTTGACCTAATTACTCGGGGTAGGTGCCCTTAAACGGAATGACCTTGGAGACACCGTTGGCCTTAAAACTAAAATTTCCATCATTAATGTTAATAGGAAAGGCCATATCCTCAATTGTGGTCCACCATTTTTCAATAGCAGACCATGGATCCATTCCCTTGGCCTTGATCTGGTGACCGCTTACTGCCCCAAGGATTATAAATGCAGACATGCTAGTAATCAAGGTTGATGCCCTGAGTTGATTGGTCTTTCCGGCTGGAATCCACTGGGTCTCATAACCGTTCACCGTAATCAATTCAAAGCCCTCAAATGCCAGGCTAAATATGTATCCTTCCAGCAAAACCGGGTATGGATTCGGATTTGTGATATTAAAGGTAATGGCTACCGGCAATGGCGCACCGTGACCGCCCGCTTTACCCTTTGTAGGCTTGATATTTCCACCGTAATACCAGTACCCATCAAACTGGGGCACCTCAACAAGTTCTATAGCCACTACCGGGTTCTTAAAATTGGCCGCGGTTGGCTTGGTTTGCATCCCGGCACAGGAGGCGAAGAGCACTCCCATACCGAATAAAAACGCTATTAGTAAGACAGTAGATTTCTTAGGCATAATAACCTCCGTACTTAAGTGTTAGGGCTACGTTAACCATCTCTTTCTTCTCTTGTAATGTTTTACCTCGGCAAAACTCTTTGTCTTGCCCTTTTCAGAAAGCCCGAGGTAAAAGTCCTTGATGTCTTCATTTTCCTTGAGTTTCTCTGACGTATCATCCATGACAATGCGACCCGTCTCCATTACATACGCATAAGGGGCCACATTCAGGGCCAGCTTCACATTCTGCTCTACCAGAAGGATAGATATCTTCTCCTCCTTGTTGAGCCTCATGAGGATATTGAATATCTCATGGATGAGCATTGGTGCCAGGCCCATCGAAGGCTCATCCAGCAGCACCAGCTTCGGTTCAGTCATAAGGGCGCGGCCCACCACCGTCATCTGCTGCTCACCTCCGCTGATGAATCCGGCTGTTTCACTCCTTTTTTCCCTGAGCCGGGGAAAATAGTGGTAAACGAGCTCTAACCCGTCTCTGACCGAACCTGTTTTTCTTAAATGGGCCCCTACCTTAAGGTTCTCCTCAACAGTAAGGTGTTCAAAGACCCTGCGGCCTTCAATCACCTGGATAATACCCATCTTGGCAATCTCTACCGCAGGTCTTTTGTGTATCATCACGCCTTCAAACTCAATGGCCCCGTCGGTAACCTCCCCGACCTCCACCTTAAGAAGCCCGGAGATGGACTTGAGGGTTGTGCTCTTCCCAGCGCCGTTGGCACCTAAAAGGGCCACGATTCCACCTCTTGGTACCTCAAGAGAGACGCCCTTCAAAACGAGGATTATCTCATGGTATTTGACCTCAATATTATTGACATTCAAGATAGTCTGTGCTGTTTCCAATCGGAAACCTCCCTCTTACCACCCATGCCACTCGGATGCCCATTGCTTTGACCAGCGGCTCTTCACATCGACAAATGCCACCTTCTGGAACTTGCCGTCCTTCCACTCCTGTACCCAGCAACCGCCTGCCGGCCTATGGTCGTCGGCTGTGTAGGTAACATTTCCGGTACACAGGCCAATGTGGAAGTCTTTCATAGTCTCAAAGCCTTTTTCCCTGATGCCCGGGCCGGTCAGATCGCCTGCCTTATCCGCCCGCTTCATGGCTTCCCACAGGATTAGACCATTAGACCAGCCCTGAACGGTTCGACAGATGCGTTTTTCCAGCGGGACGCCAGGATGGATTTTCTTGGCATATTCTACTACCTTATCCATCAAATCGCAGTCCTGACCAAAGAATCCGTTGGGAGCTGCACCCATGACGGTCAGGGCATCCGGTCCACTCATGGCATCCCCGCCAAGACGCGGCAGGTTTTCATCAAACCCCCAGTTATTAATAATGTGAGCTGCCCGCAACCCCAGGGCATAGGCATCCCGGATAGTGGTAGACACAGACATGGTCGTGTTCCCGTGCCAGATGACATCCGGGCCAAACTTCTTTAGGGCCATGACCTGGCTCTTGGTATCGATGGCAAAGAGACTCACATCCTGATCCGGGCCCACCTCAATACCGAGCACCTCGGCATGGTTCTTTATGGCTGCAATGGGGGCACTGGCATAGGGAGAGCCAAACTGATAGGAGCACGCAAGACGGGGTTTCCTCTTGCCATAATCGGGATGATTGGGCCACTTCTTGTCATACCAGGCAGTTAAACAGGATCTGGCATTGGTTGAGTAGTCCGAGGAAAAGAAGAAGTTGTAGGGCGTTCCTAAGTGTTTTTTTCCATCCTTATCCACCCAATCTTTTGGCCGTGTAAGATGTGCAGAGTACGAATCTGACACATAGGGAATCTGATCCTTATTGATGGTCGGCGAAAGGGCCTCCGTATCCCCGGTGCCCCACCCCATAATAGCGGTAACTCCCATCCTTTTCAGCAGCTTATATTTGGTAATGGCCTCGGGGATCCGGTAACCATAGTCAAACCAAGTGTATTTCACCCTTTTCCCATTAATGCCACCATTATCATTCACATAGTACTTCCAAAACTCCTCCTGACCCAGGGCGGCGTCTTTTCCCACATCAGATGTGGCACCGGTAGTGTCCTTGAGCCCACCTATCTTTATCACCTGGGCTAAAGCTACCGATGTTAGACCAAACAAAAATATAAAGGCAATCAAAGGTATCAAAATCTTTTTCATTCTCATATCATCCCCCCTTTTTTTAGGTACGGACCTACTTGAACTCCCCTAACCGTTATTACTGTTTAGTATCTTTAACCCTCACCCCCTTTCCGCTGTCAGTTAAGCCATTGCGTGTTCATGTGATTTACCCTTTCAACTGGTCATTTGTCATCTCTTTCTAGCTCACTAAAGCAAAATCAGGAGTAAGCAGTTAGCAGTATGGAGTAAACACAATGAACTCAATAAAACCGATGAACCCAACAAACCCTAATAGGAGAACGGCCACAGGTTAAAATAGTTCTTAGCCTGCCACCAGCGATAAGAAAGCCCTCGCGGCTCATAGATCAAAAAGGCGCATATCGCAAGACCAAAGGCCATCTCTTTTATAAAGGCAAAATTAATCATGAGCTTGGGCCAATAGTCAGAAAGTGGTATGGCTGCTATTTGCAAGAGTTCCATGACAACAACCATAAAGATAGACCCGAATATGGCTCCATCGATGCCGCCACCACCAATCAATATTACACCCACTAACCAGAGTGACCAGAACCAGGGAAAATGCTCCGGGCTGAGAGCCGCAAGGTTGCTTACCCAAAATGCCCCTGCAATACCTCCGATAAATCCGGCAACAAAAAAATTCAAAAGCTTATACCAGACAATATTGATCCCCAGGGTCTCTGCTGCAATATCATTGTCTCTGATAGCGACCCAGGCCCTTCCAACCCTGGTCCTGAGGAGATTGGCCATAAGCATAATCATAAGGGTCAACAGAATTATCATCAGGAAGTATACCTTCCGATCAGAGTCTATGAGCCAGGGCCCTATCTTAATGGTACCCGGTGGAAGGGAAAATGCCTGTCCCCTGCCACCGATCCTGCTTACATATTGGGTCAGTATAAAATCAACTGTTATAAACTGGGCTGCCATGGTAGTCAAGATGAGGTAAAATCCCTTGACCCTGGCCGAAGGGAGCCCAAAGAGAACGCTCCATAGACCCGCAACAATCCCGCCAGCAATAATGCTTATGGGATAGGCAAGCCCCCATGAAAAGAGAATGCCGGGCCAGGGGAATCTGAGGATTAGCAGAGTGCTGGTATAGGCACCGACGGCGATAAAGGCGGCATGCCCAAGGGTTATCAGGCCGGCATAACCAATAAGGAGTTGTACACCCAGGGCGCCAAGGATGGTGTACCCGATCATGTTGGCCACACTGAGCAAGTACTCATCCAAAAATAGGGGAAATCCAACGAAAACGACCAAAAGCAGCACAATCATCTTCCCTTTTATCACATTGGACTGCCACCAGCCTTGATCTTCGGCGTAATTCTGGTGGTAATCACCGCACGGAAGCCAAACCCTGCTCATAAATTGATCTCCTTCAATTGAAAATTGTCGATTGACAATTGAAAATCATGAGCTACATCCTCTCAATCTTTACCCAACCCCAGAACCCATAAGGCATAAAGAGCAAAAATACTGCCATAAATGCAAAGGGAAAGATTTCCTTTACCCCTCCGGGGAAAAATGCATCTAGGTAAGTGCCGGCAAAATTTTGTAAGACCCCAATGGTTATCCCACCAACTATGGCCCCGGGAATAGAGTTAAGTCCACCTAAAACCACGGCCGGGAGTACCAATAATCCTAAATAGCCAATGGATATATTAACCCCATTGATATTTCCCAACAACGCCCCCCCTACCCCAGCGGCCATAAAGGCAATGGCCCAGGATGCTGCATATACAAACCTGGCACTTACACCAAGGGATAGGGCGGCTGTCTCATCATCCGCTGTTGCCTGCATGGAGAGACCCCAGCGAGTATATTTAAAGAAGGCAACGAAAACGAGAAAGAGGACTATGGCCAGGACAAAGGACCAGAAATACACAGTTGATATCTTCAAAAACCCGATGGTAAATGGCTTAAGAGAAAAGATGGCTGGCGTGAAGACCCTGGTATCCGTCCCCCAAACAAACCCAACTAATCCCTTAAAGAAAAAAGAGAGTCCTACGGTGACCATTATGATAGCCAGGATTGGCTCTCCGATAAGTTTATCCAGGAAGATCCTTTCTACCAGAATACCGAGGACAATACCAATGAGCAGGGTAAAGAAGATGCACACGATAAAGGGAACGCCCATTAAATAGAAATATATTGTTACATAGGCCCCGATAAGGGTGAGCTCTCCCATGGCCAGGTTCAATACCCCTGAGCACTTGTAGATCAAAACCCAACCCAGGGCAACCAGGGCATATATCCCTCCAACCATAATCCCTGTCGTCAAGGTCATGAAAAACAGTTCCATTCTTTACCCCCTTTGTTCAGTAAGCAGTAGGCAGTAAGAAGTAAGCACCAAGAAAACCAGTACTATCGGCAGAATTTATCTGCTTTGTCGATCATTCTATAACATTCGGTTTACTTCATCATACCTTTGCATAAGCTTTTCATATTGATCACCCTTGAGATATCCAAAATCCTTTGAAAAATCTAACCACACTTCTGTTTCACCGGCTTCTCCTGCACAATCGATTAGCTTACTGATAAAAGCCTTTTCGTAGCGTCTTTTTTTCCATGCTTCGGCTTCAGCCCGTGAAATATTCTTTCAGTCTATTTTGTAAGTATCGTCTTCCGTAGGCTGTCTTTAAGTACTTCTCTCTCCGAAATGCATCATTCCTATTTAAGCAGGCTTCATAGTAGATCAGCTCGACAGGTAATCGTAATTTGGTTGAGCTGACTTTTCCCGAGTTATGTTTTTGAAGCCTGTCTTTCAAATTCTTAGTGCAACCAATATAGATCCCGCTATCGCTAAATGACCTCAGAACGTAAACATAAAACATGTCTATTTCACGGGCCAAGGGTTCGCAGGTACGCTTCTGGAGGATCGTCGAATTTGATCAGTTAGGGAGTATTTCTCTTCTTTCGGAAAGGTTTTTGTAAACTGGTGAATATCCAGTGCAATCTGATAAGCCATTTGGTAAACCTTTAAATCCCGATAACCACGATATCCATTCTTTGTGAGAGCCATTTCCCTCTCTCCTTACTCCCTACTGCTTACTGCTTACTGCCTACTCCCTACTCCCTAGTGCTTACTCCCTACTCCCTACTGCCTGCTTATCAGACAGTGATCTCCTGTATGCGCAGATCTGTCTTGATAGGCTGTATCCGCCCGTCTTCATAGGTGATGGTCATATCGAGGTGAACGGTGTCTGTATCCTTGTAAAGATTGTCTACAATATCCTTGTATCGTTCGGCCATAAAACCCCTTCTGAGTTTGCTGGTCCTGGTTAGCTCGTCATCATCCGCATCAAATGCCTTGAAGAGGTTTACGAATTTCCTAATCCTGGCCGGCTCCGGAAGACCCTTATTGGCTTCTTCTATCTGTTTCTGGATAAGATCGTAAACCTTTGGATCCTGAGAGAGTTCCGGATAGCTTGTGTAGTTAATCTTGTGCTCGTCAGCCCACTTGCCGACAACGGAATAATCGACACACATGACAGCCGTAACGTAGGGAAGTTTGTCCCCAACGACCCAGGCATCCTCTACATAAGGGCTGAACTTGAGCCTGGCCTCCAGATACTGAGGGGCAAAGGGCCTGCTGTCATTGAGGATCATGACATCCTTTGACCTGTCAAAAACCACCAGATGCCCGTCGTCATCAATGAAACCGGTATCACCTGAGTAAAGCCACCCATCCTTGAGTGTTTTCTTTGTCTCTTCTTCCATCTTATAGTAGCCCTGAAAGACCGATGGGCTTCTGGATAGTATCTCTCCGTCTTTAGTGATCTTGACCTCGGTTTCGGGAATGGGGGTGCCTACGGTGTCGAACTTTATGTCCCCATCCCTGTGTGTAACGGATATTCCGGCTATCTCAGTTTGCCCATATATCTGTTTCAGGTTTACGCCCAGGGCATGGAAAAAGCGAAAATGATCGGGCCCCATTGCAGCACCGCCGGTATATGCATGCCGCAACCGAGACATTCCGAGATGGTCCTTGAGCTTTTTCTGCATAATGATGTAAGCAAAGTAGTTTAGGAGCTTCCAGTACCATTGGATCGGTTTCTTTTCAAACTTGAGATCGGCAACATGATACCCTATCTTTGTGGCCAGCTCATATGCCATCCTCTTTATCCAGGTTGAGTCCAGGTATTTCACCTGCACCTGCCGTGTGAGGCCCTCATAGAGCCTGGGGGCGGCAAACATGACATGTGGGCCGATTTCTCGAATGTCATGCTGTGCCGTTTCCGGTTCTTCCGGGAAATTAATGGTATAGCCAACCTGAAGGCCGCATGAGATGGACATCATTTGCTCCCCGATCCATGCAAAGGGAAGATACGACACAAAGTCGTCTGTATCATAGCAGGGATCAACTGCCATGAGGTTTTCCCCCATGCTCAGCATATTGTAATGGGTTAAGAGGGCTCCCTTTGGCAGTGCTGTAGTCCCGGAGGTATAAAAAAGCAGACAAATATCCTCACCATGCCCTTCGTTGATCATCTTCTCAAACAGGTCGGGTTCTTTGTCATCAAGTTCCCTGCCAAGCTCCTGGACTTTCTTTATGCTTATTAGGAATTCCTGATGGTATCTTCTCATCCCCTTGGGGTCATCCCACATAACATATTCCAGTTTTGGGCAATTGGGCATAATAGCCAGGGCCTTATCAACCTCTTCCTGGGTCTCTCCTACAAAAAACCTGCTATCGGAGTGATCGACTATGTATTTGACCTCATCCATCATACAATCTTGAAAAAGCCACACCGGTATGGCGCCGGCGCACATTGCTGCCATCTCTGCCCAGATGCCTTCTGGCCTGTTGACTCCGATCATGGCCACCTTGTCTCCCTTCTTCAACCCCAGGCTCACCATTCCCAAACAGAGATATTTTACATTCTCAAGGTAGTCCTGCCAGGTATGCGGTATCCATATCCCAAACTCCTTCTCTCGCATAGCAACCTTTCGACTCCCATACCTTTTGCATTGCCGGTAGAACAGCTCCGGTATGGTGAGGTCTTTGGTGATTTCGATCGCCTGCTCAGCCATTTCATCTCCTCGAAATGTAAAGGTCTTCTTCGCCTAAATATGCCTTAATAACGTCAGGATTGTTGCCAACCTCCTCTGGCGCGCCATCGGTAATCATATTGCCGAAATCAAGCACGAGAACCTTGTGGGAGATGTCCATCACCACTCCCATGTCGTGCTCGACTAATACACAGGTTACCTTCCAGCGCTCCTCTTCATTAATGTCGAGAATGAACCGTGCCATGTCCTCAACTTCTTCCAGGTTCAAGCCTGCCATGGGCTCATCTAAAAGGAGCAGCTCCGGCCTCAGTGCCAGCGCCCTTCCGAGCTCAACCCGCTTCTGCAAGCCATAAGGAAGCATATGGGCAACCTGATCGCGGATACCTTCAATCTCCAGGAGATCGATGATTTCCGCTTCAATAAACCTTCGCTCCTCTATCTCTTCTTTCCTTGCCCTACCCGCATAAACAGAGCCACTAAGGATACCCGATCTCAGATGTATATGGGAGCCCATCCTGATATTATCAAGTACGGTCATTCCACCGTACAACTCAAGCTTCTGGAAGGTCCTGCCAATTCCAAGCTCTGCCCTCTTGTGGGGAGAGAGCCTGTTAATCCTCTGCCCATTATAATAAATGCTACCCTTCTGGGGGCGATACAGGCCGTTAATGCAGTTCATCATTACCGTTTTTCCGGCACCATTCGGCCCAATAATGGAATGTATCTCGCCTTTCCTAACCTCAAGATCAACGCCATTGAGAGCCTGCACCCTTCCAAAGGCCATAAAGATATTCTCGAGTCTCAGAAGAATCTCACCCTCTCTCACCTCGCCTCCGTTATTCATCTGGGCCTCCACGCATTGCTTGCCGAATTTGAACTGCCTGGCGAATGCAAGGCTCGAAGAGCCTTTGATTCACTCAATGGTCTCTCCTGCATATTTTTTTCCTGTGCCAAGACATGGATACAGATAGGCTCGTCATACCCTTCCTTTCTCTTGAACCTGTCCGGTTAAGGTGTGAAAAAAGGCCTCGCTGACGTTAAAAAGCCCCTCGGTGCCGTTCACACGAGGGGCTTAACCAAATTCCCTGTAAAGTTCTTTCTTAGATGGCCAAGGGTAACCTTGTCCCTGTGGTGGGTCGACGAATGCATTTTTTCTGGGCCAAGCAAGTTTATTCTCAAGATTACTAAAAGTTGTTTACTGCTTTATTTATCTTTTGTCAATAATTTTTTTGGGTGTCATGTAAAAAATCTAATAGTTCCGTATAGTTACAATATAGCTTTTTGATAGCCACTCGCCTTCTGTTCAATGCTTTGCTTTCACTGATACTCGCAAAAGGAGGGCATCCCGATTTTTTAGGAGTTTAATAGCGATCTGATAAGATCTGAGGCATGAGGTTCTCCTGGCACTGACGCAAGAAGTAATCATCCGTCATCCCGGCGATGAAATCCCGGACAATCATGGCAGGTGGGGTGTTCCGCCGGTATTCCTCGGACATCCCGTCCAAGAACTCCCTGAAAACAACCGAACGTTCGTCGCCAGATCGAAGGTCCTCGTAATACGTTTCGAAAAGCAGCCTAAACATCAATTCCAATTTGTGCGTTTGATGCTTGGCCTGCGGGTGGGTGTAGATTCGTTCCTGATTGAAATCCTTAAGCCTCTTTAGGGCATCCGCAACCTCGGGGCTAAACGAAACAAAGGGCTTTTCCAGGCTTACGGTAAGCAAATCCTCAACCAGGTTATACACAATTGTTCCATTTGTTCTTCCCAATCTCCGTGTGCATTCTTCTGGCAGATCATCCCTTGTGATCAACCCCAGCCGTATCGCATCTTCTATGTCCCTGCCTACATAGCTGATGGTATCCGCCATCCTTACGACGCATCCCTCGAGCGTCATCGGCCAAACCTGGGAAGTGGGGTCTTCTGTAAGCTTTCTAATCTCCTGCTCATGTCTGTTGAAGTCCTTATCTCTATCGGGGTAGAGATCTGGGTTATGAACCTCCCCGTTATGGCTTAGCATACCGTCTAAAACCTGAAGTGAGAGGTTCCAACCCTGCCCCTTTTTTTCTATTACCTCTAGAAACCGCTCACCTTGTGCATTGTGGAGGAAATTTCCCAGGCCGTACTTCAGTGATAACTCCGACAAGAGTTTCTCGCCGTCGTGGCCAAAAGGTGCATGCCCTAGGTCGTGACCAAGGGCAATTGCCTCAATAAGATCTTCATTGAGCCTCAACAGACGCCCAATGGTTCTGCCGATCTTAGAGACTAATTGCACATGGAGAACACGGTGGGTAATATGATCGTTCTTAATGAGGTAAAATACCTGGGTCTTGTCAATGTATCTGGTATAGGCTAATGAATGGAGAATTCGGTCGGCATCAAGAGAAAAATTCTCCCGGTGACCTTCAGCAATCTCCGGTTCCTCTCGGCGTCTCATAGCCTGAGAGCTGAGGGTTGCATAAGGCGAAAGCCTCTCTTTTTCCATAAGACCGAGACGTTCCTTTATCTTTCTTAAGGTCGCGCCCCGATCGTCAGCAGGGTCTTTCGCTCCCAATGGCAAACCTCCACCTAAATCCGAAATCATTGTAATAAAAATCAGCACAACGGGTCAATACAATTAAGGAATTGATTGATCACACAAATTCCTTTATAGGAACTGCGTTTATTTGGTATCGTACCCTCCAGATAGGGTGCCTCTTGAAGTTTTGGCATGTTTGACTTGATCACAGTTCCCGGCGCAATGCCAGCCGACAACGCTGGTTGGCTACTCCATAGTCGCCTAAAGCCCTCATTTAGACTCATGGTTGTCCGGAAATAACAACACGACTTTGGCACCCACAGGCTATGGCAGATCACGGGCTAAACCTTAACAACGGACAGATCTCACGTTGAGCTTGCATCCAACCGAAAAAAGGGTTCTCTCCACGATCCTCGATCATAACATGGTCGAGCCGGGTGATGTTGTGGTTGTAGCTGTGTCCGGTGGCGCAGATTCAGTTTGTCTTTTGAGGATTCTTTCTAAGCTCAGAGATACTTTGGCCATGAGCCTAATCGTTGCCCATCTGAATCATGGCTTACGACCATTAGAGGACAAGAAAGAAACCGAATTTGTTGCAGACTTAGCCGGTATATTTAATCTCCCCTTCGCCTCCGAAAAGGCCCATAATCTGGTCAGGGTACCTGGAACATCTTTTGAGGAAAAGGCGCGGATAATCAGATATAGTTTCTTTGAAAAGATCTTATCCGAGCACGATGCCCAAAAGGTCGCCCTCGGTCACAGCATGAATGACCAGGCAGAGACAGTTCTTATGAATCTTCTGAGAGGGAGTGGCCCAAAGGGGCTATCGGGAATCCCTCCGATCCGCGATAATCGCTATATTAGGCCCCTCATTCAAGTAACGAGGGATGAGATACATGCGTACCTGAAAGACCAGAATATGTCATTCATCGTAGATAGCTCAAATCTGGATAAGAAGTATCTCAGAAACAAGATACGCTTAGACCTGATACCGCTTCTCTTAGGCTACCAACCGAGGTTTATCGAGCACCTCGGGGCCCTAGCCTCTCTCTGCAGAGAAAAGACTCATTCGATCGAAGAGGAGGCCAGAACGTTCCTGAAAAAAGCTACTCTTCATTCTTCGCAGGATGCAATAGACCTGTCAGTTAGCGTCCTTAAGGATCTTCCCATGTCAACCCAGTTTGACGTTATCAGAGAGGCAATCAAACAGATAAGGGGGACCTTGCGAAGGATAAATCGGGAACATGTCAGGGCAGTGAGGGATCTTATCAATAATCCTAAACCTCAAGTCAGAACGAACCTTCCGGAAAAGCTTGTGGTAATAAAGACATACGAACGGCTGAGATTTGCGACAGACCTTGAAGATGAGATCAAAGACTTTTCATGCCAGTTAGAGCACATGGGAAGCATTCATATTCCTGAAATCAATCAGACTCTTTTCCTTAAGGAAGGAACAAAAAGAGATTTCTCAGAGTCCTTTCTTTCACCTCGTGTGGCATTCATGGATCTCGAAAAAATCGAGTGGCCCCTCTCGGTAAGAAACTTTAGGGTAGGAGACAAATTCATGCCCCTTGGGCTGAAAGGCTCTAAAAAGGTGAAAGATGTTTTCATAGACAAAAAGATTTTCTCTGAAGAAAGAAAACGGATACTTATTCTAACGAGTGGTAATGACATAATCTGGGTCTGCGGCATCCAAATTGATGACAGATACAGGGTCAGAGATAGTACAAAGAGAATTTTAAGATGTGAAGTTGCAGAAAGTGTGCTATAAGATAACGTTTTACATGTGCATTTTGGTGATTCATTTTTTGCTAACTTAGGTGGAGGAAAAAGTAGTTGAATGCATTCTCAAAAAACTTGACACTCTGGCTGGTCATCAGCCTTATGTTGATCTTGCTCTTTCAAATCTTTAAGAAAGAGACAACGCAGACAGGACAGTTGAGCTACAGTGAATTCCTGACTATGGTGGAAAGAGGAGACGTTGTCGAGGTAACTATTCAAGGGGACAAAATCGCCGGCATGACGAACCAAGGCAGAGCGTTTAGGACCTTTGCGCCCAAGGATCTTGAATTGATAAAGATCCTCCGTGACAAGGCAATACAGATAACCGCCAAACCGGACGAATCTTCTCCGTGGTATATGACTGTACTCGTTTCATGGTTTCCTATGATTCTCTTAATAGGGGTCTGGATCTTCTTTATGCGTCAGATGCAGATGGGAGGCGGCAAGGCACTTTCCTTCGGCAAAAGCCGTGCTCGACTGGTTAGTGACGATAGGAATAAGGTAACTTTCGAAGATGTGGCCGGTATCGAAGAAGCAAAGGAGGAACTTCAGGAGATTATCGAGTTTTTGAGGGACCCAAAGAAATTCACCCGCCTCGGGGGAAGAATACCTAAAGGTGTACTCCTGGTGGGGGCGCCTGGAACGGGCAAAACCCTCTTGGCCAGGGCTATAGCAGGAGAGGCAGGGGTCCCCTTTCTCAGTATTAGCGGCTCTGATTTCGTGGAGATGTTCGTCGGTGTTGGCGCCTCGAGGGTACGTGATCTGTTTGCTCAAGGGAAGAAAAATGCCCCTTGCATTATCTTCTTAGATGAGATCGATGCTGTTGGCCGTCACAGGGGAGCCGGACTTGGAGGCGGTCACGACGAAAGAGAACAGACCCTCAACCAACTCCTCGTGGAAATGGATGGATTTGAATCCAACGAAGGGGTAATCCTAATCTCAGCTACCAACAGGCCAGACGTTCTCGATCCTGCGCTCTTGAGGCCGGGAAGGTTTGACAGGCAGGTAGTCGTTCCCGTTCCCGATGTTAAAGGACGGGAGGCGATACTGAGGGTTCACACCAGGAAAACCAGGATGGCAGATCATATTGACCTATCTGTGATTGCCAGGGGAACGCCAGGTTTTACCGGCGCCGACCTTGAGAATATGGCCAACGAGGCGGCTCTGCTTGCAGCCAGGAGAAACAAAGACAAGATTGATATGTCAGACCTGGAAGATGCGAAAGACAAGGTGCTCATGGGTACAGAGAGAAAGAGTATGATCATAAGCGATGATGAGAAAAGAACTACAGCTTACCATGAAGCAGGACATACCCTTGTGGCCAAGCTCCTCCCCAATACGGACCCAATACACAAGGTGACTATCATCCCCAGGGGAATGTCTCTCGGGCTGACACAGCAACTCCCTCTCGATGACAAGCATACTTATACCAAGGAGTACCTCATCAACAATATCCGTATCCTCATGGGAGGAAGAATAGCTGAGGAAATCGCCCTGAATACCCAGACGACAGGGGCAAGCAACGATATAGAGAGGGGAACGGAGATCGCGAGGAAGATGATCTGTGAATACGGCATGAGCGAGAACCTCGGCCCCCTTGCTTTCGGGAAAAAAGAGGAAGAGATATTCCTCGGACGCGAAATAGCACAACACCGAGACTACAGCGAGTTCACAGCCCAGAAGATTGATGAAGAGGTCAACAATCTCGTAAGCGAGAACTATCAAAAAACGTTTAAACTTATTAGTGAACATATTGAAACCCTTAATAGATTGGCCCAAGCACTCTTGGAAAGAGAGACCTTAACAGGCCCTGAAATTGAAGAAATCATAGGGAATAAGAAGAGAGGCAGGCAAACCGGAAAATCCACAAGGAAAAAGAAAATTGACTCGGCAGGTACAGAAACCTGAGGCATTGGATTGGTCAGGGCATCATCTTGATCTTGCCTGTAGAACAGCGGTCATGGGCATACTGAATGTTACCCCTGACTCTTTTTTTGATGGCGGTGCCTATTTTAGCTTGCGTGACGCGGTGAACCATGGCCTGACCTTGGCAAGGGACGGTGTAGATATTATCGATGTTGGAGGTGAATCTACGAGACCATATTCAGATCCACTTCCCCTTGATGAGGAGCTCAGGAGGGTAATACCGGTTATCAAGGCCCTCGCCCAAGAAACGGGGCTCACCATAAGTATAGATACCTATAAGACCGAAGTGGCTCGACTGGCTATCGAGGCCGGCGCCACAATGGTAAACGACGTAAGTGCTCTCAGGTTTGATCCCGGCATGGGCCCTTTGGTTGCAGAGGCTGATTTACCAATTGTTTTGATGCATATGAAGGGAACCCCTCAAGATATGCAGGTAAACCCAACATATGAGGATTTGATCGGAGAGATAATTGCATTCTTGAGGAAGGCCGTGGAACAAGCCGATTCAGTCGGCATAAGAAAAGAGCTTATTATCATTGATCCGGGCATTGGCTTCGGGAAATCGTTCGACGATAATCTTAAGATTCTGAGAGAGCTAGATGCCTTTTCATCTCTTGGGCAACCAATTCTGGTGGGGACCTCCAATAAGGCTTTTATAGGTCAAGCACTCGGCCTTCCCCCAGATTCACGTGAGACCGGCAGTATGGCAACTGTTGCTGCGGCTGTAATGAATGGTGCAGATATCGTGAGGGTCCACAATGTAAAGGCTGCCAAAGAGACCGTGCGCATGATCGATGCCATAAAATCCGGCAGGTCTGAACCAAGAGTCTAGGTAAAAACCACGCTTGTTACTCCCATTATGTATAACCTCTGGAATGGATAGTAGAAGGATGTGTTATGTTGTTGTTCTGCGTTGATATCGGCAATACCAACATCGTACTCGGCATCTTTGAAAATGGTGCCATGCTGAATCATTGGCGAATAAGAACAGAAAGGGATATGACCGCTGATGAGCTGGCGATCTTAATCAACAACCTTCTCATCCCAGCGAAATTGGAGACGAGACAAATTGGCGCTGTTATTATCTCTTGCGTTGTGCCACCCCTCTTGAGCGCATTTAGGGATTTTTGTGTCCATAATCTCCAAAAAGAACCATTGATTGTAGGACCAAGTGTCAAGACAGGAATGCCCATCAAGTATGATAACCCGAAGGAGGTCGGTGCCGATAGGATCGTTAATGCAGTGGCTGCATATCGGAAATACAAGACAAAACTGATCATTGTGGATTTCGGAACGGCCACCACGTTTGACTATGTCTCTTCAGATGGCGTGTATGAAGGAGGTGCAATAGCTCCTGGAATCACCATCTCAGCCGAGGCCCTGTTCCAGAGAGCTTCCAAGTTGCCTCGGGTTGAGATATTCGCTAAACCGAAAACCGTCATCGCCAAGGAGACTATAAGCAGCATCAATTCAGGCCTAATCTATGGCTATGCCGGCCTCGTCGATGGCATAGTGAACAGGATAAAGAAAGAGGTGGGGGCTGATGTGACTGTTTTAGCTACCGGAGGCCTAGCCCCTTTGATCAAATCCGAGGCCACTACTATCGACTATGTCGAGGAGTTTTTGACCCTCGAGGGGCTCAAAGCCATATATGAACTGAACTCATCGACATAACAATATCAAAATCGATTGTTGCTCTAAGTTGAATAATAGCTTATATCGATCAAAAGTGTTTACTCAATGGTATGGTGGTTAGAGAACATGTACCTACCTATCGCTATCCGGTCATGGCAATTCTCTCAAGGCGATATCTATAAGCCTCAAGGGAGGTTGGCCACCTCCTCCTTCCGCTAAAATGCCGGAATATATGCCGAACTGAGATTGCCGGAATCTCACGTGGGCTTTGCTGAGATCAGGAGCCAACGCCCAGCCGCAGATGACCTGAAACTCTCACTTCATTTTGACCTTGCTAACAATACAGGAACGGAAAGCAATGCTGATCCAGGTACAACGGCAAAGGGTCAATATGATGGGGGAGTAGGGATTAGCTGATCATCACTGCAGCGCCGATTTGTCGGTATCTCCCGCATAATTGCGGCGGAAAAGTCCGCTACGCTTCGACAAGTCACCGACGCGCCAAAGCCGCTATGGCGACGGTGCGCTGCAGGGTATTCTGGCGAAGACGAATAGAGATTGTGAAAAACGAGAAAATAGGGTAAAAAGCCCTCAGCGAAAAATACAGCTGGACTGAAAAGAAAATACGATCGCAGGAAGGTAACGTGGTTCATGACTAAAATCTTTACTCTTGATGCTTTGCCTACGGATATAAAGAACCCTGTGGTTACGCTCGGTAACTTTGACGGAGTCCACAAGGGGCATCAGAGCCTTTTTGAAATGGTGAAAGAGAGGGCAGAAGCTTTAAGGGGAACCTCGGTGGTCATGACCTTCGAGCCTCATCCCATAAAGGTGATGTCTCCCAAAAAGCTGAAGCCACTGATAACCGTGCTCGAGCAGAAGAAAGAGCTGGTAGCAAGCCAGGGGATAGACATATTGCTCCTGATCAGGTTTACTTTAGAGTTTTCTGGCATATCTGCTCGTGATTTTGTCAGGGAAATCCTCGTGAATAAGATCGGGATCAAAGAGATGGTAGTGGGTTACGACTATGTCTTCGGCCATAACAGAGAGGGCAATATTCAGCTCCTCAGGGAAATGGGCCAGGAGTTCAATTTTAAGGTTCACGAAGTTGCACCTGTGTATGCGGGTAAGACCCTGGTGTCGAGCACCTCAATCCGTAATCTGATTATTGAAGGCAGGGTATCCGACGCCAATCGATTGCTCGCGAGAAGCTATCAGATTAGAGGCGAAGTTATTGAAGGTAAGAAAAGGGGTGCGTCCCTTCTCGGCTATGCAACCGCCAACATCAGCTTGCCCGAGGGGCTTATACCTCGCGAAGGCGTATATATCGTTACCGTGGAACTTGAAGACAAGCTCTTTGAAGGGCTAACGAACATAGGCTACAATCCAACCTTCAAGGAGAAAAACCTTTCAATAGAAACCCATATCTTCGGGTTATCCACCACTATAATGCATGAACAGATCAAGATAAACTTCCTCAAGCGCTTGCGAGATGAAATACCCTTTGCCAGCGCTGCAGAACTCTCTCAGCAGATCAAAAAGGACATTGGGGAGGCACAAAAATTCTTTCGGGGGCAAGAGGATTCATAGATTACCCCACCCAATGCGGAGGCCCGAGCCGGTGATGGTCGCATTTCCGGTTTGTTTAGGTTGAAAGCATATTTTCGACCTGTCTCTGTCTCTTGACCCTCTCTTCCATGCGATTCAGAGTCCTTTTCATCTCCTCAACGATGTCAAGGGCCTTTTCTCTAACTTGCTCATTCAATGACTCACGTCTTTTCTCCGTCTCCTCAGCAAGTGCCTTCAATCTCTCCTTGAATCGCTCGACCCGCATTTCCAAGTGTTCCCGCTTCTTTCGATACTTGTTGTAGTTATCGCGCGAAAGTCCTTCCATCTCTGCAAGGTTCTTTTTGAGGGCCTCTTCGAGTTTTTTCAGCTCAGCGAGCGTCTTGTGGAGCGTCTGAACAATGGATTCCCCAGCCTGCTTCTCAAGGGAATCCCCTTTTTTCCTAAGTTCCCATTGAAGCTCCTTCAGCTCTGCCTCGGCAATCGCTATACTGCTCCTAATAATCTCATTGATAGAATTCAAGATTTCTACAATACTCTCGCTTATTGTCGTCCCGGTATTGGGTTTACCATCAGCAAAAACCAGTTTGCCCGATGCTCCCAATAAAACCACGAGACAGATAATACAAATTCTTCTCATCATGCTGTCACCTCCCCAACTCTTCTCCATGAGATCTCCCTTACGCCATCTCTTGTCCAAAAGCAAGCTGTTATAGAGGGTTTTACCCATATCTCCAAGAACTCACGACCTGTCAAGGGATAAAAGCATTTCTTGACGAGAGTCCTCAATTTTGTGTTACTGTATGAAGGAAAATTCACGCAACCCTTCTTTGAGGTGATACCACCGTGGCCGTCATTGTTAAGCTGGCCCCGACAATAAAATCCTGTATTGAGACCACTGCTCAAAGGGAATACTGGAAGCGTGCAGACGAATATCTGAAAATGGGAAACGAGGACAAGAGGCTCGAGGAAGGAATTGAGCTGCTTAGAGGCTTCCTTGAGACAGCAAATTTTGCCGAGGTGAGGAGTCAATCGGAAAAGTACCTAATCGACGGCAGACGGGTCACTTTCAACCTCTCCACGAGGAATGGCAAACCAACTTAAGAAATGATCGTAGAAGAGAGGCCCTGAAAAACTCATGAAAAGGAAAAAAACCTTGTAATAAGATGATTCAAATGATATAGACGAAAAAACCTTTTTTTAAGGGGAGATGAGTATGCTTAGAGAAGCCTTTCAGCCTATGGAACAAGCAAAACTCGACAGGAGAGACTTTTTGAGACTTTCTGCTATTCTTGGCATCGGCCTGGCAACATGCCCGATAAGTGCGCCCTTGGCGGAGGCGGTAAAATTTGATAACCAACTCTATAAGGTATCAAGGTCAACAATCGGCATGGGGACCCTTGTTTCAATAACTGTTCTTGACCCTTCCAAAGACCATGCGGAGGAAGCCATTGCGCGAGCCTTTCAAGAGATTGAAAGATTGAGCAAACTCCTAAGTAGATATGATAATGAAACACCGCTTTCTCAGCTAAACCAATCCCAAGCCCTCAAGGATGCCCCTGCTGAGCTTCTGTTTGTAATACAAAAATCCCTGCATTACCACCAGGTCAGCAATGGCCTTTTTGACATAACAGTAAAACCGGTTTTAGATGCTTTCACTCAATCACCTATGGCCCAGGGTGGCGTTCCACTGCCTAAGGAGACTATTGCCAGACTCCTGGAGGTTGTTGACTCCAGACTCATCTCCCTTGATGGATCGGCTATCGCGTTCAAAAAAGACGGCATGGGGATTACCCTTGATGGAATCGCCAAAGGCTTTATTGTGGATAAGGCAATTCAAAAGCTGATGGAGCACGGTATCCATCATGGTCTTCTCAATGCAGGGGGGGATATCAGAACGATAGGAGACAAGGGAAATAATAGGCCCTGGAAAATTGCAATCGAAGACCCCTTAAAGAAAAGGAATTACCCCGATACCGTTGCGATTACGAATGGCTCTATTGCCACATCAGGCAACTACGAGGTATTCTTTGACCGCGAAAAGGTCCTTCATCACATCGTTAACCCTAAAACCGGTTTATCGCCGCTTATCTATACAAGCGTTTCAGTTACAGCCACAACGGCAATGGAGGCTGATGCCCTTTCGACTACACTCTTTCTCCTTGACCCAACTCGGGGGATGCGCTTGATAAATTCACTACCCCTTTGTGAGAGTCTCATCATTACAAGGAATCAGAACAAGATCAAGTCCAACGGATGGCAGGGCATCAGAATATCCTAGCTTCCACTTCTTTTCGTAACCCTGACAGGCTGGCACGGTCGAGAGCTGAAATTGGAATTCCACCCAAATTTTTGGGCAGATTTGTGCTCTGGGCTCCCTTCAATTTATCTATTTTGTTCAAGACAAGAATCGTTGGTATCCTCGTCAGATCAAGGATGCGCAGTACCCTTTTTACTGACGCTATTTGATCCTCCACCATTGGGCTACTGACATCGGTGACGTGGAGAAGAAGGTCTGCTTCATGCAGTTCCTCCAGGGTTGCCGCAAAGGCCTCCAAGAGGTCTTCAGGCAGGTCTTTTATGAATCCGACGGTATCCGTGAGGATAGCCTCCCTGCCATTGAGTCTAAGACGACGGCTTGTAGGATCGAGGGTAACAAATAGCCTATCGTCTACCTTAACGTGACTTTTGGTCAGCGTATTGAGCAGAGTTGATTTTCCTGCATTTGTGTAACCGACAATCGAAACTATTGGGGAACCCTTGTTTTCCCTCTTCTTTCTCCTCTCTTTCCTCTGCCCTTTTATCTTGTCCAATTCTCTATTTAAGAGGGCAATCCTATCCCTTACCCTTCGTCTGTTTATCTCCAACTTGGTCTCTCCTGGACCCCGACCACCTATACCGCCGGTAAGTCGTGACATGGCCGTATTCTTGGTAACCAGTCTGGGTAGGAGATAGTGTAACTGGGCAAGTTCCACCTGAATCTTTCCCTCCCTGCTCGTCGCTCTACGAGCAAATATATCCAAAATGAGCTGGCTCCGATCGATTATCTTCATTTCTGTGTAGTCGGTAAGGAACCTGACCTGTGCAGGGCTCAGCTCGCCGTCGAAGATTAGGAGATCCGCTCCCTTTTGAAGGGCATATACAACGAGTTCGCTCAATTTTCCTTTGCCCAGAAAAAGACGAGAATCTGCTTTAGGTTTCCTCTGGATAAGAGAGCCCACCACCACTAGATCGCTTGTGACGGCCAGTTCTTTTAGTTCCTGAAGTGATTCTTCGGCTTCCCTTCTTGAGGCCTTGGTAACACTAGCAAGGACAGCCCTTTCCGCTTTTTCCATGCCAACACCTGACGCAGCCCTCGCAAGCTCAGTTTCAAGGTCTCTGATAAATCTCGAAAAATCAAAGCGGAGCCTGCCAATATCAGCTACGTGCTCTACAGTCCAAGATTGACCTAATTTGTTCTCAGGAAGAAGATGGGCATAGTAGAGATCAGCAGGGAGGCCTTGAGCATTGATGGTAATGCACATCATCAAATCGAGCTTAAGTAGTGATAGATCCATGAGATCCTCATGGCTCAACGGTTCTCCGTGGATATGGGTATGTACGCACCTTAGGCCTTTCAGCCTCCCCGCACCAAATCGATACCGGGTCAGATCAGGGATCACGATTCGCTGATCGCTCCCAACGATCACGTACTCCACATCGCCCCTCCTCCCAATGAGGACGGCTATCTGTCTGTTAAGCTCAAAGGAGATCTCGGCAATTCGGCGTGCCATCTCGCGAGAAATTATTTCGTTCTCGGAGATGCGTTGTCTGTAGATGTTTTGCAGTCTTTTTGAGTGGCTGGCTTTGAGGCCACCTGTCTTTCCAGATACCTTCTTTATGGTTATGCCTCAAGTTTTAGTTGTAGATCAAGCAACTATTGGGCACCAATTACCCCTCTGCCATATCTTCCCGGTAGTAATTATCGAATTTCGTATATTTCTCTCTAAAGGTCAAGTCGACCTTACCGGTCGGTCCGTTCCTGTGCTTGGCGATGTTAATCTCCGCCTTCCCCTTGTTTTCCTCTGTTCGGTTATACAATTCTTCCCGGTAAATAAAAAGGATCACATCTGCGTCTTGTTCTATGGCGCCCGACTCCCTCAAGTCGGCCAGTATTGGTCGCTTATTGGGCCTGTCCTCAACCTTTCTGTTGAGCTGTGAAAGCGCTACCACAGGGATATCCAGGTCCTTTGCGAGGGCCTTCAACGACCTGGAAATATCCGAAATCTCCTGCTGTCTCGATTCAGTTGACTTCCTGCTCTGCATCAATTGGAGGTAATCAATGACTATCAAGGATATGTCATATCTCTTTTTCAACCTCCTGGCCTTAGCCTTTAGCTCCAAAACTGACAATCCGGAAGTATCATCGATATACAAGGGGAGATCTGAGAGCCTGTTTGCCGCATCGGTCAACCGACCCCACTCATCATCCTGCAAAGACCCCCTTCTCAGCTTAGATGCGTCGATCATTGCATCGAATCCCAACATCCTTATGCCGAGCTGGAGTCTCGACATCTCAAGGGAGAATATAGCTACACCGAGCTTGTCCTCGAGTGCGGCATTATATGCGATATTTAAGGCCAGTGACGTCTTGCCCATGCTGGGCCTGCCGGCAATTATGATGAGGTCGGAAGGCTGGAGGCCTGCGGTAATGTTGTCAAAATCAGTAAATCCGGTTGCGACGCCCGTAATAAAATTACCCTTATGAGAGGTGCTTTCAAGCTTCTTAAAACTCTCCTTTATGACCTCGCTCATGGGAAAGAAATTCTGAGCAATGGTTCTCTCTGCAATCTCAAATATTGATTGCTCCGCCAAATCAAGAACCTCGTCAGTATCATTCGCAAACTCGAAACACGATTCGGATATCCTCGAACAATGGCCAATCAAGCTCCTTCTCGTAGACAGATCTTTAACAATTTTCGCATGATATATACTACCTGCTGAAGTTGAGGTTGCCTCTGCCAAGGACGCCAAGTAGTCCGTTCCACCAACCTTATCCAAGATAGCCTTTTCCTTCAAAATCTGAGAAAGGGTAACGAGGTCAACAGGATCATCCCTGTTATACAGGCTCAGCATGCCTTCATATATATGAGTATGTGCTTCTCGGTAAAAGTCTTCACTAGAGAGGATGTCCACCACCTGATTGAGCGCATCATTATTGATCAATATGCCTCCCAAAATCGTCTGTTCAGCCTCCAGGTTATGGGGAGGCACCTTATACCTAGACAAACTGTTTTCTTCGTTCTTCCTGGGCATACTTACCTTTTCAGGACTGTTCTTCCTCGGGTTCGACAACTACTTTTATGTTGGCTTGAACCTCCGGATAGAGTTTGATCGGCACATCAAATTCACCCAAAGACTTAATTGGCTCATCAAGGCTGATCTTTCTCCGGTCTACAACAATCCCCTCCTTCTCAAGCTCTTGGGCGACATCTCGGGTTGTCACGGAACCGTATAATTTGCCTTCAGCACCTGCCTTCTGTTTTATCGTTACCGTTACCCCTGAAATCTTTTCCTTTACCCTCTGTGCTTCCTCCTTATCCTTCATGCGTTTCGCCATTATTTTGTCTTTTCGCATCTCCAAGGCCTTCAGGTTAGCGTTTGTGGCCTCAACGGCAATTGATTTCGGAATAAGGTAATTCCTCGCATATCCCCTTGCAACCTCCACTGTATCGCCCTCAAAACCGAGAGATTCAAAATCCTGCTCTAATATTACCTTCATATCGCTTCTCCAATTACAATTTCACCCTCAATATGCAGTAAAAAACGGCCCTTTTCAATACTATTTCATGCTTATCTCAATCAGGAAACTGGAGAACTCAAAGCAATGTCCGAATTTCTTTACACTCTAATTAAAAGCCCCCACTGGCGCTGAAAGACCATCCTGCATGCAAAGGGCCTTTCACTAACGGTTTGTTCAGCAAGCGCGACTTGGAAAAGCCCCAAGGAGACTTGGCTATATCTTCTCCCCCAACCACGGCTACTTCTGCTGGACAAATTTCAAAAAGAGAGGTTCATAAAGAATAGTAAGAGATAGGGGCAGTCACAGTATACCAAAAAGCAAAATGGAGGCTACAAAAACATAAACTCCTTTAGCCCCCATATCCAGGTCTTCGAACCGAATAGCTGTCTTAGTATTCCCGATGTTCCCTGGTCCTGATCTTCGCTGTCGTAAAAGGCAAAAGGGCTATGTTTCTGGCCCTCTTTATCGCCAAAGCAAGAATTCTCTGATGCTTGGCGCAATTGCCAGAGATTCTTCGAGGTATGATTTTGCCCCTTTCGCTCGTGAAGATTGTAAGGGTCTTTGGCTCTTTGTAGTCGATCTTTAGGCTTGAGTCAGCACAGAAACGGCAGATCTTGTGCTTAATAAACATTCTGTTGCCTCCACGAAAAACAATCAATCGTCGCTAATCGATTTATCTTCCCTTATCATCGTCCTGACTTTCTGACTCGTCTTCCTTTTTTTGTGTCTCAACGGGAATATCAGTTGGTTCAAAGTCGTCCGCAATCTTGACCGTCATGTACTTTAAGATCCGATCGTCAAGTTTCAGATTTCTCTCCAGTTCTGTCAACACCTCAGGAAAACCACAGAAATCCAGGAGCACATAGTGACCTTTATCGAATCGCTTCACCTCGTAAGCCAGTTTTCTCTTTCCCCAATCGTCGATCTTTACGATAGAGCCCTTTTTTTTCTCTATTATGTCAGAGAACTTGGCAACAATTTCCTCAAGAGCATCATCTTCAAGATTAGGATTGGCAACGTAGATAGTCTCGTATCGCTTCATTTGTTAGGGCACCTTTGTTCTTGTTCAATCTAGGCTCAGAATTTTCAGTCTTTTCTATCCCCCTTACACATCATTGTCAACTCATTTTTTCGACAGCCAAGCACATATCTCTCCTTGAGGCCTCTCTTGAAAATCTTTCCTCCTCCGGTCTTGGGGAGCTTAGGTAAAATTCAACAGCGTTCAGCGCCTTGTAACGGGTGATCCGCCTCTTACAGAACTCAATGATCTGATGCTCACTGGCGGGGTGGCCGTCCTTTTGATCACGTGTTTACGGTCGCTATCAGTAGGAAAGTAGCCAACTTGCAGTGTCTTCCAGGGAAAGATTTCACGGAAGGGCCACTAATCACGGGGAAAACGGGAGAGGCCCTTTTGCAGACCGAAGATGATGAGCACATCGCCCTCTACTATTGTGGTGGTTGATTTCTGCCATCCCCCACCCCAAAGGGCCTGATGCCCAGGGAAGCTAATGGTAAGGAGGTAAAAGACCTCTTTCTGTTAAATGCGTTGTATTCCTACAACTATCTCTTTTGATCAACGCAGGCAAATCAAATAGGGGTTCGAGGCAACTATCGTAACGGCAACGACCGCCTGTTCCGTTAGGCAATGACGCACGGTAGTAACAGATTGCCTCAGTGCTCCTTTTTTAGTATCACATACCTCGTATGCCCTCTCTGTTTTATCACCATGAGGATCTGCTTGGTTGAGCTTGATTCTCGCATTATCCTGTTATAGTCATCCATGCCTTCAACTCTCTGACTCTCTATCTCCTGAATGAGATTACCTCTCTGCAACCCGGCCTCGTGAGCAGGGCTTCCCCTTTTCACATTGGTAACTACAACCCCTTTCTCGCCTTTCAAGGATAACGATTCTGCAAGCTCCGGGGTGAGTTCTTGCACTGTAAGCCCAAAAACCCTTTCAATCTCCTCACCGGCCCCTGTCGTTCTTTTCTCCTCATGCAGTTCTCCAACAGCTATGGTCAGCCTCTTTTCTTTTCCTTTCCTGATTACAATTACTTCCACTTCTTTGCCAACTGGTGTATCAGCAACAAGGGGAGGTAAAGCGTTCATCTCCTTTACCTTCTTTCCAGCAAAACTGATTATCACATCACCCCTCTTGAGCCCTCCCTTGTCAGCAGGACTATCCTTGGCAACCTCTGCTACCAGGGCTCCTTGTTCGGACTCAAGGCCGAACTTCTCCTTGAGTTTTGGCGTAACCACTTGAATGGTCACGCCGAGCCACCCCCTCACGACTTTTCCTTTTTCTTTCAATTGCCTCATAACCGATTTGGCCATGTTAATGGGTATAGCGAAGCCTATGCCTATACTTCCCCCGGTCCGGGTGAAGATTGCAGTATTGATCCCGACCACCTCTCCGTCTAGATTGAAGAGGGGCCCACCGGAATTCCCGGGATTTATTGACGCGTCAGTTTGTATGAAATTATCGTACGGTCCAGCGCCCAATGTCCTCCCCTTTGCGCTCACAATACCTGCGGTTACCGTGCTCCCCAGACCAAAGGGATTTCCTATGGCAACAACCCAATCCCCCACCCTGAGTTTATCGGAATCTCCCAGTCTGGCGGCAGGGATTATTCCGTCAACCTCAATCTTCACCAGGGCAAGATCAGTCTTGGGGTCCCTGCCAATGAGCTTCGCCTGCTTTGCTTCGGATTTCTCCTTATTGGAAAGGGTAATCAGGATCTCATCTGCTTCAGCCACCACGTGATTGTTCGTTAGAATGTAGCCATCTTCGCTCACAACGACGCCTGAACCGAGGCTTTGCTGTTTTAATTGCTCTTCGGGTATTTCACCGAAAAAGCGCTTAAAAAACTCATCCCCAAAGAAATCCTTAAATTCTCTTCCAAGGAACGGCGAAAGCCTCTCCACTCCCTTGACTGTTCTCGTCGTGCTAATATTCACAGCCACATGACTTTGCTGTTCGGCCAGTTCTGCAAAACTACCAGGCATACCTCTCTGAGCCGAGGCGTTCTGACAAAGGCCTAAACCCAAGATTAGGATGATGAGCGGGTAGATATAGAACTTTGAGATTCTAAAAGGGTGCTGATTCTCCATGGCAGTCTTACCTCCGTGTTTCCATTTTAATGATGGCGAGCCCACATAATTACCAAAACAGGGCAGCGCATCATCTCTTGGGCCGAACCACCCTGCTACTATTGGAATATTAAAGGATTCAAAGACAGGTGCTTTTCCCACCAAAGAAATATTACACGAAGGTAGGTATGTCAAGGCGAGAGCAAAGCAGATTAGGGCGGGTCTCTGAAGCATTAGACCGACCATGTTTGACATAGCACGGTCATGAGAAATCGCGCTGCTTTATCACCCCTTCTGACGATCAAATGGGGCACTCAGGGTGAGGCAGGCCTCTCCATAAACCTGAATACCTTCATATGAAGGCTCTATGCGCAGCCCTCCGTTCGAGTCACGGAGCTTGGCCTTAATGCGAGTGAGATAGCCATTAGCAAACCGCTGGGTGTTCACATCCAAGACGAGTTCATCAGGTGGAAAAACTATGCGGAATCCTTGAGGGGTGGTTTCAAAAACACAGTGGAGCGGGTTTTTGATGATGCTATTCCTTTTCAGTTCGACAAGAAAGCTGCCCGAATTGTCGTAAAGCCGAGCCGAGATAGGAGGTGTCATTTCCCCCGGAAGCATCATATCGGCAAGAAAGTAGAAATCGGTCGCAGAATCGGGAACACCTACATAAAACCCGGGAGACAGCATATTGTTGACAAGGTAGTTATGGTATGCGCTGATCAGGCTTTCCCTTTGTTTTGCCATTGTTTTCGTGCCCCAATCTCAGATTCGCTTACGCAGTTTTTCCAATACGAGTGTCAGAATTGATCGGGCATCTCCCACCAACCCGAGATCCGCCATCTTAAAAATAGGTGCCTGAGCGTCTCGATTTATTGCAATAATCGTCTCAGCACCTTGAATCCCCGTAGTGTACTGCAACGCACCGGAAGTTCCAACAGTGATTAGCAACTTTGGCTTAACCTTCTTTCCGGTTTGCCCCAAAAGTCTCTCCTCCCCTGCCAAACCGGCCAGCACCGCAGGCCGTGTGGCACCTACTTCACCTCCCAAGAGCTCCGCCAACTCAGAAAGCATCTGAAACTGTTCTTTTGAGCTCACTCCCCGGCCTCCGACGACAACTACTGGAGCATCTTCAAGATGCCCTTTCTTGCTCTGTTCAGGGCGACTGCGGACGAGTTGAACCCGATCATCCCGTGCAATGTCTACTTCAGGATATATGATTCGCCCAATAGCCTGATGATCATGAGGCTGTTCCTCAAATACACCCGGATGGACCGTGGCCATCTGGGGTCGATGGTTCTGCGTTATCACCTCGGCAAGAAGTTCCCCTCCAAAGGAAGGGGTTGTTTGGAGTAATAACTGGTTTTCAGGATCTATCTCCAATGCAATACAGTCGGTGCTCAACCCCGTTTTGAGACGCTTGGCAACTCTCGGAAAAAATTCCCTTCCAAAGGGAGTAGCGCCTGCAAGAAAGATATCCGGCCGATAGTTGCCCACCAGTGAGGCCACAATCCGCGTGTATGTCTCTACCTGAAAGTCCTTCAGATTCGGGTGATCGACCACCATGACCGCATCTGCACCGTGAGCCACATATTCCATAGCGTATTGATGGACCTGTTCTCCCAAAACAAGAACGGTAACTTTGCCACCAAGGTTTCGGGCGAGATCTCTTCCCTTAGCTATGAGTTGCAATGTAACGCGATTCTGGAAATAGTTTCGATAATCCCCAAAAATCCAGACGTCCTTTGAAGAGCTATCCCTTTCCTTCCTCTTCATCGATGATGCTCAATGCCTCCAATTTCCTAATGAGATGTTCTGCCAGCCTCTGCGGTGAACCGCTTGCAATATCCCCTCCCCTTTTAGCTGCTGCCTTATGGAGCTTCCAGACCCGGGTTGCAGATCCGCACAATCCCACCTCCTCTTCCGTAAGATCAAGGTGCTCAAGTCCCCACCGTATAACCTCTCCCTCCGAGAAGGCCTTCTCTAGATTGCCAAGAGGGATGTGGTGGGGAACAGAAATTTCATGGGAGACGGTCAAAAGCGCTGGCAAGCTCACCCGCAGGGTATCCAAAAAGCCGTCGTATAGGCGCTTAACCATGAGGGAATCCCCATCCAGATGGATCTCGTGAACACCGCATACCTGCGGGAGATCCAGCTCTTCAGCTATTTGCGGACCCACGTGCCCTGTATCACTATCAATGGTCTGTTTGCCGCAAAGCACTAGATCGGGAAACGGCATGAGCCTAGTTATGGCCCTCGCAAGGACGTGTGAAGTAGCCAACGTGTCTGCACCTGCAAATGCGGGATCTGTAAGTAGTATGCTTTGGTCTGCGCCAAAGGCCAAGGCTTCACGAAGTGCCTCTTCGCTCTGTGGTGGGCCCATACTGATGACAGTGATCTCTCCACCCTCCCTCTCACGCAGCTCTAAGGCCGCTTCCAAAGCCACACAGTCGATCGGGTTGATGATACTTTCCACACCCTCTCGGATAATGGTCATACGATGCCTATCGATGCGAATACTCGGCACATCAGGTACCTGCTTAATACATACTACTATTCTCATCGCAAAAACCCCTTCGATAACCGAGTGCCCCACAAAGCACTGCGGTAAAAGTTCTCAAGCCGCTTCATTCGCTTTCCAGGCTCCTCGCGATTACCATGCGTTGCACCTCTGAGGTGCCCTCATAGATTTCACACGCCTTTGCATCACGGTAGTAGCGCTCAATGGGGTAAGCCTTTGTATAACCGTATCCCCCATGGATCTGTAGGCCTATCCTTGTAGCCTCCACAGCTACCTCGCTGGCATACAGTTTGGCCATCGCCGCTTCTTTGGTGTGAGCAAGACCCTGGTCTCTCAGATAAGCCGAACGGTGAATGAGTAGCCTGGCCCCCTCAACCCGCGTCGCCATGTTGGCCAGATAATTTTGGATTGCGCCAAATTCGTAAAGCGGTTTCCCGAACTGATACCTCTCTTTGGCATACTTGAGGGACACATCGAGCGACGCCTGGGCGATGCCCAAGGCCTGAGATGCTATACCGATCCGACCGCCCGCGAGTGTTGAAAGAGCGATCTTCAAGCCCTGACCTTCTGCTCCCAACCGATTATCCGCAGGTACCCGGCAATCATTAAGAGCAATGGGGCAGACAGGATTCCCCCGCATCCCCATGAGTTCCTCGACCGGGCCTTTCTCGAGACCTTCCCTTTTCGATTCCACGATGAAGACGGTGAATTCCTTCTTCTTGTGAGACGTGTTGGTCGACGCAAAGATCAGGTTAACACCCGATAGACCCCCATTGGTGACAAAAATCTTGTTTCCGTTCAAGACGTAAGTATCCTTATCTCGGACTGCAACGGTTTCGATGGATGAAACGTCGGAACCGGCATTTGGTTCGGTAAGGCAAAAGGTCCCTATCTTCTGTCCTTGCGCCATCGGCACCAAGAAGGTCTTTCGCTGCGCTTCATTCCCAAACTGGTAAACGGGATTTGCCGAAACGCTATTATGAACAGAAATGCAGAGCCCAAAAGCAGCGCAGGTCCTTGAGATCTCTTCGACAACGATCGCGTAACTCACCGCATCCAGACCTGCACCGCCATATTCCGCGGGGATTTCCAATCCAAAATAGTGGAGCTTTCCCAGTTCTTCAATAATCTCCATGGGAAATACCCCGGTTCTGTCAATCTCTTCGGTAACTGGTGAGATCCTCGCCTCAGCGAACTTCCTGACGGTTCGCCTGATGACCATCTGTTTCATTGTGGGCTCTAAGCGCATCTGCTCGCACCTTTGATAGAACTGCAATGGCAAATTATCTAAAAAAAACCCGATATCAAGCAAGCCTGATATCGGGTTTACAAGGTATTTAAAAGTATTATCAGATTATCAGGCCCGGCAGTTTTAGGCTACCTATCAAGAGGTTAGACAACAGGGAAGGCATGCTTATCCCTGCTGTCCCGATAATGCCGATAATATTTCGATATCCCATCTTCATTTTTACAGGAATTTACAATAGAGGTGGATTATAAGGAAAAAAAGCCTTTTGTCAATGTTTTTTGTTATGCCTCTCGCCGGGCCAGAAGCGCCGCTCCAAGCGCACCCACAATTTGAGGCTCATCACAGAGGTTGACAGCCTGCCCCAATCTCTCCTCCAGCAACAAAACCACTCCCTGGTTTTTCGCCACACCGCCGCTCATGGTTACTCCACCATGTATCCCGATGCTCTTAATCAGGCTCCACATACGGTTCACAATCGCTCGATGCAAGCCGCGGACGATTTCCTGTTTGGGGTGATTCTGCGCTACCAAAGAAACGACTTCACTCTCCGCAAAGACGGTACAGGTGCTGCTGATCCGTACTTCCTGTTCCGCCCTCAGTGACAGATCTCCTAGCTCATCGAGCGGAATCTTGAGCTTTGCCGCCATAACTTCCAGAAACCTGCCGGTACCTGCTGCGCACTTGTCATTCATGTTGAAGTCCATCACTCGACCCCCCCTACCAACCCGGATTACCTTGGAATCCTGACCGCCTAAATCAATAACCGTTCCGGTGTCCGGGTAGAGATGATAGGCCCCCAGTCCATGACAGGTGATCTCGGTGACCTTCTTGTCTGCGAAGGGCACCGAGATCCGCCCATAACCCGTTGCCACAATGCTTTTTATCATTTCCCGGTCTATGTTTGCCTCAAATAAAGCCCTCTCCAGTGCACGTTCTGCAGCCTCCGTGCTGTTGGACTCTGTTTGCACGATACTATAACCAGCCACTTCCTCGCGGCTGTTCAGGATCACCGCGTTCGTGGTGGAAGATCCTACGTCGATACCAAGGAAATAATCCACTTCCTTCTCCTGAGAAACTCACTGCAGAAAAGAGCATGGAGATATCTCTTTTTGCTCTGCCCTCTTAACAAGGCCCCGTACAGGGCCGTTTCAAACCGACGCACCGCCCCATAAGCCTTAGCACTAAGGTAGCAGCCTGTGTGCGCCGTTTTGAAACGCCCACTCCTCTGAACGATGGGAGGACAGAGTCAAAAAAAGACATCTCCATGCTCCTATGAAAGTTTCTTCTATCAATAACCCTGAAGCGCAGCGCCGGGGTCAATCGCTCCTAATGCCCCATTGCCTCAAAAAAGGCTTCCAGGCGAGTCCGCGTTTGCTCCTCCGAGTATACCCGAGAGTCGGTAATGTCTGCCTCGATAATCACCGAAGGCACCCCCAGCCGTTTCATCAACAGGCGCTTCAAGTCATACTGCCCAACCGAATAGGGCTTGCAACTTCTTGCCGAGTGAATAACCAAACCATCCACCTGATACTCTTTGATAAGCCTCTGCATGAGCTCTAACCGGTGATTGAGGTTGTTATTGAGGATCACCAGGCTGTAAGCCTTAGCCATTGACTCGAAAGGGTAGTTCGTATCCAGCTGGGGAACAGTTTCGGCCCAGGCGTTGGTATACGTGGCGGTAACAAAGTTCATACCGTGCTTAGCAAAGGTATCTGACAGGTCTCGCACCTTGTACCAGATCGCGATATTATCCCACATTAATCGCTTTCGCTCATTCGCAATCGCACCTACACCCTTTTCTACCCGATCCTCCAGCTCTCCCAGAAGGCTCCGGTAATAATTCAGGGCAACCGGCAGCCCGCGGAGCGAGACGATCGGGGCGAGGTGGCCGAACGCATCAAAGATGGTCATGGGAGCAGGCCGAGCCTTCATGGTGCCCAGAACCTTTCCCCAGGTGATAGATGCCTCACGAGCGATACGGATTATGCGCAGGAACCTTTCATAGTTAAATTCCTCACCGGAGATCTCCTCTAGGGTGGGTATCATCTCCTTAAACTGGCTGACCATGTAAGATGTGTCCTTTTCCGTGATCTCCTCAAAATTGTATGGCGTATCGAAGATGATCAGCGGTATGTTCCAGTGATACGCCAACACCTTGTACCAGTAGACTACCGTCTGGCAGATGTTGTTGGAAGCAAACAGAAGATCAGGTTTGGGCAGCTTACCAACAGGGGTCATTCCAGAAAAGCAAGCTCCAAGGTCAATGCGTGCGTAAGAGCAGAGATCTCTATGATAGCCGTGCTCCTCTGCAATTGAGCATAGCTCCGGCCCCACCTTCTGTGCCCCGCATAACGCGCCATGGTTCTCCGGATAGAAGGTGTAGAAGTCGAATGCCCTTAGCAACTCAACGGGAGCGCCGCTGGTCACCCAGGCAACGGGCTTAGCGCCCTGGGCATAACGCGAGAGGAAGTAATGCCTTGCCATGATCTCCTTGAGCCGCCTGGAGTTCTTGAGGTTAGGACCAAAGTGAGGGTTGGGTTTGCGAGCACCCCTTTTCCTTGTCTTCTGGGACAAACCCATGAGCAGCGGCGCACCTACGTCCTTCATGAAGCGGTAACGGAGACGTCTAATCAACGACATTGTGCCCTCTAACTGATCATCTCTGCAAATGCCTCGACACGGGTGACCACCTGGCCGGTCAGAATCTGGTTAACCTCGCAGTCAATTACCAGGGTAGCCAGCCCTCTCCTTTTCAGTTCTCCACTCACCTGTGGCACGTCAAACAGTTCGGGCTCACAGAACTTCACAATGTAAAAGATAACACCCCGAGCGTTAGTCTGCTCGATTTTAGAGAGAAGCTCATTGATCCGCGCATTCACCGGTGAGTTTTTGGTGGTGCAGGGAGGCATGGCAAAATAGCTATCCGTGAGTGCCTCAAGGGGGTCATGAGCTGAGCCTGCCGGCGCCGGAAGCCTCCTGCCACAACACAGCAGGTCATCGTGTGCAATCCGCACCCCTAACTCGTCTAGGAGGGCCAGAATTTCTAAGGGATTGGGCAAGATGCCGCTGAGGACGACGGCCTTCCCTGAACTGCCACTGCCTTTCGCAGACGACAAGAACTCCTCAAGCAAGGGTAGAAAATCATCGGGGTGCAGATATTCTCCGCTGCGGATGACCTTATAGAATTCGGCATTAGAAGCATCCAATTCTCCCCGCGCCCTTAAATCGTAGAGTTCCCTCAGGACACGAGCTATCTGCTGCCCCTGGTGCACTCGTTTTTCCAACTCTGACTTGTCAAGGGGGCCTAACTGCTCTTCCAACCGTGAGATCAATCCCGTCAACTGTTCTCGATAAAAGGCACGAGAAGAATCCCTAGAGGAGGCCTTGGGGTGGTAAAAAAAATAGCACGGTTTTTCCATGCCGAGGTAGTTGTAGACGATGGATGCCAGGTTTTGGATTGAGTCACAAGTATGGGGGAAAAGAAATCCGTCAAGGGCGTCACACTTGCCCTGCACGATGAGTTCAAGTCCTAAACTGACCACAGAACAGATATAGGGCTGCAGGTGCTCATTGGCATGGGTTATGGTCAGGGGCGGATCCCAAATCTCCACCGGCAGCACGTTCATGGCCCATAGTATCTCTTTCGGGTATTGAGCCGGAAATACTCCGAATAACTTTCTTCCCTTTTTCTCCTTTTGCTCAATCAGATAGTCTTTCCGAGTTCCCAATTCCTTCATCGCAAGGCCCTAATTCACCTTCAATCCCCGTTTCTTGAGATACTCCTTCACCTCTGTGATGGTTAATATGCGGTAGTGAAAAACAGAGGCTGCCAATAGAATCTGTGCTCCCCCCAACACAACCCCTTCATAGAAATGCTCCAGTTTCCCCGCTCCACCTGAAGCCACCACCGGCACATCCACGGCGTCGGAGATTGCCTTGGTAAATTCCAGATCATATCCTTTCTGGGTTCCATCTCCATCCATGCTGGTGGGCAGTATAACTCCCGCACCCAATGCTTGGCACCTTCTGGCCCACTCGATTGCATCCTTGCCCGTTGGCCTCGTACCACCGGAAATAACCAGCTCAAAGCCAGAGGGCATGTCTCCGTTCCTTTTCGCATCAATGGCAACAGTTATTCTCTCAGGTCCAAATCTCTCGGCTGCTCTTTTAACCAGATCGGAGTCTTTCACAGCAGCGCTATTCATGGAGATCTTATCGGCACCAGCCTCTAGGACAAGATCGATGTCCTCCAGGCTGCTTATGCCTCCCCCTACCGTTAGTGGAATAGTAATAACAGATGACACGTTTTTTACCCATTCCAAACGCGTCTTCCTGTTCTCCACGGTAGCTGCAATATCCAGCATGGCCAACTCATCGGCGCCTTCCTCTTGGTAAAGTGCCGCATTTTCCACGGGATCTCCCGCATTCTTCAGGTCCACAAAATGAATTCCTTTAACAACCCGGCCTTCTTTCATATCAAGACACGGCATTATCTTCACTGTTTTCATTCCCTTCACCTCGTTTGTTTTCTCACACACTACGCTTTTCATCTTGGAAATCCAACTATGCCCTATGCCCCGAGGCTCAGTAGATCTCACTACTATCTCTACCTATCCAAGGAGTTTCATGCATAGCACAATAGGGGCAAAAGAAAAATCTAATTCCTTGGTATCGTTCAAAAGCGTTAACATGAACGACAGAGTTTAATCATTCTGGTTGCCAAGAGGGCATGGCGGTTGTCGAAAGGCGATATCTTTAAAGAAATACCACCGGGTTTTCCAGGGGCCAAAATATGTGGGGTTTACGCCTCTGAAGCACTGGGAGTCTTGGCCCGGTTCATCTAAACCCCACATATTTTGGCCCCCTCCCTTGAGGCTCATAGATATCGCCTTGAGAGAATCGGCATGACCGGATAAAGGTAATCATGTGTACATCCCCTGACCAACATAACATGGTGCCAACAATTTTGAACGATACTAATTCCTTAAAATGTCCTTTCCCGTTCTTGGCTGAGCCGCTGAAGGCAATGTCACATGAGGCAAAAATAGGTAATTTGACCTATAACCACTGGGAAAACGGGAGACTATGGGGCATACCCATGGGAAAATGGGTGTTCCTTTTCTACTTTTGAGTGAAATACCTGATTGAATTTCCCCTTATCAAAGCATACTATCGTCTCACCAGTTTGGAATAAACCTATTGTAGGTAGTTCTACATAACTACCCCCCAAGCGCTTACAGCCGCCGACAACCTCGCTGGGCCAAGTAAGGGGCGGCTGGAGCGCAACCCCTTTATCGGTGTTCCCCGCATTCATTCTTCACACAAGGGCGCTCTATTCTCCGGCCCCGAGCTTACCCATCAGACTAGCGTTCCCGCCTTGTGTCGCTTGTACCATTTCCCCAGGCTATTGTAAGCTTCTGCGGCATTGTTTGGAGACTATTCCGCTCTATTCGACTTTTGGCTCACCTGACTCACGAGCTTCGGTATCGCTTTCAATATGCCGCTTATCGTGTTTACCCTTATCCTCTTTCAGGGAAAGGGCAATCCTCTTTCTTTCCGCATCGACGCTTAGCACCGTTACCCAGACTTGTTGGCGCACCCTTACGACCTGATGAGGGTCTTTGACAAAGTAGTCTGCCATCTCACTGATGTGTACAAGGCCATCCTGGTGAACCCCCACGTCTACAAAAGCTCCAAACGCAGTGACATTGGTTACGATTCCGGGAAGCCTCATCCCGGTCTGCAGATCATCAATCGTTTCCACGCCCTGGGCAAAGCTGACATTTTCAAACTTCCTTCGAGGGTCTCGGCCCGGCTTGGCAAGCTCTGCAACTATATCGGTGAGAGTGGGCATGCCCACCTTGTCTGTAACAAATCGAGATAGATCTATCCTCTCTCTTAAGCTCCGGTCACGAACCAAATCCTCCACCGAACAACCCAGATCTGTGCTCATAGCCTCCACACCGGGGTACGATTCTGGATGAACTGCGCTGCTATCGAGCGGGTTCATGCCATTCCTGATACGGAGAAAACCTGCAGCCTGCTCAAAGGCCTTGGGGCCAAGGCGCGGTACCTTGTTCAGTTCTTCCCTGCATAAGAACGGACCATGCTCATTTCGATAGTCAATGATTGCCTTCGCTAGCTGCGGACCAAGGCCTGAAACGTAGGAGAGGAGCTGCTCACTGGCAGTGTTTACCTCTACTCCCACGGCATTTACACAACTTACAACTACGTCGTCCAGGCTCTTCCTCAGTTCTTGCTGATTCACGTCATGCTGATACTGGCCCACCCCAATGGATTTGGGGTCGATCTTTACAAGCTCTGCCAACGGGTCCATAAGCCGCCTTCCAATGGAGACCGCACCGCGAAACGTTACATCGAGATCCGGAAACTCCGCCCTGGCGACCTTCGACGCTGAATAGACCGACGCGCCGCTTTCGTTGACGATGACGACGGGGGTTCTTCTTGACAGACCGCATTCTCCAATAAAGGCCTCGGTTTCACGCCCACCCGTCCCATTCCCCACCGCAATGGCCTCCACCTGATGCTTCTCACACAATCCATTGAGGGTCATAATGCCCTTTGACTTACTCTCTTCAGAGCCAAACGGATAGATGGTGTCGGCTTGAAGCACTTTGCCTTGACGATCAAGACAGACCACCTTGCACCCAGTTCTGATACCCGGGTCGATTGCCAAGACCCCCTTTCCCCCTAAGGGTGGCGCCAAGAGAAGTTCGCGGAGATTCTCAGCAAATACCCGTATTGCCTCTGCATCTGCCCGATTCTTTGTCGCCAAGCGTATCTCCGTTTCAATGGAACCAGAAAGAAGCCTGTGAAAGCTATCTCTTACGGCCTCTTTCACCTGCAAGGATGAAGCGTTTTCTCCCCTAGAAAACATGCCTTCCAGCAGGGCCAATGCCTCCTCTTCTGGCGGGCTGACCCGAAGGTGCAGAAAACCTTCCCTCTCTCCTCGCCGCATGGCCAAAATCCTGTGAGACGGACTGGTTGCCACTGCCTCTTCCCAGTCAAAGTAGTTCCGGTACTTGGAACCCTCGTTTTCTTTGCCAGCAATGACCGTAGCCCTTATAAAACCTTTCTCCCAATACAGGGCACGCATTTTTTCTCGTGCCTCCTGGTGTTCGTTGACCCACTCGGCGATGATATCTCGGGCCCCCGCAAGCGCCTCTTCCGCCGATTCGATATCCTTTTCCTGATCGACATACCTGACTGCTTCAACGTATGGCTCCGTGATATCTTTCTGTTCAAAGATGACCTTGGCCAAGGGTTCGAGTCCTTTTTCGCGGGCTATCATAGCCCGAGTACGGCGTTTTGGGCGAAAAGGTAGATAGACGTCCTCTAGAGCTGTCAAGGTTTCCGCATCGAGGATCTTCTGCTCGAGTTCGTCAGTAAGCAATTCCCTTTCCCTCAGTGAGTTTAGAATGCTTTGCCGCCGCTTTTCTAATTCTCGCAATTGTGCTAGCCGATCGCGGATGAGGGCTACTGTTACCTCATCGAGGGAGCCAGTGGCCTCCTTCCTGTAACGGGCAATAAAAGGAATGGTGGCTCCCTGTTCAAGCAGTTCAATGGTGGCTCTGACTCGATATGTCGCCAGTTCTAGCTCTTGGGCGATAGTTGTGATCACATCCTCGTTCATATCATTTCCTTTCCCTGCGTTACCCTTTTCTAAGGGATATTATGCCTGAGGAATGTATTTCAGATCCTTTTCTTTGGGCATCCTTACCATACAACACGGTTACGTGTCTGACAACAGAGCCAGGGCGAATCATCTTGCTTCTAATCGCCCTATTGGGTGCTTTTCAGATCTACAGGGCCCTTTGTGAAAAAGGACCGTTGGCACTTGGTTAAACTGTTTGTCTATCCTAGGAGCCACTATGGCAGATTCGCGCCCGAGAAATATCGGCAACCGGAGTTCTGGGGAACCGCCACATCTAGTGGTACGATTCTAAAATAACATTGGATGTTGCCTGTCATTGCGAAGAGTCCTTCGGCTTTGCTCAGGATTAACCCGCCCACTTAGGCGGGTAAACTCCGCGACGAAGCAATCTCAATGGAATTCCAGGATGTTAGAGATTGATTCGCTTCGCCCCGCCTGCCGTCCGGCGGGCAGGTCGCAATGACTTCTTATGCTGCGAGCATATTTAGCAATCATTCTACTAGAGCGGCAGGTTTAGAAAGGTCACCGTTTCTTTGCAGGATAGGCTCTTGCAAGAAAAACTAGTCTCTATCTTGTTTTATTTTTCGCTCCACAGACTTTACCTTGCTCTCAATACGTCCGTCACTGTCCTTTCTGTAGTCGGCAGTGATGGTCGCATACACCCGATCACAGTCTTTCTTCAGATCCTCGAAGCACCGTGTCACCACACCAATGACTTCATCCCACTCTCCCTCAATACAGGTACCCATGGGGCCGATCTCATACCTAAAACCGCTGTCTCGCATAATCCTCGCCGCCCGAGCAACATAGGGACTGACGCTCATACCCTTGTCCATGGGGAAGATTGAAAATTGAATAACCACGCTCACAAAATCCTCCTATTTCATTTTCGTTAGGACCAGACTCCCACTATAAATCACAAAACACTTCTCGTTACTACGGGGGAGCATGTAATTTCTTGGTACGGTTCAAAAGTTTTCGGATGAGCCATAGTAAGTTCACATTCACACTCCAAAGCAGGTCATGGCTGTTTTCGCGAGGCCTGCCCGCCAGCGCGAGCCTTATTATTCCCTTGCCATTTATATAGTTACATGCTTAAGAGATTGCAAGAAACACTGATATCGCAGAGAGGATGTTTTGATGGAACTCCGGTCGCTTGGGAAATCTGGAGTAAAAATCACGCCGATCATTATGGGTACGTGGCAGGCCGGCAAGACCATGTGGGCAGGCATAGACGACGCCGAATCCATCAGGGCCATTCGGGCCGCCTTCGATGCAGGGATCACCACTTTCGATACTGCAGAAGAATACGGTAAAGGACATTCCGAGCGAATTGTTGCAAAAGCCCTGTTCGGGGTCAGAAAAAAAGCCGTTTATGCCACCAAAGTATCTCCCAATCACCTTACCTATAATCAGGTCATAGAGGCATGCCATCGGTCTCTCAAGAACCTCAACACTGACTACATTGATCTGTATCAAATACACTGGCCCGCAGGCTCCTGGGGAAGCAAATCGGTCCCTATAGAGGAGACCTTAAGCGCCACGAATGACTTGAAGCAAGACGGTAAAATCAGAGCAGTCGGTGTCTCCAATTTTTCTCGCGTTCAACTGGAACAAGCACTCCGTTACAGCGGAATTGACAGCTTACAGCCGCCATATTCCCTGTTTTGGCGCCACGCAGAAAAGGATGTCATACCCTATTGCGTTGAGAACGGCATCAGCATCCTGGCCTACTCTTCCCTCGCTCAAGGTATCCTTACGGGCAGATTTGGCCCCAATCATCGGTTTGAGAAGGGTGATCATCGGTCAAGGAACAAACTGCTTCACCCGGAAAACGCAAAGCGGGTTGAACAGGCCCTCAGAGCCCTTGGCCCTATAGCGCAGCGGTGCCAAGTGACCCTTGGCCAGCTGGCCCTGGCCTGGGTTATTGCCAAACCAGGGACGTGCGCAATAGCTGGAGCCCGTAATACAACACAGGTGCTCGAAAACGCCAAAGCAGCCCAAATCTCCCTGTCTCAGGAGGAGTTACGGGAGATAGATGCGACCGGACGACTCGTAACCGACCACTTGGACGATAATCCGATCACGTGGAGCTTTTGATTGAGTATGTTTTGAAGGGAATAGTAACACCCTCCTGCCGATGGGGTGCCAAAGCAGCAATCGGTTTGGAATTTTGCCTTGACTCGCCGGCCCTCTGTGGGGAAACTGATATATTAGGGCGAGCGATACCATGAAACCGGATTCAAAAGCGATCCAGGAGTATGCGAAACAAAACCGTCTGCCATTCTACGGCTGAAATACCCAAATGGGTTAAGCCTTACATGGTGAGTGAAGCCTCCCCGCTCTGAAGGACGGGGCATTATGGCGAAGGAGAGCAAATACCCGAACAGGGGTTTGTCGTGAACCAAGAAAACGTCATTATCCGATGCGGAAATTGCGGCATGAAGAATAGACTACCGAGGAATCGATAGCAGGACAAACCACGCTGTGGCAAGTGTCAAACGCCCCTCTCAATCGGCGGCTTTTATGATCGGCCTGTCCCTATAACTGACAATACATTCGGCGATGAGGTTGTCTCCTATTCTGGAGCAGTATTGGTAGACTGTTGGGCCCCCTGGTGCGGCCCCTGTCGGATGATCTCGCCTCTTGTGGAACAGCTGGCATCAGAATACGCAGGCAGGCTGAAGGTTACAAAATTAAATGTGGATGAAAACCCATTGATCGCGTCTCAATACGCCATTCAGAGCATCCCTACCCTGTTGCTCTTTAGAGATGGTAGACTGGTCGACAGGCTGGTGGGAGCTCTTCCCAGGCCGGAGATAGAACGCCGTCTCACTTCTATTCTCTAGAATCCCTACCTTACGTCATATCAACTTAGTTCAAGTAGGATTTGGAAGGCAATAGAGCATGTACCTTCCCTCAACGTATCCGAAAAAAATACAGAAAAAAAAGAAAGAGCCAATTCTTCTTCCTTTCCGTTAAACGGTTCAGCCCCTTTTTCAGCTCGTCCTTTTCCAGTGCAAGCATCCACTGGTAAGCAAAATCCTTGCCTTTTTAAAAAGCCGTTAACCGTGCCGCAGCAAAACGGAAAATTGCAATAAAATAAAACAAAATAATTTAAAAACTGAAGCCTTTTGAAGAAAATGAGAGTTTGGCAATTTTTGTAAAACTGATTCATTTTTCAATAAAGAAGCTAACTAACTGAATTCAAAAATGATTTATTGATACTATTATTTCTTCGCCCAGTGTAGATCAAACGGGTAACCCATTTTTTTTTCTATTTTATCAACGTGTTACGCCGTTAAAAAATAGAATCAGGTCTAAGATAATTCCTGACATAACTGCCTTTGACAGCGACAGGTCCTTTCTATTAGATAGAGTGGGCGGGTTAATGTTTGTTGGGAAATTGACTGCATTTCGGGGTGAGGCATGGATTCAGGCTTAAATCGTGCAGAAGAATACTTCGGAGCAGGCCTTGGGCACGAGGTACTGGACCTCGATGAGGCAAAATACCGTACTCTCGTTGAGGAAGGTTTCGACGGTATATTCATTCAAAAAGGTCAAGAGATCATATTTGCCAATAGGCGAATTCATCAGTTACTGGGTTACGAGCAAGGAAAACTCCAGGGAATTGAACACTGGGTGATCTATCACCCTGACTATCAGCAGCTTGCAACGGAACAGGCAGAGGCCTTAATGCGTGCCGAGGGTGCCCCGTATCCTCAAGAGGTGAAGCTGCAGCGCAAAGACGGGTCGTTTTGTGAAGCTGAGATCAATGCGCGGGTCATCACCTTAAACGGGGTATCCGGCATACAAGTATGGGTTAGAGACATTACTGAGCGGAAGCAGGCCGAAAGAGCGGAAAAAGACCGCCAAGCTCAACTCAGCCAGACACAGAAGATGGAAGCCATTGGCACGCTTGCAGGCGGGATTGCCCACTGCTTTAACAACTTGCTCATGGGTATCCAGGGCAACGCATCTCTGGTTCTTTTGGACATTGCCGCCGATCATCCCCACTATGAGAAACTTAGATATATCGAAGAGCAAGTCAGAAATGGAGCAGATCTAACAAGACAGCTCCTGGGATTTGCGAAAGGGGGAAGATACGATGTCAGGCCTATCAACCTCAATGCCCTCATAGAGAAAACAATCAATGTCTTTAGCCGTAAAAAGCCGGAGATTCGGATTCATCGTCAATTCGAAAAAGACATCTTGCCAGTAGAGGTTGACCAGGGACAGATTGAACAGGTACTTCAAAATCTCTATGTCAATGCCTGGCAGGCACTTCCCGGTGGTGGCGATCTATACGTTCAGACTGAAAACGTTACCTTCGACAGAGACAACGTAAGACCCCGTAACCTAAAGCCCGGGAAATTTGTGAGGATCTCCGTAAGAGACAACGGTATGGGCATGGATGAGTCTACTCAGCAAAGGATATTCGAACCATTCTTTACCACCAGAGACACTGGCAATGGTCGGGGCCTCGGTCTTGCCGCCGTATATGGTATCATCAGAAATCATGAAGGACTCATTACTGTTGCAAGCGAGAAAGGCTTCGGGACCACTTTTGATATTTACCTGCCGGCATCAAATGGTGAAAATAGCGGGAAAAGGGATCTGGGAGTGAGCGAGTCAAAGGGCCGCGAGACAATTCTCTTTGTAGACGTTGAAGGACTCACTATTGATGTTGGCACCCAAATGCTGAAAAGACTGGGCTATGAGGTGCTTACTGCAAGCAGCGGAGAAGAGGCAATAGAAGTTTGCAGACAAAATAAAGAGAACATTGACCTTGTGCTCTTTGATATGGTTAGCCCAGATTCGGGCGTGAACATAGAAGCATATCATCGGATAAAAGAGATCAGCCCGGAAATCAAGACCCTTTTTTCAAGCGGAAATGGCTCCGGTGAACTCACGGCTAAAATAACGGAGGACAGATACAACGGCTTCATTCATAAACCCTTTTCCCTGAGAGAACTTTCTGAAAAAGTGAGAGAAATCTTGGATCGGCGCTGCTAATCCTTACGGACATCGACCTTTGCCTTAGCTCACACCGGCGCCAGGAAGGCTTGCCCGAAACAAGCGCGTTGAGGGCAGGCCTTCCCTTTCTGATTATCTCATGAACCCTGAATACCTCGTGACCGTTACCCCACAAGTCTTCATCAGTATTCATCATATGCCAAGCCCTTGATGATTGCCTCATCATAGAGTCGCGCCTCGATATCAACGTCGAAGAAATCGGCGACCGGTTGGAGAATCCCCGGGTTGTTCTTCCAAACCGTCCGGCCCACGTCTAACACAACTTCGAGGCCTTTTTTGGTCATCTTGCCCAACGGTTGACGACACGGCCCGACGGGCATGCCAAGGATCGCCATGAGCGTTTTTGTTGCCAGGGGGTTTCTTGCTCGACACACAACGTGCCCGTAGGGCGTATCTTCCTGAGTTTTTACGGTCACAATCCCAAAAAGCGGCGTCAAGCCCTCCATGAGCGCTTCCGCTTCGCTACGGTTTCCTTCGTTGAGGAGCTTCGTCATTTCCTGTACCGCCTGAGGGGCTATGTTGGAAGCAACGGAAATAACACCACTTGCCTTGATAAGAGGATCTGTCATCATGGCAAAGGTCTTGTCATCGTCACCGGAGAGAATAGCAAAGTCATCCCCACAGCACTCCCTTGTCCTTCTCATATTCTCGAGGTTTCCAGTGGCCTCTTTAACAGCAGACATATTGTCGAACTGCTTATGAAGTATGGCGAGGTCCTCGGGGAGAAGCTGGGTACCCGTTCTGCCGGGAATCACATAGGGAATCACTTGAACCTGGGGAAACCTCTCAGCCACAGGGGCAACGTATTCCCTGCGGATTTCAAGTGAGCTGGGCCCATTGTAGTACGGATCCGTCAAAAGGGCCGCATCAGCGCCGACTCGTGCTGCGTGTTCGGTGCTCTCGAGCGTTTCCCGGGTATTGTTACTCCCCGTCCCGGCAATGCTCATGCACTTTCCCTTACAGATCTCAGCTACAGTCTTGATTACCTCGTTGTGCTCGCCCCAGGTCAACGTCGGGCTCTCTCCCGTCGTACCCACAGCGAGTATCCCGCTCACACCACCGGCGATCTGAAATTCCACCAATCTTCTCAGCCCCTCGTAGTCCACCTCATTGCCTTTGAACGGCGTCGCCAAAGCCGTATAACACCCACTGAACATCTCATTACCTCCTTTTCAGATGATTTAACCCCAAAATAAAAAAGCAGCCGGAGCCCACTCCAGCTGCAACCTACCAAGAGAGCGCTCCACGGGAAAACCGTGACAGTACTGCGGATCTCATCCGCAGTCCCAGCCCTACTCTGTAACAGGCCAGTGCGGGGCTTCGGCGGCACACCCCTTCACCCCAAGATTCAGCTGCGGGACCTGCTTCCCTATCCTGCGGCTATTGCTGAGTACCGCGCCTCAACTCTGGTTTCACCTCAACCTAAAAGAAGCAATGCCGGGTGTCAAGAAAAAAAGGGCTCATTTTTTGCTTGAACGTTCATCGGAACGGGTCTATATAAATACATCTTAAGACTGTGGATTTCCTGGGAGGCTGCTATGTTGCGTGTAGGTTTTGTTGGATGGCGAGGCATGGTGGGATCGGTGCTTATGGGCCGTATGCTTGAAGAGCGAGATTTCAGGGGCTTTGAGCCGGTCTTTTTTACCACCTCTAACATCGGTGGACAGGGGCCCGAGATCGGTCTCGAGATTGCCCCCTTGTCAGACGCCTATGACATCGAACTTCTTTGTTCAATGGATATTGTCCTTACCTGCCAGGGCGGCGATTATACCAAAAAGGTATACCCCGAAGTGCGCAAGAAGGGGTGGACCGGCTATTGGATCGATTCGTCCTCTGCCCTCCGGATGGATGATGAAAGCATTATCGTTCTGGATCCCGTCAACCGGCCCGTGATCGACTCCGGGCTGGCATCCGGTGTCAAACTCTATGTTGGTGGCAATTGCACGGTGACTCTTATGCTCATGGCCCTTTCGGGCCTCTTTGCCGCCGGTCATATCGAATGGATCTCTACCATGACCTACCAGGCTGCATCAGGAGCAGGCGCCAAACACATGAAAGAGCTTATCATGCAGATGGCAGTTCTGGGAAAAGCTTCCCAGCAACTCCTCGATGACCCGGGGTCTACGGCCATTGCCATAGATGAGGTTGTCACGGCAAAGCTGAGAAGCACAGGCTTCCCCGTCGAGAACTTCCTGGCCCCCCTGGCCGGGAGTTTGATTCCATGGATCGACTCACCAATGGAGTCGGGGCAGACCAGGGAAGAATGGAAAGGCTCTGTGGAGACCAACAAGATTCTGCAAACAAAGAAAATGATCCCCGTCGATGGCTTGTGCGTTCGCGTGGGTGCCATGCGATGCCACAGTCAGGGTTTGACCATCAAGCTGAAAAAAGAACTCCCGCTCGACGAGGTGTCTGATCTCATCCAAACCGGGAACCAGTGGGTCAGATTGGTACCGAATGATAGAGACTCCACCCTTCAATCCCTGACCCCGGCAGCGGTAAACGGCACGCTGACCGTGCCCATAGGCAGATTGAGAAAGATGTTGATGGGGCCCGAATATGTGGCTGCATTCACTGTTGGTGATCAGCTTCTCTGGGGAGCCGCAGAACCCCTACGGAGAGTACTGAGGATCATCATCGAATATCTCTCATAGGGGAGTGTGCACCGGTTAAGCCTATTTTCGATCCTGCAAACCGGTTCACCGAATCACCCCTTCGGCTTTCAGATTGTGGATTTCCCCCTCCGAATAACCGATCCGTCGCATGATCAGATCGGTATGCTCCCCTAGAGCTGGCGCCTTAGTTTGTATTCCAGCCCGTGCCGCACTGAAGTGCACCGGATAGCCGGGGACCTTCAACGTGCCGTAGGTTGGGTGCTCGAAGTCCACGAGGTAATTGTTGATCAGGGCCTGAGGATCTTTGAACACCTCTCGTGAACCCTGCACCGGGCAGAACATGAGCCCCTTTGAATCTAGAATCTCTATCCATTCATCTCGCGTTTTGGTTGAAAAAACCTCATCGAAAAGCTCGATCAGTCCCCGACGGTGTCCCCTGCGGCCGGTATCGTCTTTAAAGCGAGGATCGCCTAACAAAGCGCTCTGCCCTGTGGCCTCACAGAAACGGGGCCAGTATTTCTCCTCGGGATGGTGTGCCCCTATGAGCCATTTCCCATCCTTGCAGCAGAAGCGATTGCGCAAAGGGGAACTCTGGAAACGGTCCCACTCTGCAGCAGGATCAATTGACAGGCTTCCGATCGTCATCATGTTAATATACATGAGCCATAATCCTGTACTGTAGAGAGACAAATGCACTTCCTGGCCAATACCGCGCCGTTCCCTGAAAAACAAGGCCGTTAGTATCGCATGGCTTGCGGCGATGGCCGTAGCCTGATCCAAAACAGCAAGGTTTACAAGCGTTGGCTCCTTGGCGCCCGTTGCAAACATCATCCCCGATCGCGCCTGCCCCATGGGATCAAAGGCCCCTTGATCACTCACAGGGCCTTCTGGGCCATACCCGGACACGTTTGTGTGGATGAGCTTTGGATTGATTATGGCCAGGCTTGCATAGTCGATCCCCAGCTTCAACTTGGTGCTCTTCCGCAGATTTGTGAGAAAAACGTCTGCCTCCTTGATGAGCTGAACAAAGATTTCTCGTCCCTTACTTTTCTTTATATCAAGGCAAATCGATTTCTTGTTCCGGTTTGAGCTTTGGAATACCACGCTCTGCCCGTCTGGCATCGAAAGGTCCACGCCTCCCACCTCATTCCAGTGGCGCTCCGGGTCTCCCACTCCATTTTCTATCTTGATAACTTCCGCCCCTAAATCACCCAGGATGGCGCCGGTGCCCGGCCCTGCATGAAAAACCGCATACTCGACCACACAGATACCCTCAAGGGGCATCGGTTTTTCCTCTGTTTCATTCATGAAATCCGTCATACTTGCTCTTCTCCTCTCTGCTACTCGATTCTCAATGACCGCTCGGGGAAACTAACAATTGTCTCTTTTACGCCTCAATCCCAAAGTAATTAACCGCAGACTAACGCAGACAATCGCAGACCCAAACCTCTATATCCTTGTGTACACCAAGTCTGTGTATCTCAGCGTGTGTCTGCGGTTACAATATTTTCAAAATTGGCCTGGAAAGAGTATTTGCCACACCATCAGGAAAAAGGCAAAAGATTTAGCTTCAATGAAATACTTTTCTATGCACTTATACTTCCTCTGTTCCCGTGTTCCTGCGCAACTGCGTTGAATAGGTTCCAACGCCATTAACAATGCCAATCCAAGTGCATTTGCAGTTTTCATAAAATGGGTGAGTGTGACTTGTCTTTTTCACCCAATTAGCCTAAGCTGCCATAAGATTTGAACGAGAGGATCTAGTACACAGTTTCACGAAGACATGGACAAATAAAAAACCAAAACAAGGTCATTGCGAGCGTAGCGAAGCAATCTCCAATACCTCGAAATTGCAATAAGATTGCTTCGTCGCTGTCGCTCCTCGCAATGACAAAATGGCGTAACGTTTTTAACGAAACGCTCTACTAGTCGTGCAACATAATTATTTGACGCAAATAAAGGATTACAATATTCGACAGGCAAGGCCAACGCCGGGAAAAACCGCCTTGCTCGTAATTGATATGCAATATAACTTTAACTCTGTAGCGCAACCTATTGTAGATAATGTTATTTCTCTTATCGAATGCTTCCGGGCGAATAAGGGAAAAATCCTCTTTACCCGCCACGGTCACCGGGACCCCAAGACGGACGGAGGCATGCTGGCCAGGTGGTGGGGGGATTTGATTCTGTACGGGTCAGAGGAGTGGGAATTAATTGACGGGCTTCCCATGCAAACCGGGGATACCATCATAGACAAGAGCCGGTACAGCGCCTTTTTTGGCACCGAACTCGATGATCTTTTAAAAAGCGCAGGGGTGGAGGATCTGATAATTACGGGAGTGCTGACAAATTGCTGTTGTGAGACCACAGCCCGCGATGCCTTTATGCGGGATTATCGGGTGTTCTTTGTTGCCGACGCCACCGCCGCACCAACAGACGCATTGCATGTGGCCACTTTAAAAAACCTGGCTTACGGCTTTGCCTATATTGTCAACACAAGAGATTTGTGCCAAAAACTTGAAAATAACTGAAGCTAATGTATCAAAACCGGAGTGAACCCCACGAACTGCACGAAATATGTTAGAGTATTTAGAAGTGAAACGGGAATCCTAAGTGGACAAATGCACATGAGCTGACTTTTTTACCGGTTGAACTCTTTTCCAATCATCTGAATAATTGAAAGCATGCCATAAATCAAAGTTCTTCTGAAGGCTTACCCATAGCTCTGGAGATGTATCGAAAGCTCGAGATAAACGCAAAGCGTGGGAAACGCACCAGCGTTTCCACGTCTCCCTCCAGCGAAATTTTGGGCATTCAAGACGTTGGTTCTTTAGGAAGCTGTGCACCATGCCAAACAGCAACGATCCAGACCACATCGCCTTTAATTCTGTAAAAGAACCGGTATGGCGGTATGATTACCTCCCGATAGGGAAGATCCGGAAACTCCGGTACGACTCTTGCGGATTCGGGAAATTGCTCGAGCCTTCTCAAGATAGTTTGAGCTTGATCACGGAAGCGGATTGCCGCTGCGGGTTTATCTTGCCGAATGAAGGTCAATGCAGCCAGAAATTGGGACCTGGCAGAAGGAGTAAAGCGGACTTTCACGATGGCTCTACGGTTAGGATTGAATCGGCCTCAGCAAGGACAGCTTCAAGATCATAACCATCACCTATTCCTATTTCTTTCTCACCTTTTGCTAAAAGGCGGAGGAGTTCTTTGTCGTGTTCAGATCGCTCAAATGTCTCAACGCTTAGCATTACCGCAACTGCTCGGCCCCGCTGGGTAATGATAAGGGGTTCCTTTGAATCTTTGAGCTGCTTCAGAATCTTGGCAGCATCCTGCCTCAAATCACTCACCGGAATGATATCCAATAATTTTCCCATGATATACCTCCTATCGTACTTTTAAGAGTACTATTAAAAGTGATTTAAAGCAAGGGGTTCATGGAATTCCAGCCCAATTCCCAGAAACCCTCACCGCCCATTTTCCTTTATGGTAAGAAATGAGGCTCGTCTCTGATCGCTAGCAAGCATTCATCTAAGGATAATGCGGTATGGATCTCACTCCACTTCCCCGTATGCCTCATGTATGCAAGGTTAAAGTGGTCGGTGCCAACATATTCCAGACGGGCAAATTTGGCCTCGAAATATGGTGAAATGGCATTTGGGCCAGGGCACGCATACTTGGAGCAGAAGTAAAAATAATTGCCATACCATTTCGAATAAATATCAATGATATAGTTAAAACGCTCGTCTCCGGTAGGAGGTTTGACGTGTGTCGGCTTCAAAACGTTATCAATCAGCTCGTTCGCCTCTGCTGACACGGTCGCCTTAACGGCATTTGGGGGTTTAGGCTTGGCTTGCTTTGGGGGACTGAAGACCCACATCCTTCTGCTTTTTGCCATGGTATCTCATCTCATTGAATTTGAATTTGGTAAAATTTGGGATCGCGTCCCAACATTTGTCGTATCTTGTTGATCGGTAAGGCCTTGATCCTCCCCCCTTTCCTGAAGGTTATTGAAATACGTAACGACATCCCGCTCTCCTCGCTCGCCCGGGCGTATGTTATGCCTTTGGTATAGTGTTATTGCAAACGTCATCCATCTTTTTTTGAAACTTTTTCCAAACCCTGCTGTCCCATGGCTCCCGCTGTAGCGTGGTGCAGTAATCTGCTAGTGCCTTTTTCATCTCTCGCAGGAAAACGGTTGCGTCAATCGTATTTGTAGATTTTTGGTAAAGTTTTATTAAATCTCTTCTTATGTGCCAGCCACCAGTTGTCTCTCCTTGATGCATGATTCCACAACGGACATGCGAATAAAACTCTTGACTCAGACCTCGGATGGCGTCGAACCGAGGGTTTCTTTCAAAAAATTGGCAAAAGGCTAACGCACTATTTGGCGACTTTTTCCACCCTTGCCAGAATGACTCAAGCGCTTCGATCATAAGGCATGCAGAAGCCATCATAATGAATCCATTTTTATTTGGATTTTTTTCGAATGGTGATACATATCTTTCCTCAAAGCGCTCTTTCACGAATTTCACTATTCCATTTACATCCTTGTTCCTCTCCATTTCGCGGTATTTTTCAACCGTAGTAGAACTTGATAGGTGAGATTCTGTTTTGTCTCTTTTCATTTAGTTTATCCTTTTTGTGTTTCAAGAGGCATAACGCGCTCTTCAGCCGCAGCGATTACCTTCACCATATCATCCGTCCCTAGCCCTTAACGGAGGAGCAAGCCAGAGGCTTGTAAAGATTCTCCGAGGGGTTCTCCTGTCCCCATTTGAACCCAATTCGGTACATTGTCCGTGGGGCTTCGCACCCCGTCATCAGCGCAACGGTAGCACGCTCACGTAGGGACCGGCAGGAACATGCCGGGTACTCCAAGTAACTACTCGAATACACTCAACTATGCGACTTCGTGTCGCACCGCAACGTAGACCTCAGGCGCGCGGACTACCTCGTCGGCTGAAGCGACTGGTTGGCCAAGCGGCACAAGAATATGATGTGCATTGCAGCTCATCCTTTTTCAATCGCAGTGGTCAATTCTCGGGTCATGCCAACCCTATTTTCAAAAAGCATATCCCAAATATCCAGGCAGCGGTTGGCTATTTCAGCGTTTCCAGAGTTCTGAGATTGTTCGTACAACCGTAATAGTAAAGACGATACTTCAGACACCGTATGTGGAACATCTGACCCTATTTCTCTAGATTTCTCTCGGAGTGTCGTTGAAAAAACCTCGCAAAGTACAAAAATAACATCTGCAAAAGGAACTAGTGAACCTGAAATGTCCTTTAAGTTATAAACAAGCCCGGACGGATGATCATGGAATGCTTTTGATCCGATGCATGACTTCAGAAATTCTTTGTTAACCAGCTCTTTTGTAAGAGCATTGCCACGAAACATATTCAAAGTCTCAGCGCGAACATCTTTTTCTGGATCATCAAAAAGTGGAAATAGTATCTCCTGGCATCGCACCGTATGCTCCTTATCACTTAGGAAATAAGAGGCCACTTGTGCAACCCCTTTTCGCTGCGGGATTGTCCCTTTCCGGCACTCAGCAAGTTCTTCCCTAAATATATCATGGAATAGCCAGCGCGCGGTCACCTCCTCGGCGCCTTCCTGCGCAACTTCCTCAATTGGAGAGCATACCATGGCCTGGATAAGAGGAGCGATTTTGTCAAAGTGACTGCTGACAGTATAATTGAAAAACGAAACAGCTCTTGGGGAAGCGGCTACCCGCAAGTCATCCGCGCAGGCCTTACAGAACCATGCTACGGCCAGGTCTTTATCTATATTAAGTACGGGCAGCAAAGCATCAATAGATGCCATTCGAACAGCCGGATGCGGATCGTTCACCAAAGATTCAATTGCTGGTCTGAGTTTTTCCAGCAACTCTTTATGATTCCAAAGTAATTGCCCAATCGCTTCTGCCGCGACACCCCGAACGCAATTGATGGTATTTTGGAAAAGGATATCAACGGATGCCTCATCAGCCGTTTTATCGCAGTAGATATTCAGTTTACCTGGCTCCAGGTCTGGATGGTGCATTGCATAATAAATCAATCGTTTGATAGTCTTATCTGACCAGTTTTCTTCCGCCCGTTCACGAATGAGCTGACAGAATGACATTGGAGTTTCTCGATCATCTGCAGGTTGAAACCTCCCCAAAACCTTTTCCACTGTTTTCACACTCGCAGGATGCCAGTCAGTCCTCTCGTCTTCTGGGATATCCGATTTCGGCTCCCTCTGCCCTATAGCTGCAAGTATCGCTGAGACATGCAACGGATGTACGTTTTCTGGAAAATAAAGTGATAGTTGGCCGAAACGTTCAGGGAAGCGCTTGGCGATAGTTTCCAGATTGCGTGAAAATTGTCTGACGGTAGAAGTTACTGCATGATCTTCATCAACCTGAACCCATTTAACGTTATCCTGCTCAGGAATTTTCTTGTTGCTAACAATTTCCAACCATGCGCGGTCGCTGATTTTCTCAAGCGAAGCATCGAGTTTGGAGCCAATCGAGCCGCCTGACATTCGTCCAGCACCAAAAAAACGCTCTTCCGGGTAATTCGCGTATTTGCGTTTTAATACTGAGATCATGCTGACAGTCGATGGACTCACCCTCTTTGAATCAAGAGCTGGAAGTAGAAAATACTGAGCACGGCCCCAATAATCTCCAAAGTATCCTTCTCGCCAACCTTTCAGATAATATTCAGCCAATCGCCTTTCATCGGGTGAATGATAGTGGGCAATCACCTCCTCCAGATTTCTGAATAACTGCTCTGAACAATAAGGAGACAAGGCTTTCACAAGCTTTACGGCTGGCAGCCATTCAGGTTCATCGAAACCAGAACCAAGGCACAGACGTGTGAGATCAGCCAAAAGCCAGCGTATCCCGATGTCTGAAAGCTTTGAAGGAAGGCGCGCGTATACATTCACAAGAATTTCCTGAACAATGGGGGAAATATTGTTTTCGAGCGGTATCGTTCTCTTCAGTAACTCTTCCGGTTGTTCGGTAGCCAGTTTCTTGCCTGCAATAATGGCCAATTCAATAATTCCGCGCTGGATTTCCCTCTGGGTCTTGCGACGTGGCCCAAGCCGGTCTTCCCGCCACTTTTCCATGCGAGGATCATACGGTTTGGCTTTAAAACCAGTCAGCCTCACTATGTGTGGCATAAATAGATCCCATGTGGTAGAAGCGTAATTTTCTGCAACATTATTCAACGCCTTGATATCCTCGTCGTACCAATTTTCCAAGCGGCTACGCTTCCCTGCCGAGAGCTTATCATTCTGCGCATTATCACCTAGGCTTATGTCCCAAGTTGAGACTACGGCCTCAATCAACTGGAGAGCCCGAAGAGGATGTTTTGAACAGAGCGACTTCCACTCAACAAAGCTCGATACGATGCCTAAACGAGCCAGTCTCAGCCGTAACTGAAACATCCGCTTGGAATCATCGGCTGGATTCCAGCATATCCCATTCAGGATCCTTGCAGGCCAATCGCCATCAGGCCCTATAAAGGGTTCCAATAATTCTGCGATGGTGTCTGGCATCTTTTCGGTAACTGAGCGGAGAAGCCATAAGGCCTGATCAATGTCCCCTTCAATATCGGAATTCAGCCATTCGGGAATAATCCCCTTTTTAATCAGCGGGTATATATATGGAGCGTGTGCCCAACAAACTGTCTCCAATATATGTTGTTTCCAATAGTCGTTTTTAAGCAGTGTAAGACAGCAATTCTCAAGTTCTTCATTCACATCTTCCAACTGCCCAATCAGTTCAAGAACGAGGTGCTTGAGGTGAAAACGTACATCATCCGATTTAAGAAGTTGTTTAACGGCCCCTAGAAAGTCTCCAGGTGACTCCTCGCAAAGCATAGCGAGGACTTGCCGCAACTGTTCGCGCCGGAATAAGGATTGCCGATCTTTTGGGCCCAGCCAATCGATGACGTTTCCCGTTCCCTCCTCTACCTGGCTAAGCACACGATCTGCAATTAGGTAGTCTAGATAACTCTGATGGTAAAAGGTTATTTGGCCTGTAGTCTCCTGGAGGATGCCATGAGAGAATAATGCTCTCATGACATTTGGCCAATCGTTGACGATCCGTTCAGGAGCAGATACCTTGCCATGACCTTCCATATAGTCAACGAGGGCATGTAGCACATTACCCATCTGTTCATTCGTAATGCCTGCCTTTTCTAGAATCATGCGGCGATTCTTCCAGAAGCGGCGCATCAGTTCCGTTGCAGAACGAAATTTAGGCATTGTTCCTGTTGCCTTAAGTTCCATCCACATAGCTAGGTTCTGGGGACAGGCGACTATTTGTTTCTGGCGATCGCTCATTTGGTTTATTGAAGGACCTACAATTTTCTCCAGGTTCTTCATCGTAAGCCCCTTCACTTCAACTTTGTGAAATTTTCGTCCAGGTAAGTCGGCCAGCCAGCTCTTAATCTCTGGATCATGCTCCAGGTCAAAGGTCCGACAACAAAGCACAACAGCAATCTTCTTTCCACCTTGCCGCAACGATTGCACCTGCCGCACTAATTCTTTGCAAACGTCAAGGGCATTTGCAGAATGAGCACAGGTCCAGCGTATGGCATCAAGCTGATCCAGAATCAAAAGGCACTGACGGTCACCTGCCGTACCCGCAAGTGAGTATACGGGAGAATCCGGCAATCCCATGTCTTGTCCAAATTTAGAGGCCGTGTTCTCAGGCTCGCGCCGGTCCAACCGTATGGGGAGGTATGGGATATCCTTCTCACGAAGTTGCTGTGTGAGTTCATACAGTACAGCGCTTTTTCCATAGCCAGCGGTACCATGCAGAATAACCTCCATTTCCTCTTTAAAGGCATCGAGAAGGAGAGCCGTCTCTTCTCGTGAGATAAGTTCTCCTCCAATCAGCCCAGGCCTGATACTCTCATCGAACTGCCGTTGTAGCTCCTCTATGGCAGGTGCGATCCGCTGATCATAGGCTAAATTCTTGGGATGGATGCCGAGTGCGGCTAAGTGCCTTCGCAATTCGTCCGCATAGATTGGCTTTCTAAATATATCGTTGTTCTCGGCATAGGTTAGTAAGGTTGCGACTACCGTTTCCGGTTCACCTGTCAGCAAATACCCAGCTTCAGTCAGGAGGTTTTGCCAGGTGTTGTGGTCATCGGGATACAGAATGAAGTACGTTCGCCGGAGATAATCAAATGCCCTGGCGCGATCAGCTTTCTGTGCAATGGCAAGTGAAAGCGAGTCGCAGAATTGTTGAAATCCCTGGCGACGTTTTTCTCCAACAGCTTGAATTTGGTACTTATAGAAATCTTCGGGATTTGCATTAGAAAGTCTGGCACTGTTGCATATATCCCGGAACAAGGTCGCTCCTACTCCGGAAACAAGCACGAACTCATGCTGCGGGTTAAGGTCTAACTGAAATTGCACGTGATTAAGAATTCCTTTGGATTTCAGATCACTTATCGACCAAAATTCTTTACTCTTATTCCGGGCTTTGCATTGCTGCGCCTGCCGGATGCCATCACTTTTTTCAATCCATAAATCTACACCTCGCTCATCATCGCCAATGGCTTCCACTGTAACGGAGCGAATTTCTTCGCGTAAAAGACGAAGAAGTTGCTTTGCAACCCATCGACCTTCGTACCTGTTGCCTAGTTTTTCTGCTAATCCACCCGGCTCAAATGGCATCTCAAGTTTTTCCCTTAATAGCTTTATCGATAGGGTTAATTAGTAACGTCCGTGACATTAGGATATTCTTCTTTTTTTGATCGAATTACAGATTACTTATACTCTGGGCTGAAATGTAGATATATTTAGGGTTCATTTTTGCGCTGCAATCTGGCTTTAATAGGGCCACCTTCAGTAAGGAAATGATCGAATTTGCTATATTCCTGGTCCTTATGACCTTGCTCACTTTCCAGCCCAACGTCTGAAATAACCGGACGGCAAAAGCACAGCTTTTGACGGTCCGGTTGATTGATGGGTTAGCCACAGCATCTCAATAGCGCATCTTGAGATAGCGAGTAGTAACCGGGGTGTAACCAAGAATCCTAGCGTCGTCGTAGCGTTTGAACACCATCACAGAACCGTAGAAATCCCTGAATACATCGGAAGTTACCCCGGCAGGTACAGTCATTTCGTTCACTCGATTCGTCGGGTTTTGAGCAAAGCGCGCTTTGATCAGCTTGTTTAGCGCAAAGAACACATTCCCGAGTAGTTCTAGCAGGTAGCTGGAGTGGTACTGCAGGCGACTGCGAACTTCCTCAATCATTGAGGCGAGCACGGCTGGAAATTGCTGAGGAGTGAAGCTGTATCCCGCGTTGACGCACAAAGCCTCAAGTTTTCCTAGGAGATCAGATAGCCGAAACAGATGATGTTTTGCTGTGTTCGCCCCGAAGGAAATCAGTTGCTCGTTCTTCAATGAAAAGCCGACGTCAGTATTTACGTCGGGGCACCAAAACTGAAAATGGACTTCCTTCGCCACCCAGGTTTCCAAACTTGATACCGCCTCTTGTAATCCCGCTGCGTTAGTTTCATTGGGGTGCTTGTCGCAAAACCAGCGAAGGCCCTTGAGCAACGACAAGTTCTGGAATTTCCGGTTGATAAGTGCACTCCGCGGTCCCTCTGCAAAGAACTCAACCGCGAGAATCAAGAACAGATTGAAAGAGGATCCTGTGTGGAAAAGAACGGATTGTTCTGGCGGAGTACCGCCAACCGAATAGAGTTCCGGGCCGATAATTTCCGCGAGAACGCTGTGTGTCTCATGGAGCAACACAACTTCCAAATCCCCCTCTGATTGGATCGCTGCGACACTTGGCACGGTAAGGCCTCTATCTGGCTAACGATGCAAACCAGCCGCCGCGTTTTTTGCGGTCGGCTGCATTTGCCAGGTTAGGCCATTACACCTTCTAACCGGAGGTTAAGCGCTTTTGGACCGCGTAGACTAAATCCAATGGCAAAGACTACCCTACCCCCAGATGAAAGGCCATCCCACGCCCCTTCAGCTACATCGGTCTCATGGAAAAACACCCAATCACTACGTCCATCAATAGACACAAAGCCGTGAGTGGCCTCGACCCGGGTTATTGTGCCAGAGAACTGCCTTGGGTCATTTTTCCCACCCACTGCGTCCCGCACACGAATACGTTCTTCATACGACATCGGGATGTCTCGGAGATGCTTAAAGACCTCCTTAGACTCTCGAACTATTTCAGGGTCATTGCTTTCAAATACAAATCGTGCATACCAGAACTGCGATTCGTAATTGTCGTCCCATTTTGTAAAAGACCGTCGATAATAATAAGTAAGGTCTTCAAGTGGTCTATCCCCTTTCGCTCTCAGTAACTCTGCATACAGGAAGTTTAGGCTTCTGTCGCCTGGATTGCTTTCAAGAGCCTCTCCGACGTATACCAGCGCCGTAACAATTTCCCCCTTGCTCATTAATATCGCTGCAAGTCTTGAGGCAATGAATGGATCTCTTGGGTTAGAAATTCTCGCTCTCTTCAGAGCTTGGAAACTCCGATCATTGTCTTCTAGGAGCTTAGCGAACTCAGACTCCACGCCAAGTACAAATCTGTCTCCTGGATACCGCTGATTGGCGATCTCGAAGGCTCGTTCGGCATCGCGGACTGCCTCATCGATGTCGCGGTCCGTCGAAGATTCGAAGGTCAAGACATCGCGAACTCGGTCGTTGCAAAGCTTAAGCTCCGTGACCAACGCGTATCGAGCGGCAGGCGCTGTTAGCGCTATGCTTCTAAGCACTGCTCGAGCTTCGTTTCGAAGGCGAACTCTCTCAAGTCTCTTATCGGCCGCTTCCGCACGCGCGCGGAGGATCTCTGCCAGTGTATGTACAATCGTGGAGTCTGAAGGCTCCAGCTGTCGCGCCTTTTCAAGAAGCGTTTGAGCAAGAGGGAGGTTGCCGTTTGGGCGTATCCGCTCGTAGTTGGCCCTTTGCTGAAGCAGATAGGCATCCTCTCGGAGAATGTCGGTAGCTGCGCCATAGATCGCCTTTGCGTCCTCATAGCTGGGGAAAAGCTCGTGGATAACCTTCGCACGAAGCGTACTCCTCAGAGCCTCGTAGTCTACTGAATAGATGGGGTTCAAGGCGCGGACAACACGGATGTACTCGTTAAAACGCTCTGTCGAGTCTGTGAGAACCTGGTCAAAAACAATCTGAGCAATCTCTGAGTGCCGCGCTCGGTAAGCATAGTCACCCCAAGGCAGTTGGACTACATGAACAACGTGCTCAAGTGGCTTGAAGAGGCGCTCTCGGAAGACCTCGAATGGGATGCCGTACAACCTGGATATTAAACCGGCCCTGACCGGAACTTTCAGTCTATTGAGGACACAGACGGTGAGATATAGGCGCTGAGCTTCTGGCGGTATAATGCTCTCGTATTCGTCAATGAGAATCTCTTCAAACGGTCGACCTTTCGTGGCCTCATGAAGTGCTACCAAAAGCTGACGGCCTGTCTTTTTTTCAAATTCATCTATCCGGTCTTTGAAGGTCTTATTGGCAAGGTTGGGCCCCAGAGCGTCGTATTTTTCAAGAAGATAGACGAGAGTCTCTATCTCCGTTCGGTTCAGATAATGAAGCTGGTATTGATCCGAAAGATACTCCTCAAGAGCCTCGCAATGGACATTCCACTCGTTGACACGCTCAGCAGTAATCACAGTAACACGGAGTTTCCTTGATCGCGCAAACTCAAGCAATTCCAGGATTACCGGTAAGTGATCAGCCGCATTGTCAATGAAGAGGAAGATACGATCGCCTATGGCCTGGCTGAGTTCACGCAGTGCCTCTATGGCAGGAGGGCGTGTCCCGCGGCTGAAGAGGCAAACGACCCCTGCACTGTTCGTTGCCTCCCAGGCTAGCCGCCGAAGGAGAACTGACTTACCTGCGCCAGCTTCCGCCTTGACGAGATAAAGCTCGACTTGGGAAGGACGGTCTTCTTCAGGACGTAAAATCACATCTTCAAGGAGTTTATTCGTAAGTCCTCGGGGCACATCGAGATCTATTAGGATTGGATACCAATCAAGACCGAAGCCCGAGTAAAAACGAGAAGGATCACCTTTCGTGATAGGAACTCCTTCGTGTACATACTCGAAGTCATTTGCAAGAAACTCCAGTAGCGCCGGAGAAGGTTTAGCCTTAACCACGAAACGCATGCTGATGGGGTGATCTGTCTTCAGCCTAGCAGCCAAGGGGCGCATACTTTTCACAATGGCTGAATCCAAAGCTATCAATAAATCTTCGAAGGTACCGTCGAGCACTGAAATCTGCTTCTTACTCCAAAAATCGCGTTCTACAGCGCTTACACCTGGGCGTACCAGGTAACACTGAGGACGAGACGGTATTTTCTTGGATAGATCTAAGATGATTCCCCGTAAGTTCAGATCTTGAAGCCTATGCCCCACGAAAATGATAGTATTCTCACTGGCCCACTCTTCCAGCATTTGAAAGAGACGGGCACGTCCATCTCTATAGGTAGCGTACTGATCTATCGTAAGAATCAAAGGCAGTTGCAGGTCATGCGTGCGAGTAATGCAACCATGCAACTTTAGCAGGGCCACTGAAGACGGGTCCCGCAACTTCTCGTCAACTCGATCTGCATTCGACAAGAATGGAACGACCGTTTGGACTGGCTTGCCCGTAAGACTGTATGCAGTTTCGATAATGCGATCGTAATTAGTTGTTGCAATCCCTCGCCACCGAAACGTCGGAATTAATAGGTGGTAGTTTGCTGGTTTGAGGTCTCGAAATTGGTCGGCTATGAAATCTTGAACAGTAAAAAGATCTGTGGCGGAGATGGCCAACTCGCTTACCCACGCGAGGCTTTCGGAAGAATAATCGCCGCTAAGGAATTTCTTCGCAATACGAGTACGGAGCTCATCTCCAAGAGGGGGTTCGCTGTTGTCGTGTGTCCGAGCGCCAAGGCTTGCACCGGCGCCTAGGAATAGAACGGCGCGACCTTGCCTAACTTGATTGATGAGATTTGGAGGTATGTCCATCATTCATTCCTAAGGGGTTATTGCCTAACACTCCGATTCATCTGCGGGCCGCGAACCGGACCGTCCGCTTCCAGGTAAAGGCACCGGTTGCCCGGCGCCCTCCCCACAGACCCGGACTTGAAGATTTCCCTCATCCGGTTCCTCGGTTCAGGTTCTTTTACCAAACCATCAACCACTCAGGCGACACCCCGAGTGGCGCACGACTTTGCTGCCCATACAGGTTTAAATACTATGGACTATCCTCGGCAGGGGTAACGGATAGGTCTTTCGAAGATCCTCAAAAAGCACTTTACCTTTGTGGCTCCTTCGGCTCAGCCAACGTCGCCACGCCGTCTCCGTGTATTCAAAGACCACCTCCAAAGCCTTGTAATTGCCTCTAACACCATAGTACTGGTAGAAGCCTCTGAGCTTGGAGCATAACATTTCGTACTGTTGCCCTATCGGCTCATGGAGATTCTCCTTACACCACTGCCATATTCGCTTCATAAAACGAGACAAGCGCTTTCGGGCTGTCCTTTTCTTGATAATCCAGTAGCCCTTGAGCCCTTTGCCCCAGTAAAAGGTAAATCCTAGAAAATCAAATGTCCCCCTCTCCTTGCTTTCCTTCTTCGTGAATGGCTTACTGAAACGAACCAGGGATGTCTTATCCGGATGAAGGCTCAGGTTGTAGCGTTCAAACCTCTTTGGCAAAACCTTCATGACCCGCTCTGCATCCGATTTGTACTCAAAACCGATAATGAAATCATCGGCCCATCGAATGAGAAAGCTTCGGCCCTTTAGCCGGGGATGGACTTCCCGTTTAGACCAGTCATCCAGCACATAATGAAGAAAGATATTGCTTAAGATTGGGGAGATCACACCTCCCTGGGGTGTCCCCTGCTCGGGGTGATGAATCGATTCCCCTTCCATAACTCCGGCGTTTAACCACTTGCCTATCAGCCTTAGAAGGGTCCCGTCATTCATCCTTTTCTTGATCAGGTCACGAAGTATTTCATGATCAAGATTGTCAAAAAGTCCCGTAATGTCCGCTATCACGATCCAGTTAATCCTCAGATCGATAAGGTTTTCACGAAGCTCTTTAAGCGCTCGGTGCTGACTCCTGCCTCTGCGGAATCCATGGCAAAAATCATGGAACACCTGCTCGTATACCGGCTCAAGAAGCATCACCACCGCTCTTTGGACAACCTTGTCCTCGAACGTTGGCTTGCCTATGGGCCGTCTTTTCCCACTTTCCTTCTCCACCCATGCTCGCATTACCGGAGGGGCCTTATACCGTCCTGTTTTCAGACGGTCATAGAGATCCTGCAGGTTCTCCTCCAGGTGCTCCCCATATTGTTTCGCGGTTATACCGTCAACTCCAGGGGAACTGTTCTTTCGGGTGTTTCGGTAGGCTTCCCTAAGAAAATCAACATCGATGTGATGCGCCAGTGTCGTGAAGACCATCTGCGGATAGTCCTCTGCCTGTTTCGCAATCTGTTGAAGTCTTGTTGATACGGTTTGTGATCTCGAAGTATCTCCCATCTTTCCCTTCACCAGAACGTCGTACCCGGCTTCACCTTCCCTACAGTGGGTCGCTTGGGCATCACTTCCCCACCTTCCCGGTTCCGTTTACAGAACCATCGGTACTATGTTCCGCTAAGACTGCCAGAAGCCCTTCTCAGGTTCGTTCGCTCTTCGCTATCCTCGCCTGATACCTTGCGTGCTTCCTTCCCTTTGTGTCTCCCTGTTCCCTGTAAGGACTCGCCCACGGACGAAAGCAGACCCGTAAACGCCAGGGCTCTTGATCTCCCGGTACCCCTCATCTTCCGGGTACTTTCACAAGGAAGCTTTCTGGCTCTCCCAAGTTCCCGAGTTACCCCTTTGAACACATGCCCTGGTCTAAGACCCCGGTGGTGACCTGAACACTTGCCATTACGCATCCAGGTCTGCTGCCTTCCGCTGCATGCAAAGCGTCGGCTTTCTCCTGTGAAGCAGGATTATCCACTGACCACAACTATACATTTTTCGGGGCCCAATACAAAGCCTGTGTCCTTGTTCCATCCAGCTTCGTACTCCCGTTGCCGGGTTTGCACGTGGACTTCACTACAGAGCTGGTGGCTACCTTTGCTCAGGTGGGACTCCCCCATTGAAACGAGGTCACCCACTGGGTAACATCAACCAATTTCATCCCGATTTACGCGGAATCCCAAGGTTTCGGGCTTACCTTGGCACGAGGATTGACTGGTTGGGCAACAAAATTATCTAACTATTTTTTATGACGGTAATTGAAAAGATTTCATCGATTCAACAATAGAAACAGGCCGCATCCAGTTATAGAATATCTCCCCTAAAATCCCTTCACCGAGTATCAAATCAGTTTCTTGCAATGAGCAACGTATAAATTTACCGTCAAGCTCTAGAAGTCCTTTGGCTTCTCCACGGGATTTCAAACGGTTTGCTTCTTTTGTGGTGATGAAGCTTGTATTGACGCCATTTCTCTTACAAAGATCTATGAACCGCTGTGGGTTAAAAAAGAACATTAGCCTTTTTCGGCCCATCAATAAGTCGAGGAGGTATTTATCTGGGATGGGGCGCACTAGAATTGGATGCAGAATGACTGAACTGAAACCCTCTCTCCAGTCTCTTAGTTTTATCGTTTTCAAGACGCCAACAAGTTCATCAGAGACTGGCGGCTCATGTAAAGCGTCAGGGTTAATATAGCGATGATAGATGAACAATCTTATATCAAAGTCAGCAAGGACGGCAAGTTCAGAACATTTTGTGTTAATGACACCTGCTACTAAACATTCGTCGATCTCATCTACACAATATTCGTCTTTCTCTGAGGATTCGAGTAATTGAATGACTTTGCTAGTGTAATCTTCTGGGATTGTTTCATTTGCACAGATGATGAATTTCTCGTCCTCCTTGGCTGGGTTGTTATAAATACCGGGTTCAGCATGCATAAGTTTTAGATTCTCAATAAGGGCATGCTGCTGCCTGAAATAGCGTTCCATCTGTTTGATTCCCTTACGCCCATATTTATCAAAGAAATCTAAATATTGACTTTGCTGCCTGCTTTGTATGGTTTCAAGCATCTCGTCGTTTACCTTACCCGATTTGGCTTCAATGAAATCGAGTTTTAAGATATTTTCAGGTTCCTTAAAGCCGATCCTGAGGAGATCGCCAATACTGCAGAACCTGCAAAAATCCAAGGGTACAACAAAGTCTTCGGGTTCTTGGTTTGCTTGATTTACATAATCCAATAGCAAATCGATGTTCTGTTCAGTTAGTGCACCATACTTCGGCCCCTTAAAAACTTTTTTGACTTTACTCCTGTCCCATCCCACGGCAATCCAAACAAAGGTGTTAAAAGATAATTCAAGAAGAAGTTTCCAGTACTTCAGTTGACCAATTTTCTCTTTTAAAGAGTCACCTCTTGGAACTGTTAGTCGTGTTAGTCGTCGGACCTGTTTCTCTATTGCGAGAATTTGGCTGATAAGAATTCCCAAAGCTTGTTTATAGGCTACATGGCATTCTCGAACGAAATTTGGAAAATCGGTCCTGATCTTTTCCATTGTTGAGTATTCTGGAAGATCAGTTACACTATGGGTCAACAGCCGTCTACACTCTAAGAGTGTATCCTCGATTTGGTTAGCATCGATGCGTTCTGCCATCGTTAACTCGAAAACAAGAATGATATACTTGGTGCTCTATGCGGGTCGGGTAGCCGGGGGCTGTTGCCAGCCCCAAGCCCCCTCAGAACCGTGCTTGAGAGTTTCCCCTCACACGGCTCAAGCCTCTGAGAAGGTCTCCCTTGTGGGGATTCCCGCAAACCCGAAGGCTAACTTCACGTTACTTAACTGATCGTCAGAATAGCCTATGGCATGCAGAGCGCACCATCCGAAGATGTCTTTTGCTTTCTCTGCTTTCATCTGATTCAATCGGATTTCACGTGATCAGAGACCCGCTGAACGTCTGCCTCCTTACGGAGTCCCGCACGAAGCAGGATATCCCGACCATTACAGCCGGGCATTCGCTTCTTTCAGCATCCTACTCCAGCCCGCCAACAGCATGCCTTGCGGTTAGCCCGCCCAGAGGGCGACGGGACTGGGTTCCCACGTTTCGCATAGTTGATCCTATGGGTGACTTAGGTGTGCCCACTACGCCGGTGGCTCAACGGTTCCGTGCAGGCAGTTAGGAGACCTGCATCCTGGCCACATGCCGCTTACACAGGGAAGCGACCTTCGACCTTCATACGCCTTTGGCGTATTTTAACCCTCAGTAGGTCTATGCTCATTAACGACGCTTAAACACATTCAGATACCTTCACCATATCACCCGTCCCTAGCCCTTAACGGGGGAGGATTCCCCGAGGGGTTCTCCTGTCACCATTTGAACCCAATTCGGTACATTGTCCGCGGGGCTTCGCACCAACCACACAGCGCGTGGCAAGCACGCCCTCGTAGGGACCGGCAGGAACATACCGGGTACTATTATAACTACTTGAGTACACTCAACTATGCGACTTCGTGTCGCACCCCAACCGACAAGGTGAGGGGCCGGGCGGTTTTATGCACCTATGCTTCGCTGCCGCAGCTACGTTCGCAATATGGAAAGGATTCAAGAACCGCACTGAATAGCCCGGTCCCTCTCCACCGGCTGGTTGGCCGGTTCTTTATTCTTCCCAGGTCGGGTATTGCTCGGGATCAAGTCCGATAGCCTCAACCACCCTTGGATATTCAATACCTGGTTCCGGCTTCTTAGCACCACGGGCTTTTTTGATTTCAAAGGTCCATTTATCCCCGAAATCGAAAAGGTAATAGAGCTTTTTCCGGCCTAAAGGATAAATGTCCTTGAGTTTGATTTTTGCGAAATCGCTCTCTCTGTAGGTCCAGTCCTCATTTTCGATCAAAAAATGCTTATGAGCCCATGGCGAAGAACTATTCGCAAGATAGAATTCAAACGGATGATCACGACCGAAATTAACCGCATCCTGTATCGCCTCATGTAAGTCAAGCAAATCCATGTTTTCGTCGATTTCGATAACACGGATGCACGTTTCTTTTAAATACCAACCTCTTACACACTCAATTCTGAGTTTCAATATCATAATATGACTTTCGATAGGGAGGCCAACGCCTGCTTCACCTGGAGGCGAGCGCCGTTTCTCGCCGATCAGGTGGAAGCGGTTGTTAACTGGACTTGTCGAGTTGTTTGGGTTCCGCCTTCATTCTTTTCAACTCGTTTTGAAATATTTCCTTCGTCAAACCAAGACGTTGCCAGAGCGCATGAGTCATCAATTCCAACTTGCGATCAACATTCCTGATGTGCTGCATAATTAGTCGTAATTCATCTATCATTTTGACCCGACCCTGATCTGACATAAAGTAAATATCGTGGTTCACAAAGAAAGTATGCGCAATATAGTTACGATCATTAAGGACTTTTACTATCGCCTGCTCTAATTCTGCGGAAACTTTGACATAAGGTCTGACATCAGCGATGAGTTGGCCAAGTGTCTTTCTCCCCATTTTTTCAAATAATGAGTCAAAATCTTCCTCGGTCAATTGCGATAATCCTAGTGCCCTAAGCCCAACTGCAAGGTTGACTAATCCTTGTTCCAGTACTTGAGCCGAGTAAGAACATAGGCCAAAGAACGCAAAGACCTCCTTTGCATCGGATCCTTCAGGTTCAGGGATTTTCAACTCTTCTCGGTGGTACAGTAGTGCCATTGTTTTTGTCCAGTTAACGACGCTCTTCAGCGGGCTCGGTTTTTTGCGATCCGCTGAAAGAGCTTGTTATATGGCCGTTTGTGACATATCGCTAGTCAGCGTTTCGAAGTTGAAGTAAAAACACTAACAATGATTCCATTCGTGAAACAATTGAACCCAGTTGAGCGTCCGTAAGCCTCGATTCAACAACATGTGTTCCCGCATTCAATGAATCAACAAATGAAAGAGCGGCTTGGACATCGTCTTCGATAAAGCGCGTCAATGGATCACAGTTAATGTTGCGGCATATGTATAGAAGGCGGGCGCGTCGAGTCGGACGATTATTGTGAAAGAATTGTCTGTTGGTTGACCACGCCCGAAGCTCGTCGTCAGGTGCAAGCGCATGAAGAACTTGAGTGAATAGCTCGCGTACGGAAGTAGTGACGTGGCGCGCACGGTCTAGATTATTCGAAATGGCAGAGTCACGGGCACCTTGAAGCAGGCGACAGAGCTGGTTGTTGAAGCCTTGGAGCAATGCATCCACCGACGGCAAGGATTCAGAAAGCGCCTTTCTGATGACAATTTCATCTTCGTTTTCCGCCTTGTCGTCTTCAACGGTTATGCGCTGAAGCACTTCGATTTCGCGATAGTATTCAACTGGCAAATAGGTTGTGATGAACGGAACGTGTTTGTGTAAGGATTCTCGCATTGAAGCGGTGTCAAGAAGAGATTGATACGAGCGCGTGAAATTGCCGAAGTTTATTGTCAATGTCTTGGAAAAAGCAGTATCGATTCCAGCAAGTGTACCAAACGGCAGGTGATCAAATGCGGCCAATTTGGTCTGTGCGACTAGCGATGCCGAGAGCATTCGCGTTGTATCGATCCTTGCAAATGCCGATGTCAATGAATCATTTAAGGCGATTCCCTTGATGGTACCATGTAGACGTTGCTGGACCTGGAAGATTCGTGAAAAGGTCGAATCCTTGACGGAAACGCTTCCGAGCATGCGAGTCAGGTTTATGTTGGCGCCCGTCAGTGCTTGAATGTTCGGCGAGATGCTCCCGGTTTGGCGCACTTGATCTAGGATCGCACTTGTGGAGCTAAATAGATGACGGTCAAGCCCGATCTGTTTAGTGAGTGTGCCTTTGATCAACGAGAAGGATGCTGCAGAGCGTGTCAACTGCGATAATGCATCGGAGTATACGCTGCTCGATAGACAGAGGCGCTTTGCGAACTTTGATAATTCGACGTACTGATTAGTCAATGTGCCCCCCTATACATATAACGCTGCGCATCACCGGCAACCAAATCCAACGAGGCATTCACAAAAGGCACGTTTAATGTTGCAGAGGCAAATGGGAAAAACGCCCCGGCTTTGGTTGTCAGGTGAATGCGCTTATGGTTTTTGATTGGTATTCCTTATTAAAATTGAATGAGTTCCTTTTCTGCTTCAGGGTAAATTTCATCTATCTTTTTTTGTATTTCTATCGTTTTACTCAAGGCCGTTACGATGCGGCAATAGCGCGGCGCATCATCCATGTTTCGGGCTTTGCGGTCTTTTAAATATTTCTGCAATACCTGATAACCGCCGATGTGATAATTCCAGACTTGCGGCGCGATACCTTCAAAATATTTATCGGCATTGATGTAAATGCACTGTTCATCTTCTTTATAGGAAATCTTATCAATCCGGTCGTTTGTGCCGTCGCCTTGATATTTGGCAATGGGTGGGTCGAGCGCCGGGCTTTTGAGCAGATGCAGATCGGCCAGTTCCTTGCCCAGTTCGCCCAGTTTTTTAAATAGTTCATAATTGGCGGTAAACGGCACACGCGGAAAATCAATCTTTAAAAACTCGGCGTAGGTTTCGCGATAAATATTGCTGTAAAACACGCCATAGATGTAATAGAGAATTTCTTCCGGTGTGGGTTTTTGCTCGTAAACCGCTTCAAGTTTATCAAACAGGGCTGGCGGAATATTCGGCACTTTTTCGGTTTGATGCTGGCTGAACAGGTCTTTTTTACTTTTATCGGGATAAAGGTATAAAGGTAAAATATATGTAATTTCACTTGTCTTATTTGATATGAAACTGCTTTCAATTATTGAATCAGAAATTAAACAATGACGCCAATCTCTACTTGCCTTAACTTGCCTTCCTACCGTTAAGCCAATATTCTCTTCCAGCATGTGGCGCATGGTTGATCTTTGTGGGCTACTATAGAAACCACGAGAATTTCCAGTATAATATGTAAATCTCATATCGAAAGGTCTATACAATACTTTTTTTATAAGTTCTCGTGATGGTCCAGAATTTTTTAAATCTTCCAGCGCATAATTCACTTTCCAGTCTCTGCTGTCTTTTCCTAAATCATATGATTGACGAGCAGTTTCTACATCTAAACGAATGAAATTGTTAATCCTTGTCCATATGTCATGCTCATCAAATGCAATTGTCATCGAATCTCTGCCACTAACAAAACCTACAGTGCTTTGATTAAATATTTCATTTATCTTTTTCCATTCCAAATACTGCTGAATATGAGATGTATTTCGGGGGATAAAAAAATACCAGGGCGAAGCCGGTTTAATTTCCAAGTAGTTCTTTTCAATAAATTCATTTTGATCCAGCCAATCGTATTTTTCTTCTCGTAATCCGTATTTGTCCAGATGAAATACTTTTGGCGCTTTGGCTTTTTTATTTTTGATGAACAGCGCAATCGCCACGCCCTGGCGAATATCAAATACATTTTCATCTTTTCCGCCTGATGGTGTGGTTTCTTTTTTCAGGCTGTTGCCGTGCAAATCAAGAATATAAATCTCGTCAAAGGTTTTCATCAGGCTCTGGCGCATGCCGCGAAAGGTCGGGTTATCCAGGTAACTGTGATTGGTGATCATACCCACCATGCCGTAGCCGGAAGTCTGAATTTTCCACTGGGCAAAGCGCAGGAATTTCACATAATCATCCTGCAACCATAATTTTTTCTCACCCAGCGGCTGCCCGTCCATTTTGTAATAACTCTGCGTGCCGTCAATATCTTCTTTGAGCAGGCGTTCCGTCCATTTGTTGATATTGGCAGAAAGACCGCTGTAAGGCGGATTGCCGAGAACCACCAGCACCGGCTGTTCTTTTTTCACTTTGCCCGCCAGATGGCTTTCTTCGCTTAAAGAAGAGAGTCCCGGAATGGCTATTTGTTTAATTTCTTCCATTTCCAGTGTATTGGTCAGGTAGAGTTTAAAGCGTTCGTCATCGGCCATTTTATAGCCGAGTTCATCAAAGATGAAGCCGATCTTCAGATGACCGACGGTATAAGGCGCCATCATCAGTTCAAAAGCGTAAAAATTGGCAAGAATATGTTTGCTGATCCAGTGGTGCAAGCCGCCGGCGCCGTATTTTCCCTTAAATTCATCGGCTGCCAGACGAATGGCTTCCGCCGGAAAAGTCAGCGTGCCGCCCGCCGGATCGAGCAGTTTGACCTCTTCGCTGGCAAGTCCGTCTGCCAGATCAAAATGCGATTTTAAAATGGCATGAATGGAACGGACGATATAACCGACCACGGCTTCGGGCGTGTAATAAACACCGCGCCGTTCACGGATTGCGGGGTCGTAAGTTGCCAGAAAAGTTTCATAAAAATGAATGATCGGGTCACTGCCTTTGCCGGTGCGATGGTATTCGTGCAGAATTTTATTGGCGTCAGCGACGTTTAGAATTTCAGCAATATCATCCACAATGATTTGCAGGGATTTGGGTGGCTCTTCCAGTGATATAAAGCGGAATACGTCGCGCAAAATACCAATCGTATGGGGAATGAAATCAAAAGCCAACCTACGGTTAAAATCATCCCGACCAGTCGGGACTCTGGTTCGTGCGGCAAACAGCCCGTAAGTGATGGTTTGGGCGTAAAGATCGGCAAACTGTTTTTCGGTTAAGGTTCCGATCAGATATGTTTTAAAGGCTTCAAAAAAACCGATGATTTGTTTATGGCCTTTGCTGCTGTTTTCTTCCAGTTCCACGGCAATTACTTCGTCGCGCAGAAAGCGGGTGCGTTTGGCCAGTTCAATCGCCAGTGAACGCGCTGTTTGCACTTTGGGCAAAGAAAAGGAAAAGAACAGATCAAACAGTTCTTTGAATTTATCGATGTTCTCAAGCGGCGGCGCTGTCTGCAATCTTTTAGCAATTACCGACCGCCCGATCATTGCCTGCGCCATGCACTGCCCATCCCGGTAAAGCCGAAATTCATAAAAATTGGACAGAATGACGTTGGGGAAAGTCGATAAGTAACGCTCTAATTGTTCTGTTCCTTCGATGTAATCAAGATTTGTAATAGAAGGATCTTTCGCTTCAATATAACCGGTAATATGATTTTTCCCGTCCCAGATACGAAAATCGGGGTTTCCGGCTTCGGTTTTTTTTGGCAGGATAGTTACATCGACATTTTTTATTTTATTGATTTCTGCATATTGTTTAATCAATTCATCAAGATGTTTGTAATAACTTTCTTCACGGGCGTCGCCACGTTTTGCAGTGTCGGTGAGATTTTTAAGATATTGTTCTAATAATTTCTTCACTAATCAGATTCCTTCAAGCCTTAATTTATATATTGTTGATCGATATTTATGCCACATAACCAGTTAGTAGATAGTTTCTGCATAGTTCCCGGCAAAATAAATGCTTGACAAAAACTTTTGAGATTTAATATAGTTTTCTAACTGCATAACATCTAATATACGTGTTATACAGCGGACTGCATAACCTCCTATGGAATCAATCCCCGCTGAAATCAAGATCCCTTATGATGCGGCTCTGGTCAAAAAAGACGTGCCTCTGCCAGCTCATTTTTATTGCAGAAAATGGCTGAGGTACTATTTAGACTTTTGCCTTAAATACCATTACGAAATATTGAAAAAGGAGAGTCTTTCGTATTTTCTCAAGAAACTGGAGGATAAGAACCAGACCGAGCAGCAACAGAAACAGGCATTTCACGCCGTATCCATTTTCTATGAGATAGAGAGCATTGATCAGGATAGAATAGGGCCATTAAAAACCAAAAAGGAGAATATTTCAACAAAAAAGACTGCATTAGACGCAACTCATGTGGATTGGAGCCCTGTCTATAAAAATTTAGATTCGGAGATTAAACTACGGCATTATTCCCCTAGAACGTTGGAGGCCTACAAAGGGTGGGTCGGACAATTGCAGGGCTTCACCCGGAGCAAAGATCCTCACTTGCTGTCCGCTGCTGACGTGAAGGATTTTTTGACCTTTTTGGCCGTCAAACGAGGAGTGTCCGCCTCCAGCCAGTGTGTATGGGGTCATATCTTGTATTGTGAATTACCGATTTATATTCTGCATCCGAAACCTTTCTACAGTTCACAAACCAAGATGTGACCCCTCCCTTTTAATTCGCCTGAGAGGTGCAGAGCATCTCCCAACGCGTTTTGAGTCGGTTCATTTCAGTTGTGGAATCTCTTTGTCGGGGACCAGCAGTTTGATCGAACGCGCCTGCCCGGGCACTCGACTGATCAGCCCCTTCTCTTCGAGCTTCAGTATCATCTGATGAACCGTTGGTGGCGTCACCCGGAAGTATCTCTCCATCTCCGCTTCAGCAGGTGACCTCCCGTAAATTTTTGTGTAGTTGTAAACGAAGGCCAGGTACTGGTCCTGTTTCTCAGTCCATTTCGATGACATTCTGTTATCTCATCTGTGCCCAGATCGGGATGCGGAGCTTCATATAGCGATACTGCTCACCAGGCGCGGCTTTGAATATCCGGTGCGGCGGCGTCACGCTTTATTCATCTTGATTCTACAAACCTGTATATCCGCATACGCCCGTTCTTGGAGAATTTACCACCGGCAGGCGCATTTCCTCATCGCAATCATGAGTTTCTGCACAGGCCTGGCATAACCAGCCCCCTTTCTCCCATTGGCATTCGGTGCAAATCTCAACGGCAGGCGCCTTGCCGCACTCGTCACACAGAATTTCAGGGGTTTCATTTCGAGATAGAATCTGAATAGGCTCATTCTTTTCGAATGGACCTTCATACTTTCCGAGCACCTTGACCAGAAGCTCTGTTGTTGTGCCAAAATCATATTCATGGAACAGGTCCATCCCCGGCTCCAGCACGTCTTCAAGCTTTCGTCTCATCCCCAATTCACTTCCTTTATGGCTAAATGCGCTCATATGCCCGCAGCACTCCAGCCAGATATCCCTCAGAAATTGATCTAAGGTCCCCAGGTTCGTCCGGCAATTTACTTTCAGATGCAACCAGTAATCCGGTGAGTAATAACCCGTGACCAGGATATGAAAAAACGCCTGTTGTCGATTGCTCTTTTGTGACTGATCTAGCAGGTTTTTTCGGATACAGGATTTTAAGTGTCTTGTCATGCCTGCTTTTGCGTACTTAGCATTGCACAGTGAACAGATGCCTGAAGTCATTTCATACTCCTTGCTTTTTAGATGTTATTCCACCTGATATAGCAGCATAACGGGCCGAGCACCCTAGCAAAAAGCTTTCAAAAGGCTCCATATAACGGATAAGACATTCTCATAAAGAAAGCCTTAACATGGTGCCACGGCTTTTGGCGACGAAAGCACTTGATGGTTAGCCGCTTCTCTTCTTTGCCTTTCGTTTTTTGCGCTTTCGCGCGCTACTCTTTTTTCCCTTGGAAGGGGAAATGAGTTCCAGGTTTTCACCGTGTTGAGCTATTACTTGCTTACGCAATTCTTCATAGTTTGATGGGTCAACGGCAAATGCAGTTGCGGAATAATTCCACTCACGCTCCCGGATTAAATCACGTTCCAGTTTTCCGGCACATTCTTCGCAGAGCCCCAAATCATTGAGAGATTGAAAGGTGTCACATCCCTGGCACTCCCCCTCATAAAATCCAAAATCACTTAGGTCGTCGTCTTCAATGCTCAGCAATCAACCAACCGGAAAATCGAAAGTCGCTTCAGTGAGTTGGCTTTGCCCTAACTCTGTTAACAATACCTCATCCATTGTAAGTTCACCACACCTTGGACAAAATATGCTCTGTTCGAATTGCGGCCTATCTGAGTTCTCATTTACTGTGATCGTACCGACATCGCAATCAAAAATGTTCCTGCATTTCTTACATTCAAAGTTAATTTCCATTTTACCTCTCTTTGGTTTTCGAAACCGTCGCCCTTACCGGGCGTGGGAAAAGCAGCCAGGCTTTTACCACGACCGAGTTAACACGCAGATGAGATCAGTTTCTTCAGTTTCTTTTGATGAGAAAGAATCCGATCAATATCTTTCCTTTTCTTTGTATATCCGAGGCAGCTATCATATATCGCGATGAGGATTAGAAATGCACGAAGAACCCTGCTGGAATCCGCATTACTGTAACACAGAGATCGTATTGAGAAATAAGATTCTTCATCGTCATTAAGGAAATATAAATCCAGTTTCTTTATGATATCGTTCCCTTTATATTTTTCGACGTTGTCAAACCAGCAAGCGGTCTCAAATTGAGAATTTAGCTCTTTCAGAAATAATTCAATTAACCTTCTGTAATTTCTAAAAAAATACAAAAAACCTTTGTGCTCATCGTGCCCCCAAATCTGGAAAGCTATAGATACAGCAGCCGGATAAATTACATTTTGAGCCCTAAAACCCCTCAATAAGGATATATTCGTCTGTATTCCCGTCGCATCATATCCATCAGCATTTTCAGGTCGAGGTATTGGCTCTCTTTTTTCCTCATAATATTTGTTCTGTGGTCTTATTCGAACTTCGCAAAGTGGAATCGAAGGCTCTTTCAGATGGAGATACTCGACTTTGGATTCCCTGAGGATACGTTTAGGAAAAGTTTCTTCCATTTCAAGAATGAGTAGATCAGCAAATTCACAAAATTTTGGCATGAGAGATGACAACATATCGGTCCAATCCCTGTCGGAAATCTCGAGTTTTCCATATGGGAACCGCCGGTCCACCTCCTTCAGCAAGTCTCTAAACATTTGCCCCCTTGTGCTGTATATTTCTGGAGTGTGCTCGGTAGGAGTTTGGTTTTGCCTGCATTTTCTATGGGGAAGATTGACCTAAAACACATAATATGAAGGTTGATGAATTATAACTAAGCTTCTAAAATTATTAAAATAATTTATCTAATGGCTTTTGGCTTCGAATCGCAGAAAGTGGATGACTCTATTGTATTGACGACAATTCAGATCTGGAGAAATTGTTGGCGAAGGGAACTTGAACTAAACCACGGGGTTCTTTTAATCTTCCGGCTCTACCCACACGATATTGTTCTTATTAACGAACAGCACCCTACCCTGGATATCCTGATGTTCAACATCTATGATGACAATAAAGGGATTTTCCGTTTTGGTGAAGAGGTCTGACACCCTCTCTTTAATGCCGATGTTAACCTTGCCTACCAAAGTAGAGCCATCGGTGGTCTTAATCGAGATCTTTCTATACTCCCTTTTGTAAGCGTCCTTAGGTCCTTCCATGTCCTTACCCTCCCTAACGGTATGTTTTTAGCAGCTCGATGTTCTTTAAGGTAGAGCTTTTCTATGACAGCCAGAGATGTCGCCCCTGCCTGAAGTTAAAAAAGCTTCACCGCTTTGTTATTCCGGCAGAGCATATGAAAGATGAACTAAGAGTATAGTAGAGCACAACCCTCTCCTAAGGGCAATCCTGAGATTATACGCTACTTTCACCTCGGTTATTTGTCAAGCACTATGAACCCATGCTTCTAACGCAAGGAGGCACATAATAGATCCTTTCAGGGGTTTCTCCTAAAGGATCTTTGTGACTTCGTCGGTCTCAAAATACGGTACCGGCTTCGGGCCGTCGGGTGTCAGCATCGTTACCGAAGGTGGGCCGGCCACCCCAACGTGACCGATATCGGTCATGGTCACCCCTTGGGTTTGAGCAGCCTTCAGGATTTTATCGGCCTCACGGTAAGGAGCGGTAACAAGAAGGCCGCCCGAGCCTATGACTCCCAGCGGATTGAGCCCATACGTATCGCAAAGGATCTGGGATTCAGCGTAAACGGGAATTCGAGTCTCTTCCACCACAATCTCAACGCCGGCTGCCATGGCAAGCTCATGCAGCCCGTCGGCCAATCCCCCTTCGGTGATATCATGCATGGCGTTCACCTGCCCTTTTGTAAAGGCAATACGTGCCTCTTTTACCACGCTAATCCCCGGATCAAAGAGAAAATGCTGTGCCTTTTTGATGAGGTCTTTAGATATCCCGCGAGACAAGAGATCCCCTTCCCTCTCCCGTGCTATGAGCGATGTACCTTCGATACAGATCCCTTTGCTCAGGAGAACACGGTCCCCTGGTTTAGCACCGGCCGTGGAAATCAGTTCGCCCTTCTTAACCTCACCCATCATCTGCCCGACCAGTATGGGGCGATCAAGGCCATAGGTTATTTCCGTATGCCCTCCAATCACCGAAATCCTCAATTGCTTGCATGCCTGGTGGATCTGGCGAAAAATGGTATCTACGAGTGCTTCGTTTCCCCCTGCTTCGGGCAAAAGAATGGTCACGGTGAACCATCGGGGGTCGGCGCCGGTGGCGGCAATATCATTGGCATTGACCATGACGCTGTAATAGCCGATTTCACTGGTGGCGAACGTGACAGGATCCGTAGCCACAACGAGCATCTTATCGCCCATGTCTATTGCGGCGGCATCTTCTCCTATTCCGGGACCCAAAACTACTCTTTTGTCAACTCGTGAGTATTTTCGTAGGAGTTTGCGAAGAATCTGAACATCCAGCTTTCCGGTCGGTAGCATAACTGTCTTCACCTTTCCTGCTCATTAAAAAGGTAACCAGGGATTTCCGTTACGCTGTCTAATACGAGATCGGCTCCAGCTTCCAGGAATTCATTCCGTCCTGTCTTTCCCGTCAGCACTCCCACGGTCATCATCGCCATACGCCTCCCTCCTTCGATGTCCATGGGGTGATCCCCTACCATCAGGCACCGATCGGACTTGGAAACGGACATCTCTTTCAAGGCCACGGACAGGTGATCAGGGTGCGGCTTGACACGGGTAATGTGATCTCTCGGAATGAACACATCGCAAAAACGCTCGATATCCGGAAAAACCGTCTTAACGGCCTTTTCGCAATTTCTGGTGATAACGCCGACTTTAATGCTACGCTTTTTTAGCAGTGTCAGCATCTCGGGCACCCCGAAGAAAATTCTGCCATCCCGTGCTGCTCTTATTTCATGTTCGGTGACCAGTTCGTGGGCCTTATTGTATAGTTCTTGACCTTTGAGCGAATCGTGTTCTGAAAGAAGCCTTGCAGCCTCGTCCAGCATTTCGAGTACCAGCAAACCCTTGAGAGGCTCCGGCTCCAAGCCATATTCGGCTAAAAGTCCCTCCACTTCCTGACGCATGAGTTTGAAGTCGATGTTCAGATGAACCAGGGTGCCGTCAAAATCGAAAATCACCGCTTCCGCGCGCATACAACCTCTTTTCTGTTCAAGGGATACAAAGTAGACCAGGTTTTCGCAGACATCAATGAAAATGTCCGGATGAGTAACTCTCAAAACCCGTCAGCTGTGGATCATATCATAAGAAACCCTGCATACTCTGCGCCTTTGAGAGCTCTGTGAGAGACCCATGATACGCTTTTGGGTTCAAGATCAAGCCAGCCCTTCAAGGGGTGGTTGTTGACCAGCAAGACACAATTTTGCATTCGGGAAGCACGCTATCGCAACCTGTAGCGAGACCCCAGTCGCTGCAAGCACTTATTCATTGATACCAAAACGTTCGCAGGTGATACGATTTAGGAATTAATCTTGATTTTGCGCGGAATCTTGTACGGAGAGAGGTTATCCCTGCACCAAATCTGGAGGTCTTTTGCGCTCATTGCATGGCCGGGCTCTAAGAAAACCTCACCGGCAACAACATATCCGAATTTTTCATCCCATTCGCCCCAAATACGCGTTTCTCGGATAGCGGGATGGTAGCCAAGGATCCGCTCCACCTCCTTGGGATAAACCTTCAGCCCCAAGTTATTGATCATATCTTTCTTGAGTCCTGTGAGCGTCACGTAATTATCCTCATCAAGGTGCCCCACATCACCGGTCTTAAGCCAACCATTCAAAAAGGCGTTTTTAGTGTATTCAGGCTGATTCAGGTACCTTGAAAAGAGGTTGAGCCCTTTCACCAGAACCTCTCCTTCCTGCCCCGAGGGAAGGTCTTTGCCAGTATCATCAACTACCTTCACCTGGGAACAGGCCAAGGGATACCCAACTGTTCCAAACTTGGGCGGCCCGTCGGCTCGGTTCCAGGTTACCACAGGTGAGGTTTCTGTGAGCCCATAGCCTTCGCTGATGTTCAACCCCAAGAGACCCCGGTAGCTTTCGAGGAGTTTCATTGGAACCGCTATCCCGCCGCTCGTCAGGTTGTTGATCTGCGAACAGAGTTCGGAGTTTTCAGAAAGCGGTTTCATGATTGAGAAGTATATGGCCGGGACGGTAAAAACCTGCGTCGCACCATAGGCCTCCATAATGCCCACAATCCTTCTCGCACCCATGGCGGTATTGAGCAAGAGACAGGTCTCACCTCCTGCCAGCGGGCCCAGGAAACCCGTGGTAAAGCCGTAGGTATGAAAAAGCGGAAGTACTGATGCCACGACCTCGTATTTCGCCTCATTCTTTCGAAAGGCCTCATCTGCAACAGCCATAGCATCATAGAAAAGAGACCCATGCGTTAGTTCCGCACCGAGGCCATATCCGTCCATGGCAGCCGTATATACGATCATGGCGGTATCATGAGGCTCCATGACCTCCCATGTGCTACTCGGTACGGAAAAATCAAGTTCCCCAATAAACGTGGTTGACGGCAGCTTTTCATCGAGGGTTATGATATACGGTGCAGGGGTCTCTTTGATCAACTCATAGGCCCTAGAGAGGCTCGGGATTGCACTGGATTCACACATGACAACCGTAGGCCCGGTTTCGGATAAGAAATGCGCCAGCTCATAATGCCCGACTCGGGGATTAGCGGGCACCAAAACAGCACCCAACCGAAAAACAGCCAGGGCGATAAGGGCATAGTTCAAGGTGTTGGGTGATATAAGAAGGAGTCTGTCATTTCTTTGCAATCCGATCCTCTGGAGTCCATGCGCCATACGACAGACTCGATCACGATACTCTTCAAAGCTAAGCACCTCATTCGGCACAACAATACCATTTCGATTGGAATAAAGGTCGGTGGATTGATCCAATAATGCTCCCAGGTTTCCCGGGAATTGGAATTCATCTTTCCTTAAGACGAGTTCAAAGTCATCCTGCAAAGCTATATCCAATGGTCTCCTCCATGAAATCCGTTGTGCTCAGGTTACTCGAGATCCTCTTCATCACACGTGGTGCTGAAAACGCCTTCGCTCAACTACCGGTGAGTTTCTTACTCGCTCGCCAATTTCATTGCCGGGGTCTTCAATACAAGGCTCGTATCGAAGAGATGGAGCCTAAGAAAAAAGGAGGCACTGTGTCAAGCACATATCTTATCCAATTCCGAAACCCAGTATTCCTTTGCCTTGATAGGCCGAAGGATCTTATTACTTAGAAGACCTCCTCTTACTTTCCGTAGCAGTTCGAACCTGTGAATCTCTCTCGATAAGCTGTGAGGAGAGGTGTTAGTTCTCGCTCCGGTTTGGAAACGCCCCTCAATCTCTCTTTGATCTCCGAATCACTGAGCGCGACGTTCAGTTTTCCCCTTGGGATATCGATCTCAAGGATATCACCGTCTCGTATTGCCCCGATTGCTCCGCCATTATAAGCCTCCATTTCAACATGGCCGATACACGGCCCCGTAGTAGCACCTGAAAACCTTCCGTCGGTAATGAGCGCAACCCGGGTATACCCCGCTCCCTTGAGTGCATCGGTGGGAGTTAACATCTCGGGCATTCCCGGGGCACCTGACGGCCCTTGAAACGGAAGCACAACCACATCTCCTTCGCGAATATCTTTTTCTTCGATCGCATCGAGCAAATCCTTTTCGGTGTAAAAGACCCGGGCAGGACCTGAATGCACTTTCATCTCTTTTTCGACGGCGGTTTGCTTGATGACCGAGCTGTTGGCGATATTTCCCTTGAGCACCGCTATGCCGCCTTCGGCGTAGTATGCATTATCCAGGGTCCTGATAACTTCGTCATGAAGAACTTTGCCCTCTTCTGCTATTTGCCTTATGCTCTTCCCGTTTACCGTTGGCGCATCTTTTATTGCATCCCTCAGTCGATTTAAAACACCCGGAACCCCGCCAGCCCTGTCAATGTCGGCCATTTCATGGGGCCCGGCAGGGATTATTGAACACAGATTCGGCGTTTGCCTTGAAATGGTGTCGAACATAACTATGTCGATATCAACGCCGGCCTCTGCTGCTATTGCCGGGATGTGTAAGACGGTGTTTGTCGAGCCACCCATGGCCATATCGACCCGTATCGCGTTTTCAAATGCCTCCTTGGTCATTATGTCCCGGGGCTTAACATCACTTTTCACCAACTCCACAATCTTTCTTCCCGATTCATATGCCTGCTCCCTCTTCAAAGGATCAATAGCAAGGGTTGTGGAGCATCCGGTCAGGGACATCCCCAATGCCCCGGTCACAACCGCCATGGTGTTCGCCGTATACAGACCAACACACGAGCCCGCTCCGCACGTCATGAGGGGGAGGAGGCTCTCAGCCTCCTCCGGCGTTAATTTCCCACCCTTAACCTGACCGACAAGACCGAAGCCTTCAATAGGATGGTGCTTCTTTCCGTCTACGATATTCGCCTTCATCGGTCCACCGGTAAGCATGATGGCCGGGATATTGAGCCTTCCGGCCGCCATAAGCATTCCGGGCGTGATCTTGTCGCAGTTCGTAACCCCGACCCAACCGTCTAAAGAGTGAGACAAGGTCATGATTTCGATATTATCCGCTATGTGTTCCCTGCTCGGAAGACTCAGCCTCATCTCTATAAACATAGCGATACCGTCACACACTCCGGGCACACCCCACTCAAAGGGAACTCCGCCGGCATCCCTTATGCCTCTCTTGACCTCCCGGGTCAGGTCGTTGAGATGAATGTGGCCCGGAATAATGTTGTTGTAACTGTTGGCAACGCCAATAAACGGTTTGCCGGGCGCAAGATCCTCTGGGGTCAGGCCCGTACACAGAAGTAGTGCCCGATGCGGCAATGTCTCGGTGTCTTTCTTTAACTTATCTGAACGCATGCTTGGACTCCTCAAAAATTAAAATTTCTCCACATAGCACAAAAAAAGGAGGCTAACCGATACTAGCCTGAAATGAATAAATAAAACTTGCTAACAGGTAGCGGAAGTATAGGGTACCGGTACTGGCGTGTCAAGACTTGAGGCCTTTCTAGACCCTAACCTTTCAGAACTCCGCTGCTCCTCTTTGCCGCTTGACAGGAGGGGTATTTTACCATGCCATTATTTCCGGAGGCTGCCATTTGGCCGGCTTAAGTGAAGTGAAGTAGTATATTCATAGTACTTTTAAACGCGCATTCATATAGCGCTGTAAAGGGAATCACCCTGCTATTCAATTGGAGACTGCCACCTTAAAGGGATTTTGGGCTTGACAATCATGTGCCGGATAAATGAATATCAGTCTAATTTTTTCGGGCTGGTCTTTGTGAGCCCAGCCTTCAGGTGTAGGCAACCGGAACCAGCGCAAGTTGTCCGATTATTCAACAGGATCCCTAAAAGAACAAACCGTTCATACCGACATCTAACATCTTACATGACAAGAGGTTTCACATGAGAAAAGCGCATCTATTCGTCATCTGGCTAATGTTGACCGTCTTATTGCCGTTCAGTGCAGGTGCAAAAGAAAAAACGATTAAGCTAAAACTTGCGACGGTGATCCCGGCAAAGCACGCATATAATTTAGCGGGAATGGAATTCGCCAGGCGCATCAAAGAGGCTACCGGGGGAGCCGTCGACATACGTATCTTTCCGGGAGGTCAGCTCGGAACGGGAGAGAGAGAAGTCCTCGAAGGGATGCAAATCGGGAGCATCGATTTGGCGGTAACCGCCACAGGCCCTATCTCCGGTTTTAGCCCGAGCATGATGGTCTTGGACTTGCCGTTCCTCTTTCGAGATTATAGTCACGTCGATGCAGTGCTTGACGGACCTATTGGGCGCAGGCTTCTGGATGATTTGGAGAAAAGTGGACTGAAAGGACTTGCGTTCTTTGAGAATGGATTCAGAAACTTCACCAATTCAGCCCGCCCGCTAGTGAAACCTGATGACTTGAAAGGGCTGAAGCTTCGTACCATGGAGAACCCCGTTCATCTGGATTCTGTTCGTCAGCTCGGGGCCCAGGCTGTCCCCATGAGCTGGGGTGAGGTTTATACGTCGTTGCAAACAAAGGTTATCGATGGCCAGGAGAATCCAATAGCCATCATTCACGCTTGTAAAATGAACGAGGTGCAAAAATACCTGAGTTTGACAGGGCACTTCTATTCCCCAGCACCCTTGACCATGAGCTTAAAGAGGTTCCAGTCTCTGAAGCCGGAATGGCAAAGGCTTTTCATAGATACCGCTGTGGAGATTGCCGCTTTTGAGAGAAGAATTATTCGAAATAACGAAAAGAGGGAGCTTGAGGATCTCAAGGCATGGGGGATGGATGTAAGAACCGTTGAGAAAAGCGCCTTCCTAAAAGCCACCCAGCCTGTCTACGAGAAATACATTAGACAATACCCTGACTGGAAGCCGATAATACTAGAAATCGGTAAAACGAGATGAAGCCCCCCGCGGCCTCGCAGGGCGGAATCTCCGCCATAATTCCGGCGGACTAGTCCGCCATGGTTCAGGCGGACAAGTCCGCGGCGCTTCGATCTGCTGCGGCGTATTCTGGCAAAGACAAATAAACCACAGGAAAAGGTATTTTCCGCCTCTCGTGAATCAGGTCACTATGGAGCGGATCAGCGATATAATCAATCGGACTGCTGAGATTGCCCTCTTCGTGATAATCTCCGTGATGGCCGGCGTCGTTTTCGTGGAGGTGCTGTTCAGGTATGTCCTCCTATTGCCTCTTTTCTGGACAGAGGAGTTGGCACGGTATTGCCTGGTTTGGTCTTCCTTGCTCGGGGCCAGTGTTGCCCTTAAACGGGGTGAACATATCGCTGTCAGCTTTCTTGTTGATAAGCTCCCTCGAGGCATAGGCCGCCAGGCTGCTCTCTTTGTTTCGATTATTGTTGCTGTTCTCCTGGCGGTGATTTTCTGGGGCAGTGTCCAGCTCGTAATACTCACGCGCCACCAGTTGAGTCCCGCAATGCGCATTCCCATGTCATGGCCATACCTGGCAATCCCCACCGGTTTCCTCATCATGCTCTTACACGAACTGAGTTCTATTCATAAGCGCATAAAGGAGATTCTTGTCATCGGTAAATGCAATAACAAACTAGCTTAAGGGCAGGCCGTATGTTGCTGTTCTTTCTGGTTATTTCTTTTGCCTTTTTTCTCCTTATCGGGGTGCCCATTGCATTCGTACTAGGACTAACACCAATGGTGGCATTCCTTTTTCAGGGAGAAATTCCTCATATGCTGGCCGCCCAACGAATATTCACAGGAATGGATAACCCGGTGCTCATGGCCATCCCCTTTTTTATTCTCGCCGGAAACATCATGAGCGCCGGACAAATGACCCGTAGACTGGTGGCTTTCTGCAACATTCTGGTGGGTTCATTCAGAGGAGGGCTGGCTTACATCAATGTATTCATTAGTATGGTTTTTGCCGGAATTACCGGTGCAGCGGTAGCCGACACGAGCGCCATTGGATCAATACTGATCCCCGCCATGAAGAAGGAGGGATATGATAGCAGCTTTTCTGCTGCTGTGACCGCCACATCGTCCACTATCGGGCCCATCATCCCACCGTCAATCCCATTCATCATTTATGGTGTTCTTGGTGAGGTATCCATCGCCTCGCTTTTCTTAGCAGGCTTTATTCCAGGATTATTGCTGGGATTATTTCAAATGGGGGTGGTCGCATACTACGCTCGCAAGAGGAATTATCCTAAAGGCTCGCGTATATCCTTCAGGCTCGCTTTAAAGGCTACATTTGATGCAACCCTGGTTTTAATGATGCCCCTCATTATACTGGGGGGAATCTTAAGCGGGATATTCACTCCTACCGAGAGTGCCTGCATAGCTGTGTTCTACGCCCTCATTGTCAGTCTTTTTGTGTATAGAGATATCAGGCTCAGGGATCTGCCAAAGATCATCGTCAATACAGGTGTCACGAGCTCTCTGGTGATGCTGGTTATCGGAACCGCCAGTATTTTCTCGTGGCTTCTTGCGAGCCAAGAGATTCCCCGATACGTCACTGAGGCGGTCATCAGCATTACCCATAACCCTATCGTAATCTTACTGCTCTTGAACGCCCTCTTGCTTATCGTGGGTATGTTTTTGGAGACCACCGCCTCGTTGATCATCCTAACCCCCGTTTTAATGCCGCTCATGCATAATATTGGGGTGGACCCGCTCCATTTTGGGGTTATACTTGTGCTCAATTTAGTAATCGGCCTAACCACCCCTCCTGTCGGGGTGTGCCTCTTTATCGCTTGCGCCATAGGAGGGATAAAACTCGAACAGATCACCAGGGCGATACTCCCGTTCATTCTGGCCTCTATCGCAGTTCTCCTTGTTGTAACCTACTGGGAATCTCTGGTATTAGCTATTCCCAAATTCTTTGGCTATACACCTCTTTTCGCAACAGGTTAAGGTAATGCTCCGGGGTTTGAACGGAGATATCCTTCCTTACCTAACTTATCCAGCCGCCTGAAGCCTTTTCGCAATGTCATCCTGTAGGGATTTTTTATCCGTTTTTTGTGCACCCGTATAGGGCATGGAATCGATAAACTCAATCCGCTCCGGAAGCTGAAGCACAGAGGCTTTCTGCCCTTTCAAAAACGAAATGATCTCATCAAAGGTCAGCTGAGCCCCGGGCTTGGGCTGAATATAGGCGCAAACCCTTTCGCCCATAATCGGATCAGGCATGGGAATAACTGCCACAGCCGCCACATCCGGATGACGGTCTATGAGTCTCTCGATTTCTGTGGCACTGATACTCTCACCGCCGCGGTTGATCATTTCTTTAATGCGACCGGTGAGTGTGATGTAACCCTTTTCATCGATCTTGGCTATGTCTCCGGTTCTGAAGAACCCGTCCTTTGTAAATGCCTTTTTGTTCTCCTCCGGATTATTGTAATAACCCGTAAATACTCCAGGGCCTCTTAGGACCAATTCACCCTGCGTGTTGGGGGGGGGTTCATTCCCATCTTTATCAATGACCTTGTATGTATCATAAGGGCATGTGGGTCTCCCCACGGTGGTGCAAATGATCTCCAAATCATCCCGGGGGCGCGTGATAGTCGTCATTCCTTCTGTCGCGCCGTATCCATTGAAAAAGGTCATTTTCAGCTTCTCGGTCACATCTTTGACGAGATCGGGGTGGCTTGCCCCCCCTGCACTGTGCATCTTTTTCAAAGAACTCAAATTATAGTTGTCGAGACCCTTATATTGGAGCAACCTTTGGGCGAGTGTAGGAACCCAGATTATCGAAGTCACCCCTTCCCGTTCAATGGTCTCACAGATGTCTTTATTGTCCGTAGAGTCCAGGAAAACGACCTTCCCGAGCGTGATAATGCTTCCAATGAAGCCCTTGGTGAATGTTAAGTCATGGCCAATCGGGCCAGCAAGCAGGTTAATATCCTCGGCGGTCTGCTCCCACGATTTGGAGCAATATTCGATGCCATTAATCAGACTATTGTGTGTGCGGGGCACGATCTTAGGCACTCCAGTTGTTCCTCCCGTCGCTCCCATATGGCACACCTGCGCAGGGTCCGGGCGCCGCTCTGCGAGCTTGGCCAGATTGTCCTCCGTCAATTCAGCGCGCTCGATCAGTCCCTCAAGGCTTGAAAAAGGCCGCCGATCCCCTTCTCCCCGGACAGTAATGACATGCTTGAGTTCTGGATGTTCCTTTAGGACGTCCTCGATAATGGGAACGTAATCCGTTTTTTCGTATCTGGAGGCGACAATCCACGCTGTGGCCCCCGTTAGGCTAATCAGGCGGTTGATTTCAAGCTGACGATATCGGTCGATCAACAACACCGTGATGGCCCCGATCTTTTGAAGGGCAAAATACGCAAAAACGAATTCGTTCCAGTTCGGAAGCTGAACCAGGGCCCGGTCCAAGGGCTGGATACCCAGATCCATCAGTCCTATGGCCAGCCTATTCGTCTTTTCGAGAGCCTCCCCACAGGTAAGGCGCGTCTTTCCATCCACAAAGGCCTCTTTTTCCGGGTGAATATCCGCAGCCCTGTCAAGGATATCCCCGAAAGTCAGGCCCGACCACCACCGAAACTTGCTATACTTTTCAGCATCGTTCTTTTTATACGGCGTAAACCCTTCCAGTAACTTCACCATACCTCGCCCTCCATTCCAGTGAGACTCCTCCCGCAGAGCGGGAGGAGTCTCACATTGAATTTTTATTCGGCGTAACTAGCACATGCAGAGTCCGATTCCCAGGCCGTCACCTTGGTGACCTTTAAGTGGCTATTATTGAGCTCACTGCTTAATCTCTGAAACAGGTAAGCTGCAATGTTTTCCGAAGAGGGATTCTCATTCTTAAACTGAGGGAGGTCGTTAAGATAAGAATGGTCAAGGTCTTCCAAGATGTTGTTGGCGGCCGTTTTGACGTCTTTGAAGTCTATGAGTAATCCGGCTTCGTTCAGCCTGTCTCCCGAAAGAATAACCTCTATCCTCCAGTTGTGCCCGTGGAGTTTCTCGCATTCGCCCCTGAAATTTCGAAGCTGATGAGCTGCAGCGAAGTCCGTAATTACCTTTAGTTCGTACATAAGTGGCTCTTCCTTTGCTAGCCCAATCTGCTACTTTCTCTTGCTACTTGGTCGTTTTCCGCAGATGTTACATTTTCCGTTTATTATGATTCCGATGCAGTTACCGTCGCTACAGGGGACTCGATCTTCCAGGTCAAGATCATCTCTCTCATCGGTTGTTGAATGATCCTCTTCCTCCAGGGTATCGGGGGTAAGATCCACTCCGCAATGGAGACAATACTTACTATCCTCCGGAATCATTTTTCCGCATTCAGGGCAGGTGATACCGGGTATCTCTTGATGACAATGTGGACACTCCATAACTACTCCTTCATCAGGTTGAATCATGCTCTGCAAACCATCTTATGTTTAATTCATCCACATCCCATTGTCAATCATTGATACGAGCAACGCGGGTGTCTGTGATTTTAACAGGTAACCAGTTGAACCAGCATGATATTTCGTATAATGCGTTTTCCAAAAAAAACGAAACTCGAAGCACAAAATTCGAATCTGTATTTGACTTTGCCGTTACCCTTACATCCTATTATTTTATCCTATTATTTATTTGACAAATATGAATTTTTTGCAATAATAGATCGGTTATGGCGGTGTAGCTCAGGTGGTTAGAGCATACGGCTCATATCCGTAGTGTCCGGGGTTCGAATCCCTGCACCGCCACCATATCAGGTCTATGGTATTGACATACCAAACTTTCGTATTAACTTTTAATTGTCGTATGGACCTGCAATTATTCAACAGTAAACAGTTACATATTCTTGGAGAGGCGCTCGACATTGCTGAAGATTCGACCAGCAATTACTTTAAGCTCTCTCAATCACAATGGAGTCAGCATCGTTTTGATGTGAAAACCCTTTCCAGTCTATTTGGGGGTGATATAAGGGATAATATTTTTGCCCTGCTCAAGAAGTATGTGCCAGGTGATGATGAAAACGACCAACCACTCTGTAAGAAACGGGAATTGTATGTGATCTGCGTCCAGGATCACCAGATCTTGAAGGCCCTTCAGAGAGACAAGGAGCTGAGGCTGCTTCCGCTCCTGGCATATATACTAACCCATGAGTTGGTGCATATTGTAAGATTTTGCAAGTTTCAAATAAGATATGATACGGAAGAGGAGGCAAGCAGAGACAAAGAAGAGAACATTGTGCACCATACGACCCATGAAATCTTGAAAGAATTACCTTTGTCAAATCTAGCGTATATTATCGGTTCTTACAGACCTGAAGGAATGAGCGTGGACCTATGTATGATTTGATCAGTTGTTTGTTGTGCGGAGGGTACTAAATGCCGATCTATGAATACAGATGTGATACATGTGGCCATGTCACGGAGGCATGGCAGAAATTCTCCGATCCGCACTTGAGTACGTGTGAAGCATGTGGCGGAGCGGTCAAGAAGATTATTTCAGCCAATACCTTTCATTTGAAGGGGTCAGGATGGTATGTCACAGATTATGCCTCAGGGTCCCCCGGGCATAAGACTGCCAAGACAGAACAGAAAGAAGAAGTCTCGAAAGATGAAGGCACAAAGGACACTAAGAAGCCTGCTGACACAAAGGAAAAACAGACTTCTTAAAGGACCGAAATCAGCGCCCAATAAGCATTGATTCTCAATGGATAGTAACAAAATGCTTAAACTGGTAGCCAAAAAATGAAATACAGATACAGTGGGAGGGTCCAGGACAGGTTAATAAACAGGTTAGAACGGAAAGAGAAAAGAGAGTCCCTCAGAAGAGATCGTTTTTTTAGATTCAAATTATCGGAGATTCACAATAAGCTTGCTCAGGCCCTGCTGATGAATAAGATTATCGAGACAGAAAACCCGCAAGCAGTATCTGATCTCGTAATGCAGGGGCTTAACAAGGCTTACAGGAGCAATGAGTTTGATTTCAAGTATTTTATCGCTCCAATAAGAACCTTAGTACCTCGCCCAAATCCATATGCCCTGTACCTCACCCAATATATCCTGGAAGTAGTAATTGACGACCGTCACGTAATAGACGTTTACGGAACAGACCTGGAAATCTACACCTTAATCGACAAGATTATTACCCAAATCAATGAACGGTTTGAGAGAACTGAGGAAGAGGTCGTCCGGCAACTGGCCCGCAACAAATCTCTTATTCCTGGATCTCGGGACTATGAGATTGCCCTTGAACAACTCTTCAATAGGAAAATAGGATCAGGCGAGATACCCTCAAAGCAGACGACCTAGTAGGAATTCTTTCTCTATTCCTTGGAGGGCTTTTCTTCTTCAGGTTCCTTTTCAATGTTTCTCTCGGGGTGTTTTATTTCCTCAAGCGTTTCTTCCAGTGTTTGCAAATCCTCCACCCTGCATACCTTCACCTCAGGGTATTCATCATTTATTATCTTTTGTGTTATCTTCCCCGGCCCGAAGATTATTATCCGTTTTACCTGAAATTCCTCAACAATTTTCCGGATCGTCTGTGACCACAATACAGGATGATTCAGCTGATTAGTGAGTTCAGTCTTGATGTCATCCGCATGAGTGATGAGCCTCGGATCAATTTCATTGTCTGTCAGGGTATTAGATACGATGGGTACCTGGGCCTCCTTGAAAGGGATCTTATGTTCCTCTATGTAGCTTTGTAATTGTTCACTTCCTGCGGTCATAAGAGGTGTATGCCATGGACCTAAAACCGGCAGATCAACAGCCCTAAATTCCGATTCCTTTAAGAGTTGCTTAGCTGCGCTGATATTCCTGTTTGTACCCCCAAACACATTCTGGATCGAGGAATTATACAGGGCTATATGGAGAACCTCCCTTCCTCCGTACCAGGAGATATTTCTCACATCCTCCTGGGTAATTGCCCTGTTTTTGTTGATAATCGCTACAAGGCCGCCATCTAGTTCCTTGGCGCATGAGATCATAATGTGTTCACGTTGGTTGACCAACTGCAAGCCAGTGTCGTAGTTGATAGCCTCAGCAGCAGTAAGGGCCGTGTACTCCCCGAAACTGTGCCCTGCCATAAGCTCCGGTTCAAGATTCACTTTTTCGTCCTTCAGTCGCTCTCTAAAGGCTGAATAGGCTGCCCAGGAGGTAATATAGGTTGCAATCTGAATCTGTTTGTCCAGATGTGTCTTGAGTACTTTTACCCTGTTTGCCAGCTTATCGGGTATCTTACCGAATATGATCTTTTCGAATTCCTTATTGAGGACTCTGTTGGCACGATAAAAGACAAAGGCGGCGATCTCGAAGTTATCATATAACTCCTGGCCCATTCCCAAATATTGAGATCCTTGACCAGGAAAGATATAGGCTGTCTTCGGTTGCATACCGGACTCCCTCTTACAAAGCAAAATTAACTACACTTTTTTTGCCTCAATGGAAATACCATTATGGCACAAATGAACAATGTGAAGCAATGCTAACTCCGTTCCAGATTGAGGAGGTACTTCTTCAAATCCATACCCGAACCAAAACCGCCCAAGCCATGAAGTGCTCACGCCTCGTAAAGCCTACGCTCACTCTGACCGTGCCGAGACCTGAAGAAGCTACCTGCGCTGTCAGTCCGTTGCCCTCAAACTCCCAATAATAGACATGTTTGCCTTTCATACGCAATGCGTCCATAAACGGCCGCTCCCTTCAGGAGTCATCTACCAAAAACCGATACTGGCGTGCTCGGCTCGCTCTCCAAACCGTCCTTATCAACCCCTGTCACGGCATAGTCCTTGGTCTTCCCGGGCTTGGGGCCAACGATGACAAAGCGCGTCTCTTTCGCGATGCCAATCTTTTTGAGACCGAAGAATCCCTTTTCAAAGACATGATAGGATACGATGTCCGGCTCCGAATTGGCAGACCACGTAAGTATCATAGTTCCCCCGTCGAACGCAACATTAAGCCCCTGTGGCGGTGCTGGTTTCGGTTTCGTCGTCGCGATTATCGTCTCGGAGAAATCGCTCAGGAGCAAGTCCTTGTCTTCAGCCCTGATCTTGTATCTATACTCCCGGCCGTCTTCCAAGCCGTTTTCAAGACAGGACGTCTTACCATGAACAACGGCTACCTCTGAGAATCCCTCTTCTTCCCCGGAACTCCTGTAAATATGATATGTTTTGATATCCGTTTCCGGATTCGGCTCCCAGGAAAGAGGCACCCTTCGGAGGTGAAGGCTTCCCCCTTTCAGTCCTGATGGTCTGTTGGGACGGGGCTTTGTAGCGGCACAGACTACTTCTGATCGCATGCTTTCAACATCAACTTTATTGTACGACGTGATGCAATAGTAATAGGTGCTGTTGTCATCTAACGGCTTATCATAACTTCCCTTGTCAAGGTAATCGCCTTTTTCTCGATTCCTGACCACACCAACTCTTTCATATCCCCGATCCCGCTCTGTTGATCGGTACACCGAGTAACCCCCAACCTCTTCCTCCGGGCACACACGCCACGCAAGGACCACCCTCTTGGCCATCCCACCTTTCGCTCTCAGGCCTTCGGGTATTGCAGGTGGTCCTTTGGTCTCGGCCCACGCTGCATTCGATAGTGAGCCCTCTTTTTCTTCATCCTCAAAAAGCGAAACACGGTAATAGTAAACTGTTTTGTCCTTCAAGTCCTCTTTGTCCACATAGCTATTGTTCTCCCGACCATAAATCCTTTTCACCTCTTCAAAACCCTCATTACGAGATGTACTCCTGTAAAGGACATACCCTGTAACAAACTCGGAGACAGCGGCATCCCAACTCACTTTTGTCTCTCTAATCATGTCTCCTTGGGCCACGATACCGCGCACAACGGGGATGCATCTTCCCGCCACGGGACGTGAAAGGTCGCTAACCCGTTTCTCCTCATTGTAAGCCCCAGTCCTGTAATAATAGGTTTCTCCGTCAACCACATTGGTATCCAGATAACGTATCCTCGATAGGCTTTCCAGATCGGTTTCACGCCCTAAACCCAAATCCCTTGCCCTGAGATCGGCAATCTCCTCATAGGACCCTTCCTCCTTTCTTGCTCGGTAGAGCTTATAGCCCAAGAGTTTGCTTGGATCTTGGCTCTTGATGGGATTAGGTGAGCAGGTTATCTCGATACATCGCACACGCCCTTGTGCGTTCATAATAATGGGCGGGTTCGGGGTCATCGCCAATTCGGTCTGCACCGTGCTTGAAAAATTGCTTTCCCTACCTCCGGCGTCAAAGGCCTTGATTCTGTAATAATAGGAAGCATCCTTGTCCAAGCCTCTGTCCACATATCCCCGCTCCGAGACCTGCGCTATTTTGATGAAGGGGCCCTCTTCTGATTGACTTCGGAAAATCCTATATCCGTCGCATGGTGCTGCCGAGATGTCTTCCCACTCCAGCCTTATGCTCGAACCCCCGGGCCTGCACAGCACATTCACCGGAGCTCTTAAACACTTGACCTGTGGAGCTGGTGACGGCGCCCTGCCTTTGTTAGACTCTATGGCCCTGACTATATCCAGACTCATCTTCTCGATTTCATTCCTTAGTCCCGCGGCCTCAAGGGATCTGAATTGCCTTTCATATATGAAAGACTTATCCGCTATCTTTGCAATCCTGCACGTAATCTCGATTACAGGTCCACGCTTTCTGACATTAGCCACGACTACCAGATCTAGTCCGAGCCTGTTCCCGACAGTAATTACATTGGGGAGATCTTCATTTTGTTGAAGATCGTTGAGTGATAAGAATGCCTCCAGTTCTCTCCGGTTGATGATTATAAGTGATGGGGCACGCTCCAGAAAAGTGATAAGCGTGTTGGTTATGGTAGCGTCATAACCCTTGGCATCCAAATTAAGGATGGTAAAATTGAAGACGGCAATTTTGGACCTCTCAGAGGAATGCGTTAGATCCACGGATAGGACGCAGACAAAAAAAAGGAGAGACCAGACAAGGAAAAGAAGTGATTTTATCTTCATCACCACCACAACAAAAGGTAGGCGAAAAAAACCGCTATTTGAGAACATAAATCGGGCAGCTACATATCTTGAGACAACTTGGTTATCATTTCGGAGGATTTCTCGCTTATCGGACTTGATATACCCTTGAGGTCTTCATCAAAAATAGCATCTGTGTATCCCTCTATCGCTTCTTCAAAATTCCGCCTTTTACATTGATTTTCGCCCTCGTTGAAGTAGACGAGTTCCAGGCTCTGGAAATTCTTTAGAACACTTAAACCGACTTCGGAGATCTTCTGATTTGTCAACTCATTTAAAACCTCGATCTCCGTTGGAAGCTCAAGAGGGTCCTCCTTAATATTGGCCGCCGGCAGACCATGGTGATAATCATCCTGTTTCGTAAGCTTGCCGGGAATTGTATCGGTAAAAAGGTTTTCTCCACTCAAGGTGTCCACCATTTTGTAGGCGATCTCGATAAAGCTCACTATCTTGGTAACACCCGTCTCATAGGTGTAAAACTCGTATACGGGTTTCTCTATCATCATGGGTGGCGCCGTTCGTTTTTCATCCTGAGAGGGGTCGGGATGGAGAAACTGCCATTCCTTGAAGGCCGGGTTCTCTTCTAATCGGGAATCCACCTGGACACGGACCGTATTCTTGCTTGGATAGTTTGTGCTCTTTGAGGAAAAATGCAAGACATCTCCCAGGATGAAGGTATCGATGCCGCCGATCTTGCCTACCGTCTTTGCCGTATCCAGATCCACCAAGCCGGTTTGACCCAGCTGCATCTCCTTGAGTATTGATTGCAGGTTCTCCCGCTCGACAATCTTCAGGTCACCGCTTGCATTCTTGGAAAGAAAACTCACGAGCTTGCTGGCTACGATCTTGCCTGCATCCTCATTCTCGGCCGGTGAAGAGAAGTCGAACACGGCGATAGACTTCCTGATCCTCTTTTTTATCTTGTCCCTCACGGATTGCTGCTTATGGAACAACCCCTTGTATTCGGGGTTTATGTTCTCCAGTTTCTTGAGCCATACCAATGCGTTGCCCCATTTCTTCAATTCTATGTAAACATCACTTCTTTGATCGAGTTTCTGGCAAAGACTCGACAGGAATTCAGTATAGTAGTCGCTCTTTTCAAGAGAAGGGGCAAATTCCAGAGAGCGAGATAACGCCTCAGCGGCGCCTGAAAGCTTCCTTTGCGATGCAAGTTCCATGGCTCGGTCAAAACAGACCTCACCTCCCTTAAGCTTTAAGGCTTCTATCCTTTTCGCCAGGCCCTGATTGTCAGGCTCATATTCCAGTGCCCGTTCGTGCAGTAAAACTGCCTGCACCCATTCCCCTTTTTGAACTGCCCGCTCCCCCATATTGATGAAGTAGTCTGCGTTGTTATTGGCCTGTGCTTTCCTGTAAAGCTTCTGAACATCAAAATAATCCGGATCAATATCAACAACAGCCTTGAATGCCTGGACCGCCATTCTCCAGTCCTCGTTTTCGCTCAGCTCTACACCCTGTTTGTACAGGATCTCTACAGCTATCCCCTCTGCCCTTGCCAACTTGTCTTCGGTTTCCTCATATCCCGGAAGGAGTTTGTTAACTTTTCGAAGTTTCGATATGGCATCCCTCCACTCCTGATTTTTCAGATGGGTGTCCGCCTCCTTGTACAGGGCCTGCGTGGTTGCCAACAGATCTTGCTTCCTCTTGGCCAGTTCATTGAAAAGGTTTGCGATTTCTACGTTTTCTTGATCGAGAACGTGTGCCCGGCTTATTTCCTTAAAGATCCTTGTAAGTTCCGGGTAGCTTGGGCTCGGATTGGCTTCAAGCAATTCCTTGCAGGTTCTGTAGTGCACTAAGGCTAAATCCTGCCGAGCCTGAGCCAAAGCCTGCGCATAGTCCTTATTCTTCGGGTTTTCTCTGACAGCCTTTTCATAAAACACGATGGCGTCATCCAAACGCCCTTGTCCGCTAAGCTCTTGACCCATCTTATAGCTTTCCTGACCGGCAACACAGCCCAAGACAAGAACCAAGGAGAAAGAAATGACGAAAAGCAGTCCCTTGTGTTTCATAATGATCCCTCTCAACAAAAGGTAGACGCCCGCTCTCAAAACCACCGCCGAATCAGCGGATCTTGCCCTTCAGGCAGTGGGCGGTTACCCTGACGTAGGATTATGGCAAGAGTTTTATTTCGACCCTGTTTTGCGTTATCTCACGGATCTCAATACTCCTGCCGTTCACGTGACGACTTGCCAGATCGCTGGCAAAGTTCACGGTATCTCCGCGAAGGTCTATTTCCAGCTCCGCTCTTCCCTGGGAATACACTCTCTGTCGTATCTCCTCCACGCCCCTCACCTCGGTCTCAAGAAGGTGCTTGAATACATTTAACTCATTGTAGCTTTGAAACCCCGAAACAAAGAGCCGTACCTCGAGGGTGTTGGTGAGCTCTTTTGACCACTGGCTCAAAATATCATTCATCAATGCTTTGGCCAGCATTTCACTTGCCTGTTCAGTGCTTGGTTGGATGTAATCCTTTATGCCCGGTAGCCGTTTTGTCTCAGAGCCCGTGGTTATGATGTTCCTCGTGCCCACGTCGATCGCCTTTCCGGAGACTGTGGCACTGTTGGAATGCATCTCAATCTCGCCAATCTTAAAAGGGTTGCTCGTGGTTTCAACGCTGCAGAGAATTATGACCTCTGCGCCGAAGCGCTGACCAACCCTTTGAGCAGTCACCACATCATCCGTCAATCTCTCATAACTGCCGTGCTCCAGATTCTTTCTTACCATCTCGGAGTCAACAAGCTTGAAGCCCTTTGACAAGAAATACCTCGTCATACGGGCCTCACCAATAAAGTCACTCTGCTCGCTTCCATTAAAGAGAATCATGAGCCGCGGCTTCGCCTTTCTTGCAATCAGTAGGTTAATTGCCTCTAAATCATTTTCCATTCTGGCAGTGCTTACCTTGGCCTCGATCATTACCTTATACAGGTCTCCTTCCCTCTCCTCGGAAAGCACTTCATAGGATTGGATATACCCCTTTGATTGCGAGAGGATTTTGTCTGATATGATTTCGAAGTTCTCTACGAGTGTTTCATTGCTGATCATCACGCCAACAGCCTGCTCTACAGCACGCCTTTGAGCATCAGCGATAGCCCTGTCCCGGGCTATATCAACAAAACCCTTGTGTACGCTTGCTGTGCCTTCGGACTGAACGACTTTCTCCGCATATGCCGGATAAAGGTTCATAATGGCACAAAACAGACAGATTACTGAGAGAAAGATAGGTCTTTTCATGGATATTCCCCCTGGCGAGGTAAAGCCTGAGCGATACAATAGGTAGATCGGCAACAGATTAGAATATCATGAGAAATTTGTCAAAAATAAATTCCGCTACTTCAGCTTAAACCTCAGAGGATGCGGGGACATTTGATGACACCCCTCCCTCCGTCAATGATGAAGCTGCGAGATACCTGGAACCCCGAGGAAGGAAGAACACCGCTTGGGTTCGGGGAGAGAAACGGAGAACGGAAAAGATTCTGCAATAGAAGGTTCAGATTCGCTGAAAAGGATCAAGGACTGAGGGAAAGGAAAAACCGAATGGCATTATCCGTATACTCATGGAGATTCGAGAATTTTACGCCCACCGTGCGCGTATTTCCCCGATCTTCTTCTGTGACCCGCACTATTTCACCGCGAACCTTCTTTACATCGTTTACGAAAGGAAGTGAAAACAAGAAGGTGAGAAGAAATCCGCTGCCATACTCGTGAGGCCAGTTTCGGGAATTACTTTTAACAGCCATACCGCGCCTCGAAATATCTATAATCCTACCCTTTCGCGCCCTTTGGTCATCGAGTCGATCTATGTCAAAGGGGGAGTACGAAACGGGAATTAAAACGCTCTTGCGATAATAACTCCTCCGATTTGTTTTGGCCAAAATACCTTCTTTACAGCGAGGACAGTGCACCGTGAAGTCGTGGTCCGATGGCTGTTGCCTTTTTACCCTCCCCGTTGCCCCGCAATAGGGACAGCAAATTCTCACAATCAGTGATGGATATACCGCTCTAGGTTTCATGCCCGCTCTTCTTTGATCTGAGCTCACCCCTCAGTTTTCTTACAAGCAAGGATTTCCAAGTAATTACCCTCATTGGGAGCCCTGCTCAGGCCCAGATTCCCGCATCACGCTCAGCGCTAGAGCCCTTCCCTCCATCAGTTGCGAGATATCCCGGATTGCGTCAGTTTTCACCGGCCTTGTATGAAAAGTCCTTGTCGTTTTCAGCCATGCCGAAAACAAGAGTGAAAGCCCCTGAGCGGGAAGGAGGGAAAAACCCAGAGGCTTTGGAGAAAAGAGTCATTGCTAACTCTTTCAGCTATAAATATAATACCAAAAAGGCAAAATTCAATCACCCACTACCGCAGAGCCTTAATCCGCCCTAAAGATAATTTACTTTTTCCCTTGCCAAAATCTCGCGACATTCCACTTAGGCTGGCGCGGAAGGCCCTTAGTCCATCCGGAAATGAAGCTTACTGTAAAAGCTGGCGAAAACCAAAGAAAGGCAGAGGGATGTGGCCTCTGCCTTCCAGCTCCAATCATCGTGTTGAGGGTGCTGATTTGGTGACCCTTAGATTTTTAAATCTCCTGTGAACACACTACACCATTGACTCACTCTGACCCATTCGGCCCTTCGCTCGAATTCCGACCTTCGCTCTCTCCAGCGCCCCCGCTCAGCCAGTAATAAACATTGAATACCCTGCGTCTATCTGCTCCTGAGCGTCTGTCTATACCGGAGCGCTCCTTGTCAAACATACTTCATGCTCCACAGGTACGGTATTGCAAAACTCAAAATATCCTGACGGTCTTCACGTAGTTCAAAAACTCTCATCTATTAAATATAGCAAAACATATGCCATAAGGACAACTTGAAATATTCATCACTATTTCAAGCAATTACCATCTCTTTATCGCCCCCGATTCCCCTCAATGTGTAATGAAATACCATTTTTTTGAGAAACAAAATCCCACTTCTTTGCATGGAATTTCATATACTTAGACAGAAAAGATCGTGTACCTGGTAAAGCCTACGCTGTATCCCAATCCTGCCTTCCCCACCCTAACCCTCCCCCTTCGAGGGGGAGGGCACGGGTGGGGGTCAAGTTTCTACCGCATATAACCCTAAAGCCAGGCGCCGGGGTCATTTGGCAAGCCGTAAGAAGCAGGAACCATAGAAAAATCTGATAGCTTTTTCAATAGTTATTTTGATAACCTCGATAACTCGCTTAGAAGGCTTTGGAAATACGAGGGAATGTGCCTACCAAGTGATAACTGGGAGGCAAGAAAAAAGGCGTGCATCCTAAAACCCATAATAGCACAACCCTTCTTACTTGACACCAAGACCCCATTTCTCTAGATTTGCATCTCAAAACGAGAGACTATTATGCCAGTCAGGAATAGCGGTGCAGGACTTCCTGTTCATGTGTCAAGCGCCGTAATGAACAGTCTTGAAAGTCGAGGAAATAGCTTGAAAAAACGAGATGGCATCTTTTACGGCTGGGTTATCCTCTCCGTGGCCTTGATCACCTTACTGCTTGGCTTCGGCATCAGGAACGCCTTCTCTGTCTTTTATCCCACCATCGTAGCGGAATTTGGTTGGGGGAGAGGCAATACCGCCTTAATGTTCTCTATTACTATCATTGTCTATGGCCTGGTGGCACCATTTGCGGGAAGCCTGGTGGATCGGTTTGGGCCGAGACTTGTCTTACCGGTCGGGGCTTTCATTATGGGAGGTGGGGTAGCTCTATGCGGCATGGCAACGGCTCAGTGGCACTTTTTCCTCTGCTATGGGGTTATGGGAGCTGTCGGTCTGAGTCTGGTAGGGTGGACTACCCAAGCCACCATAGTATCGAACTGGTTTGTCAAAAAGCGTGGCCTTGTATTCGGGATTCTAGGCGCCGGCTTCGGTGGTAGCCTGGTATTCGCTTCCGTCGTCCAATTTCTCATTTCCACGTTCGGCTGGCAAACCGCGTATGTCATCATCGGGGTCTCCTCGATTGCCATTATTGCGCCGCTCTCCGGCCTTTTGATGCGCCGCAGCCCCCAGGACAAAGGGCTTTTGCCGGATGGTCTATCGCCGTCGTCACAAGAATCACGGTACCTGAATGAACTTGGGGAATCAGTCGGGATGCAAGGGAAATGGGCTACTACTACCTGGACGCTTTCCCGTGCGATGAAGACCTATCATTTTTGGTTCCTTTTCTCGATTGCCTTTTTCCTCATGGGTGTGGCCGAGACAATAGCAATAGCCCATCAGGTTTTCTTTTTCCGGGATGTAGGATATGGGCCCATGCAGGCTGCCAGCATCTACAGTGTATTTGGGGTTGCCTTTGTGTTTGGAAATTTGTGCACCTTGCTTTCAGACCGCCTCGGGCGCGAAAAGGTCTTTATGGCCAGCGGCCTCCTCAGTACCGTGGCCGTATTGCTCCTATTCCTGATCAAAGACACATCCCAGCCATGGATGGCCTTCTCATTTGCTGTCTTCTGTGGCCTGGGGATAGGCACTGGTGGCACTGTGCTCCACACCACGGTAGCTGACCTTTTCCAGGGAAGGTATTTTGGCTCTATCCAGGGTACAATAATTTTGGGATTTGCCTTAGGTGGTGCTATCGCTCCATGGCTTGCGGGGTTTCTTTATGACAGAACCGGTAGCTACTTCACAACGTTCCTCATACTGCTAGGTTCCCTTCTGGCCTCCATGGTGCTGATGTGGCTCGTTGCCCCTTCCAAGATACGGCCAGTTTCCAGCAAAACATGAGTGTACTTTTTGGGCCAAATCCCTTTTTTAGGGACTTTCCTAAAGGAAAAGCCTCTTTTATTTCTCCCCGGATCGGTAGAACCTATCCGGGTCCAGCGCCAGAAGCGGTGGGTTCAGTTAGAACTGATAAGCTCGTTTTTTCCAGGCATGAGGTGACCACATGAAAGGATATAATGGCAAGATTCTCCGCGTAAATCTTACGGACGGAAAATACTCGGTGCATGAGCCTTCTAAAAGCTATTATCAGCATTATTTGGGGGGCCGGGGGTTTATCATCCATACTCTTTTAACAGAAGTTCCCAAGAATGTTGACCCTTTGGGGCCCGCGAACAAGCTCATTTTTTCCTTAGGTCCCTTAACCGGCCATCCGATCCCGGGCAGTGGAAGGAATAGTGTTGGGGCCAAATCGCCACTGACGGGGGGATACGGTGAAAGCGAAGCGGGGGGTTTCTGGGGCGCCGAACTAAAACGGTCCGGCTTTGACGCAATCATAGCAGAAGGAGCATCTGCTAAACCGGTATACATCTGGATAGACAATGGAAACGTCGAGATCCTTGATGCCAGCAAGTTATGGGGTTTGGAGGTCGCCGATACCGTGAGGGCAATACACGGTGAACTCGGTAGCAACAAGATCCGTACCGCCACTATTGGCCCCGCAGGCGAAAACCTGGTCAAATACGCCTGCATTGCACATGACACCTCCCATTTAGCTGGGAGAACAGGGATGGGTGCGGTCATGGGTTCGAAGAACCTGAAGGCAATCGCCGTGCGAGGATCAAAGGCGCCTGGCATAGCTGACAAAGAAAAGATTATTGAATTATCTCGTTGGATGGGGAGAAACTATAAGGAACGGTCGGTTATGTGGCGTTACGGCACGGGAGGAGCGATCATTCAGTATGAGGAAGCCGGAAACCTCCCTATCAGGAACTTCAACGGAGGGAGGTTTCCCGGCGCAGAAAAGATAACCGCTCAGAAAATATTCGAAAAGGGTTACATAGAAAAGATGGAGGGCTGTTTTGCTTGTCCCCTTCGGTGCAAGAAACGCGTCAGGATTGGCAAACCCTGGACGACAGATCCCATGTATGGTGGACCAGAATACGAAACCTTAGCCGCACTGGGCTCAAACTGTGGCATTGATGATTTAGAGGCTATTATCAAGGCTGATGAGCTCTGTGGCCGGTATGGTATTGATACCATTTCCGCGGGTGTTTGTATTTCCTTTGCCATGGAGTGCTTCGAAAAGGGAATTCTCACTCACGAAGATACAGATGGCATAACGTTGACTTTTGGTAACGCTGAGGCAATGATTGAAATGGTTGAACGGATTGCCTTGCGCAAAGGTTTTGGAAATATACTGGCAGAGGGCACGAAAAGGGCTGCACAAAAGATCGGGAAAGGCTCTGATCAGTTTGCTATGCATGTCAAGGGTGAAGAAATCCCGATGCATGAGCCACGATATAAGCAGGGGCTCGGTCTCCACTATAGTGTGCACGCTACCGGACCAGACCATTGCACTGGTGTTCATGATAATCTCATGAAAGAAATAATGATGGACTGGGACATAATTGATGTAGCTGAGCCAATCCCAAACACGGAACTAAGCCCTCGAAAGGCTCGAATGGTTTACCAAGTCGGCCTATGGCGCCACATGTCCAATACTGTGGGGCTCTGTATATTTGTCCCCTGGAGCAACTCACAAGTAAGAGACGCAATGGAAGCTATAACCGGCTGGCCCATGAGCTATTGGAAGCTCATGAAGGCCGTAGAACGCGGGATAACACTTGCGCGAATATTCAACCTCCGCGAAGGATTCTCTGCAGAAGATGATAGGTTACCATATAGATTTGCCACCCATCCTTCAGAAGGGCCCCTGAAAGGGATAACGCTCGATCCAGCAAAACTTGCCGAAGCTCAAAGCATTTATTATCAGATGCTTGGGTGGGACGAATCAGGAATTCCGACATATGGCAGGCTTGTGGAACTTGATATCGAATGGGCCACCAAATATTTGGAATAAACCGTAATAATTCAGGGAATTCAAACTGTTGGCGGTCCGGCCCCAGCTGGTTATCTTGATACAGATGGAGTATCACAACTGCGATCGAAGTCAGCGGTGCGGCCAACGGAACCGAACTCAAGAGGTAAACTCGTTTAATGAAATGGCAGTGGACGAGAACTCTGCCAGAATCAATGCATCTGACGTGATCAACGGCACCCCCAGTTCCTGGGGTACTGCAACAAACTCCCAGTCGTAAGCAGAGCAACGCGAGCTCGCCTTCAAGCTTAACACCTGCGCGGAAGATGACCTCACTGTTGAGACTACGGTGATGCTCATTGGCGCTCCTTTTGAGACTCTCGTATGCCTTCTTCTCGCTCAAATCATTTCCAGGCAAGATCTCTGAAAGGCACGTAACCATAATGTAACTCTCAGGCGAGCCTTATCTGAGCCTGAGGACAGATCAAAATCCCAAAGCAAAAGTTTAAACTGCAATCACATCTAGCTGTGATCTATAGCATATTTGATCCACAAATAAATGGGATTGTTCGCACTCGACGGTTATATATCTCATCTTGCATTAGGTATCTTCTGCAGAGATAATTTTGCTCGCTCGGTGCAATCTGATATTGCACTTTCAACTACGATATGTAATCGTCAAAATTGTCGATTTCGAGTATAAGGCAAGAAAGCAAAACATTTCAGGCAGCCGAACCAGCCACAATATCTAGATCTAGGTGATATACCTAATCCTTTGCGAGGCCAAAATCGCTGATTTCGATACAATTCCGAAAGCCAATTTTCTTGACTTCAGCGACCTTTTGGCATTTCATGAAATCATGGATCTTCGCCGGTGACCAAACCTCTTTTCGGAGGTGAGTCCATGGAGAAACCCCTCAAAATGTGCCTACCTTGCTCCTGACAGGACATGGTTGTTCTGTTGGGAGTTTGAACTGTCTATCATTTCTTGGAGACAATGCCTTTCTTAGGTGGAATCTGAAATCCATCTTACCAATTAAACTTCCTGGAAACCCTGATCTTTTGGAGGAAGCTATGAGTAGGAGTTTCCAGAAGATGGGCCGCTCTGCCCAACCAATATGTTGGAGCCGAGCAGGTTCCGCTCAATGACCGAAAGGAGGCCAGATATGAAGGGAATGCACAAACCTATTGTAGTGGTCGCCATTTTTCTTCTTTTGTTGGTGTCTACTTTGGTTGCCAAAGCAGAGGATATCGATGTTACGTGCTGTGGTTCCAATACGATAATAATGATGTTATCGCAGAGTGAGGATTTATCAATCTCGACATTTGAAGGCAAAGGGATTGTCCGGAGCAATCTTGAGAAGAAGGCTTTTGATAATTGTAGCTACCACCTTGTGGGTATCGATACAATCATTGCTGATAAAAGAACCCAATCCGGATACTCTAAATTCATGGATTCCGACGGGGACTTTGCGGTCATGGAGAATTTCGTTCCTCTTGGTGCCAAGGAGGCCACTTGGAAGTTTATATATGGCACCGGCAAATGGAAAGGAATCAAAGGTGGTGGTAAAACCGTGATGGTTATACGTGTTAAATCAATAACGCCAGACACGAGACAATACTGCTTCAAGAATATAGGAACGTTTGAATTGCCGAAATAGAAGGAAGCTAAGGTGGTCTGAGCCTGGCATGGGATACAGATATGCATTTGTCTAACAAATTAATTCTCGTGCCAAGGTAAACCCGAAACCTTGGGATTCCACGTAAATCGAGATGAAACTGGTTGATGTTACCCAGTGGGTGACCTCGCTGAGGCGGGGAAATTCTACCCGGCCAAAGCTTAGCAAGCAGGCTGGTAGTGAAATCCACGTGCAAACCCGGTAACGGGAGTACGAAGCTGGATGGAGCAAGGGTGCAGGCTCTGTATTGAGCCCCGAAAAATGTATAGTTGTGGTCCGTGAGGATATAGTGTGGTCGAGCTAAACAGATTAATCACTTCTGGTGTTGAGAAAAATCAGTCATAATGATCGGGCATTTGAGGCAGGGGCATCAGAGTCCCTGCCTCAGTTGTCAGAAATCAATATGTTGTGATATTGGCATTTGGTAAAAACATAGCGATTCCTGCCATAAGTAACAAATCACCCACAAGTCTCCTGGCTTGCGATTACTATTAGTAACATCTAAAGGCTGCGTGCAACATTTCTAACTG